>JAABUX010004270.1_pt1 | contig 18253 bp, 17 predicted proteins | sample 5561851 | NCBI WGS metagenome assembly JAABUX01 (sample SAMN10711883, study PRJNA513361) | rock metagenome | isolation source: Antarctica rocks | place: Antarctica: Victoria Land, Richard Nunatak red sandstone | collected 2016-01-03 | reverse complement strand
TGGCGAACCCCAGCTCCGGCGGCTCGATCTCGACCGTCGCCTCGCCCACGCGCAACTCGCCGACAAAGGGATGGTTGTTGCCGTAGCCGCGCTGGGTCGAGTAGCCGAGCGCCAGCAGGAAGCCCTTGTCCCCGCGCGCCAAGGCTTGCAGCCGCACGTCGCGCGGGGCGGGGAAGGCCAGCGGCTCGCGCGTGAGGTCCCCAGGCGGCGTGTCGGGTTGGGCGTCAGGCGGGACGCCGTCCGGTTCGACCAAGCCCTCCTGCCCCAGGATGCCGAAAGCAGGCGCGGGCGGCTGCGGCTCGGCACTGGCCTCCGCGGGCGCTGGCGGCGCGTCCGGCAGGGCGAAATCGAGCAGGCGGTGGGTGTAGTCGTAGGTCGGCCCCAGCACCTGGCCGCCGGGCAGGTCCTTGAAGATGGCGGACACGCGCCGGATGGCCAGCATCGCGCCGGTGTCGACGGGACGGCTATGGGCGAAGCGGGGCAGGGTGGTGCGGTAGGCGCGGAGCAGGAACGCGGCCTCGATCAGGTCGCCCTGGGCCTGCTGGACCGCAAGCGCCGCAAGCTCCCGGTCGTAGAGCGACCCCTCCGCCATCACGCGGTCCACGGCGCGGCCAAGCTGCTCGGCGATCTGCGCCGTCGTCAGCGCTGACACAGCCGGGTCGCCGCGGCGGACGGCGGCGAGCCAGGCGTGCGCCGCGTCGATCGCCCGCTCGCCTCCTTTTACGGCGACATAGGCCATCTACGCTGCCCGGAGCTGGACGGTGCGCGGCAACGCCGCAACCTGGTCGGCGGCGCACAAGATTACGTCCACGCCGCGCGGGAACAGCGCGTGGTTGGCGGCCCATCCAGCCGCAAACCCGTCCGGCAACCCGTCGACCGCCAGCGTCGAGGGGGCTGCGAGGCCGGGACCCGACAGCTCGAACAGCGCGCCGCGGCCGAGCGCCGCCACCTGCAGGATGACCGTCGCCCCCAGCTCCGGCGCGTCGTCGGTTCCGGCCGCGAAAGCGTCCAGCCGCACTGGCCCAAGCGCCAACGCCAACGCGGCCGAGCGGGCGTCCGCGCCTGGCGCGCCGCAATGGAAAGCGGTCCAGTCCCGTGCGGCCGAAGCGGCTTCGTCGAGCCAGAGCGGCGTGTCGGTGTTCGCCAGCGTCAACAACACGGCGGCGGTCGCGGGGTCGAGCGTGGTTGGCGGGCTCACTGCGGCTGGGATGGTCAGGATGCGCCCAGGCCGGGCCATCGCGTCCAGGATCGCGCGGAAGCAGGCCTGGCTGTCCCGCACCGGATCGGCGAAGCCGGGGTGGGTTACGTTCATGGTTGCTCCGCTCATGCTCTGCTTATGCCCCTCTCATGACCGCATCGTCGCCAGGGTGAAAACTGCACCTGGGTCGCGGCGGCCCTGCGGGACAGGGTTTCACGGCGCGCTGCCTGCGCGGTCGCCAGGGGCTGGATGACGGCGGCGTCCAGGTCCAGCATGAGCGCCGGGTTTTGCAGGGCCGCGTCGAGCGCTGCCGCCAGTTCGGCTTGGCGCAGGTCGCGGCCCAGGCAGTAGGCATGGCCCACCCATCCGTCCGCAGTCCGCACCGTGCAGCGCGCGACCGTTGCCTCGCCCAGGTTGAACGGTGCGCCGGTCCCGCCCGTCCGGCCGCGGAGCATGATAAGCCCGACCTCCGGCCCGCGCAGCCGGATGAAGGCCGGCAAGCGCCCTGCTGCGGCGGCGGCCAGCTCGTCCGCAGTGGCGCGGGCGAGCACTGCCATCCAGCGGCGGCGATCCGGCGGAGCGGGGGATGAAACGGGCAACGGGCCCTCCAAAGTTGTCTAGACAAGTATTCGGCGGGTTCGCTAGCGTCAAGCCGAAGCCGCACGGGAACAAGGCGCGCAAGATGACCATTGCATGACGGGCTTGATTGGAAAGGCCGGCCCGAAGCCTGGCGCCCCGCTTTGGCGGCAGATCGCCCATTCGCTCGCCTCCGGCATTGGCCCAGGCGGGCTGCAACCCGGCGACCGCCTGCCCACCGAGGCGCAGCTCGCAGCACAGCACGGTGTCAACCGCCATACCGTCCGCCGCGCTATAGAGACCCTGGTCCGCTCCGGCCTGGTCCGCGTCGAGCAGGGCCGCGGGTCCTTTGTGGCTGAGGACCGCATCGACTACACCGTGCAGCCCCGCACCCGGTTCAGCGAATGGGTCCGCGGGCAGAACAAGGAGCCGACGGGCCGGGTGCTGCACGTCGGCCCGGTCGCCGCGACGGCGCAGGTCGCGGCCGGCCTGGGCATTCCGCGCGGCACGACGGTGGCGCTGTTTGGACGGCTGGGCATGGCGGATGGGGTGCCGGTCAGCCTGGCGAGCCATTATTTCCCACTGGGTGCGCGGCCGGGCCTGCTGGAGGCGCTGCGCACGGCGTCCTCGGTCACGGCCGCGCTGCGGTCGGTTGGCATTGCGGACTACCGGCGTCGGGACACCCGCGTATCGGCCCGAATGCCTACGGCCGCCGAGGCCAGGCTGTTGCAGGTGCCGCGCAGCCGTCCGCTGCTGGTGTGCGAGAACGTGAACGTGGACTTGGCTGGCGCCATCGTGGAGTTCGGCGTCGCGCAGTATCCCAGCAGCCGCGTGCAGATCATGTTCGAGCCTTAGTCGGCCGGCTCAAACTGAGGGCTCAACCTGGCTCCCGAAGTTGGACTCGAACCAACGACCGAGCGATTAACAGTCGCTTGCTCTACCAGCTGAGCTATTCGGGATCAGGTGGGACGCCCGTATAACCCCGCTCCGGGCTGGATGCAAACGGCTTTTCGAGGCTTGTTGGTTGAATTATCCCGTTGCACCCGCGCGGCCACCTTGTCGCGCCGGCGCGGCTCTGGCATGGAAGGCGTGCTGCGGGCGTGGTGGAACTGGTAGACGCGCCGGACTCAAAATCCGGTTCCGCAAGGAGTGTCGGTTCGATTCCGACCGCCCGCACCATCTTGCAAACAGGGTTGGGGTCGAATGACCGACCCAACAGCCGGCTATTCCAGCAACAGGAAGTCGGGCCGCAGCACGTCGAAGGTGCGGGTGCCGATCTCGGGCGGCATTGGCGCCAGCCAGGGCGCGGCCTGCAACGTCGTGCGCGCATCTTCGAAGCCCTGCGCCCAGCGCGCCTCCATCGTCGCCCGGCTGAACTCGTAGTCCTTCGACTGGCCCTGTGCGATGTCGGTTCGGTAGATCAGCTCGACGATGTCTATGTTGCTCTGGCACCCAAGGGCGTGCAGCCACTGTGCCTCATCCGTGGCGCGCATCTCCTGCGGCAGCTTGGCCCAAAGCAGGCCGACCAGGTGGCGCAGGTCGTGCAGGGCTTTGAACTGGTCCGTGACGGCGCGGGTGCGGCTGGAGTAGCGGATGTCCTTCTCCCGCTCTCCCGCCGCCTGCAGGGTGTCCGGCACCGTGCCGCGGGCCGGGAACAGGTCGACTTGGAACGTGAGGCGGCTCTGGTCGAACGTGCTGTCCAACACGTATTGCAGCGGCGTGTTGGAGACCAGGCCGCCGTCCCAATAGAACTCGCCATCGATTTCGATGGCGGGGAAGCCGGTGGGCAACGCGCCGCTCGCCATTACGTGCTCGGCGCGTATGGTGGTGCGGGCATTGTCGAAATAGGCGAAGTTCCCGGTGCGGACGTTCACGGCGCCGACGCTGAACCGGATGGCGCGGGCGTTGATGCGGTCGAAGTCCACCAAGCCCTCCAGAGTGGACTTCAACGGGCTCGTGTCATAGTAGCTGGTCGGTGCCGGAACGCGGAACCAGGCCGAGGGGTCCTGCGGGCGGAAGAAGCCGGGCTGGCCGAACAGCAGCGCCCGCAGCGATCCGGCCTGGCGCCCAGCCTCGCCAAGGTCGATTGAAGGAAACGCAGGCCAGACCGGCGTGGTAATGCTTTCCCAGAACTGGCGCAGCCGCTCCACCCGGCGCTCGGGGGCGTTGCCGGCGATGATGGCGGCGTTGATCGCGCCGATCGAGATGCCGGCCACCCAGTCCGGCAGGTAGTCCGAGCCGGCCAGCGCTTCGTAGACCCCGCCCTGGTAGCTGCCCAGCGCGCCGCCGCCCTGCAGCACAAGCGCCACCGGTTTCGTATAGCTCGGCGGACGCGGCTTCAAGCTTGCCTCGCTCATCAATGCTGCCTTTGGTTGTGTGCGGCGCAACTTAGGGCGGCGCGGTGATGGAAAGATAGCCGAGACCATTGAAACGTCCGGCGCTGATGGCGAAGCGGTTGGTGTCGCTGGCCGCCAAGCCGGCGAAGGTCAGGCTGCTCGTTCCGCCGGTGCCGGGGATGCTGACCCGCAGCGTGCGCCCGGCATGCCCAGGCGGGCCGTCGCTGTCCGACCAGGTGAGCACGGATCGCCCTGGCTCGAACCCCCAGAGCACGACGGTGTCGGCGCCGGTGAAGCCGATCAACGTGTCCCAGTGCGACCCGGACGCATTGCCGTCGATGAAGTAGGCGTCGCGGCCGTTGGTCCCGGCCAACAGGTTGGCGCTGGCCAGATTGACGATGACCGAGTTGGCCGGCGGCGGCCCGGTGAAGAGTTGCGGGGCCGCCGGCAGGTCAGGCAGCGGCGTGGGCAGCGCGCGCGCCGAGGTTACGATGACGCTGATGTCGCGGGCGGTGCCGCCCGCGCCGTCGTTGATCGTGATGGTCTCGAATGCCTCGGCCGCAGCAGAGTGCCCGGCGGTGAACAGCAGGCGTCCGGCCTCGGCCATGAGTGCGGCGGGCGTGCCGGTCGAGGTGAACGCCCCGGTGGCCGGGTCGATGTGGCCGGGGCCTGCGCCGCTCAGCGTGCCGATGGCCGGGTCGGAGAACTGGATGGTCAGCGTCTCCGACTGGCCCGCGTCGGCGTCGCGCAGCAGCAGGCCGGTGAACAGGCGGACCGGGGCGCCGGGCGTGACGGGCTGGCCCGGCGCTGCGTTGCGGACCGTGGGCACGGTGTTGGTCGCGGCGGTCGTCACCCGGATCACAAGCGTCGGACTCACGCCGCCGGCGCTGTCATGCGCCTGGACGCTCAGGTCGGTCGGCACCGTCTGGCCCAGGCTGGCTTGATGCCGGGTCGGGATGAAGCGCAGGGCGGCGGCGGCAGTTACGTCGGCGAGCGTTCCCGTCACGGTGTACACGCCCGCCGCCGGGTCGTAGCTGCCGGCGCCCAGGTTGGCCAGGATGCCGTTGGCCGGGTTGCTCAGCTTGATCCTCAGGGTTTGCGCCTGTCCGGAATTGGGGCCGGCATCGGGGTCGGCCAGTCCGATGCTGGCGAAAGCCGCGAGCGCCGTGTCGTCTTGGGCCGCCTCGGCAATTGGCAAGCCCGTGAGCGTCGGCGGCGTGTTCCCGACCAGCGCCGCGAGCGTCGCCGGGGCGGAGGCCGCATAGCCGGTCGACGCCGCCACCGAATTGACCAGCGTTGTTCCAGCCACGGCGGAAAGCAGCCGCGCCTGGAATTCAACGACGACCTGCCCGCTCGCCGCCGGCGCGTTCACCGCGCCGAAGTCGAGTGTGAGCAGCGGGCCGGCCACGCTTGCGGACGGCGCGGGCAGTGCGGCTCCGCCTGCCGATGCGACCCCGCCCGCCTGCACGATGCGCGCCGATCCCGGCACATAGGCCAGCCCGGCCGGTAAGCTGTCCAGGATATGGAAATCCGTGCTCATCCCAACTGGCAGGGCGACAGTGACGCGGAAGGTCGCGGCTTGCCCATTGAGCAGGGTCGCTGCGCCAGGGCCGGCGAGGGCCAGGGTGACAACCGGCGGCACCGGGTCGGCGACGACGAGGGCGACGGAGTCCATGGCTTTGATCGCGGCGCCCGGCGCGCCGATGCTCACCATGCCTTGGAGGGCCACCGAATGCGGGGCGGGACCGTCCGGGACGCGGGTCGGCCGAACCTTGACTTCGATCTGGATTTGGTCGGCGACCGTGTCCTGCCCGTCCGCCGCGTTCAGCGTGTCGCCGAAGGTGATCCCGCCGGCGCCGTCCGCGGCCTGGGTCTGCGGGGTGATGTTGGCGCCGACCGACACCACCCGCGCCGACACGGCGATGAAGCCGGCTGGGAGCACTGGGCTTATGTCCAGCGCGCGGCTTAGCCCCTCGGGGAGCGTTGCCGTGAAGTCGAACGTCGCGGTCTCTCCCAAATCGAGCGACGTGCCGGCGGTGCTCGGGTCGCTGGTCGCGACCAGGGCGATTTTCACGGCAGGCAGGATGGTCGCCACCTCGGTCATGGCGGTGTTGTCGGCGGCCGGCGCCAGCGGCACCCGGTTGGCCCAGCCGGGCTGGGTTGCGTAGGAGACGATCTGCGCCGTGCTGTCGTGCACGGGGGCGCTGAGGTCCAGTTGGTCCGCGGTGCGGAGGGTGTAGCTGATGATCAAGATGTTCAGGCCGCTGTTGGCGTCGTAGCCGGCGAGCGGCGCCTTCGCGTCCAGCGTCAGGCCGCCCTGGGGATCGAACAGGTCGCCGGAATAGGCCAGCGGCGTCCCGGCGCCGTCGGTGACGGAGATGCTGGCGCCGCCATCTGGCAGCACGAACCCGTTCGGCATGGTGGCGCGGACGGTTGGGCTGTAGGCCCTTGCGCCGGGCGTGAGGTTCTCGACCGCGATGACGAAGGTGACGTCGTCGCTGGCGTCGATGCCGGACAGCCGGTCGGCGAACGGCTCCTGGGCCAGCCCGGCACTGCTGATAATGTCGCCGAACTGGCCGAAATCCGGGCTGTAGCCTGCGGGGCCGCCGGTTCCGGTCCATGTCGCATTGTCGTTCGAAGCGTAGACGGTCGCGGTCTGGATGCGCAGCAAAGGCTCGTCGAGCGCAAGGCTGGCCTGGGGCGCCGCCACCGCCGCCTGCAGCCCGAACGAGTTCGACTCGGTCTCGGCCGCCGTGAAGGCGAGGACGGCGCCGGGCGCGAGCGGGGCGGAGACGAGCAGGTCGAGCTTGCCAACTCCGTTGCCGTAGACGGGCTGGATGTCGCCGAAATCGAACCGGAGCGCGGGGTTGCCGGCGGCGTCGGTCGCGGCCGTGATGCGCGGCGCCGTTGCGGTGTAGCCGCCGCTCGGCCCGAACTGCGCATGGCTGCCGGGCGGCGTCGGGTTGGCGCCGGCTGCATCGAACACGAATGCGCCGCCGACGAGACCTGGGGCCGTTGCCACGAATTGGACGCCGTGCGCGGCAGTCAGCGGCAGCTCAAGCTGCATCCGGTAGGTCACGACGTCGCCGAACGCCGCATGCGCCGCGCCCACGACCGGCACGCCGTTCACCGCATAGATCGAGGTCGTGAGCAGGCTGGTGGGCAGCGTCAGGGTTGCCGCCGTAGTGACGCTGCTGCTCAGCGCGCCCGCGACGGTGCCGCTGAACAGGGCGGTGTTCTGCAAAGGGTCGCCCTGGCCCAGCAGCCGGCCGAGCGAGGGCGCTTGCTGCGCCGTGTACAACGATTGGACCTGGCTGTGGAACGTGACGCTGATCGTGCTGTCGTCGGTGAGGCCGCCGGTGAGCTTGGCCGCCTGCAAGGTCGGGCTAAGGTCGAAGTTGATCGCCGTGGCCGCCGTCGCCGCGCTCCGCACGCCTGACCAGCCCAGCAGGTCGCCGCTGAACAGCGTCGCCGACCCGCGGCGGATCAGCACCTGCGGACGGAACGCCGTGTCCATGCGCTGGCCGTCGCCCAGGGTGTCGAGCAGGCGGAGGTCGGTGATGCCGCCCAGCCCGGAGCCGCTGACGGTCCACTCCAGGCTGCCGCCGGGCGCGAGCTTGTCGAGGATGGAGACCGACGTGCGCAAGCTGCGCCCGATGACGCCGGTTGGGGATTGCGTTGCCATAACTTTCTACCAAGGGTGGTTATCGCCCTGGGTTGCAGAATGCGCGGTTATGGTTGCGGCTTCGTTAAACCGGGCTATGGTCGCGCCATCAAGACGACAACCCCAACCGAGGCGCCCCAATGTCGCAAGCCATGAACCATCGCCTGGTCCTCGCCCGCCGCCCAGTGGGGGAGCCGCAGGAGGCCGATTTCCGCATGGAGCAGGAGGCCATGCCGACCGCCGGCCCCGGCCAGGCGCTGCTGCGGACGATTTGGCTCTCGCTCGACCCCTACATGCGCGGACGGATGAGCGAAGGGCCGTCCTATGTGCCGCCGGTGGCGATCGACGCGGTGATGACGGGCGGCGCCGTGAGCGAGGTTGTCGCGTCCCATGCCGAGGGCCTGCAGCCCGGCGACCTCGTGGTGGGCGGGACGGGCTGGCAGAGCTACGCGGCCGTGGACGCGAAAGGGGTCCGCAAGCTGGAGCGCGGGGCGCTGCCGGCGTCCACGGCGCTCGGGGTGCTGGGGATGCCGGGCATGACGGCCTATTGCGGCCTGCTCAACATCGGGCAGCCCAAGCCCGGCGAGACGGTCGTGGTCGCGGCGGCCAGCGGTCCCGTGGGGTCGATGGTCGGGCAGATCGCCAAGCTGCGCGGGGCGCGTGCGGTCGGGATCGCCGGGGGTGAGGAGAAGTGCGCCTATGTGCGGTCGCTCGGTTTCGAGGACTGCATCGACCACCGCGGGCCGGACCTGCCGGAGCGCCTGGCGCAGGCCTGCCCCAAGGGGATCGACGTCTATTTCGAGAACGTGGGCGGCAAGGTGTGGGACGCGGTGTTCCCGTTGCTCAACCCGTTCGCGCGGGTTCCGGTGTGCGGCCTGATCGCGCACTACAACCAGACGGCGCCGTCGCCGGGGCCGGACCGGTCGGCGGGGCTGATGCGGGCCGTGCTGACCAAGCGGCTCAACATACGCGGCTTCATCGTGTCCGACTTCGCGAGCCAGGAGGCCGAGTTCCGGCGCGAGGCCAGCGCCTGGGTCGCGTCGGGCCAGGTCAAGTACCGCGAGGACATCGTGGAGGGCCTGGAGAACGCGCCCGCGGCGTTCATCGGCATGCTGAACGGCAAGAACTTCGGCAAGCTGGTGGTCCGGGTGGGGCCGGACGCCGCTTCATAGGGCAACGCGGCGGCACGGAGGCGTGAAGAGGCACCCAGCATTGAAACGGGTGGCCAGGCGACAATATGGTGCAGTGCAACATACTGCGCTGCACCATTTCGCTCAGGAACGCCGTCATGAACTTCTCCCAGGCTTTGCAGGCGCTGCTTTCGCTGCGCTTTGGTGGTTCCCGTCCGGACGCGGCACCGGCAGCGGCGCTTGACGACACGGCGTTGGCCGGTGTTCCGTTCGCCGCGCTGGAGCCTGCGCTGTCGCAGGAGCTGCACTTGACTGGGGAGGACATCTCCGGCTGGGCGATGGGCGGGTCTAGCCTATCCGACTGATGCCGTGCCTGCCGCTTGGGTCCATCATTGTTGGATGCACATTCCCCCGCGCTGCGATTGACGCCGTTTGATCTCAAGAAGATAGTCGTGCCCAACGATCCGTTCCATGGTGGCGGACAACGTCCTGGGGAGACACGATGGCGACCCGTCGATCGCTGCTGCTGGGTGCTGCCGCCGCGCCGTTGCTGGGGCGCTCCGCCGCCGCGCAACCAGCCGAACCGCTCCGCATCGGCTGGCTTGCGTCGCTCACCGGACCCAGTTCGGCGCCGGCCATCGGCTTCAACCGCGGCGTGGCGTTCGCGGCCGACGAGCTGAACGCTGCCGGCGGGGTCAGCGGGCGCAAAGTGGAAATTATCACCCGCGACACCCAAGGCGACCCGACTAAGGCGGTGAACGCCACCCAGGAGCTGATCAGCCGCAGCAAGGTCCACGCCATCTGGGGGCCGACCAATTCCGGCGAGGCGCTGGCGACCACGCCGATCATGGCCCGCGCCAAGATGCCCTGCGTCCACCCCTGCGTCGTCGACAGCCTGATCGACCCGGTGAAGTACCCGAACGCCTTCCGCATGGCGCCCAGCAACGGCCAGTGGGACGACGCGGTGCGCGGCTATGTGCTGAACACGCTCATGGTGCGCGACGTCGCGGTGTTCGGGGACACGACGGGCTATGGCACCAGCGCAGTCGCGGCTTCGGTCGCGGCGTTCGGCAAGGACGGCGCCAACGTGGTGAGCCAGTCGCAGATCGACGCGACGCAGCCCGACGTGACGCCCGACATGCTGCGGGCCAAGAACGCGGGCGCCGGCGCGATCGTGGTCTGGAGCGTGAGCGTCGGCATGCTGTCCCGGCTGATGAACGTGCGGAACACGCTGGGGTGGGACGTGCCGATCGTCGGGCACCCCTCGCTCGGCTCCGGCGAGGTGCGCGGCCTGCTGGAGAAGCCCGGCAACTGGGAGAAGGTGTTCATGGTGGGCTACCGGAGTTGCAGCTTCGGCGACGACGGCAAGCTGCCGGAGCGCAGCCAGGCGTTCGTCGGCAAGCTCGCCGGCAAGGTGGAGCTGAACGACACCAGCCTGTGGTGGGTCGCCTGCGGCTATGACGCGGTGAAGCTGATCGCGAGCGCCGTGGAGGGCAGCGGCGCCAGCACGCCGGAGGCGATCATTGGGGCCTGGAACAAGACGACGGCGTATCCCGGCATCTTCGGCGACTACAGCTTCAGCGCCAGCAACCATAATGGCTACCCGCAGGCGGACGTGGTGATGTCGCGCGCCAACTCGCAGCGCGACGGCACGTTCGCCCTGGCGCCGGGCACCACGTAGCCGCGCTATGCTGGCCTCCATCATCGCGTCCGGGCTGGCGCTGGGGGCGGTGTACGCCCTGATCGGGATCACCTACAACGTCATGTTCTCGGCGTCGCGGGTGATGAGCTTCACGGCGGGGCAGTTGGGCATGTTGGGAGGCGTGTTCGGGGCGCTGTTCGTGGGGCGGCTTGGGGTGCCTGGCCCGGTTGGCCTCGTGCTGACCCTGGCGGCCTGCGCGGGCGTCGGCGTGCTGACCGAGGTCGTCGCGGTGCGCCCGGTGCTGGCGAGCCTTGAGAAGCACCTTTATGTGCTCTCGACGCTCGCCGCTGCGCTGCTGATCCAGCAGTTGACGGCGATCGAGTGGAGCACGGAGCCGCAGCCGTTCCCGCGGCTGCTGGGGATCGGCTCCGGCATCCTCGACGAGAAGTTTTGGTTGCCGGTGCTGGCCTGCGCCGCCGTTGTCGTAGGGCTTGAGTGGATGTACCGCCGCACCCTGGTCGGCCGGGCCTTCGTCGCCATCGCGGAGGACAACTTCGCCGCCCGTGCGCTCGGCCTGCCGGAGCGGCGGCTGCGGATGGCGAGCTTTGCGCTGGCGGGCGCGGTGGCCGGGCTGGCCGGGTTCAGCAGCGGGCAGCTCCTGCTGGCGTTCTTTGCCAACGGCGCGATGCTGAACTTTTACGGGTTCGTGCCGGTGGCCTTGGGCGGGTTGGGCAACAACCGCGGCGCAGTCGTGGGCGGGCTGGCGCTGGGGCTGTTCCAGCAGGCGGCCAACTTCACGGTGGGCGGGGTGTTCGCGAGCGTGCTGGTGTTCGCCGTGTTCATCGTGGCGCTGCTGGCGGCGCCGCAGGGGCTGTTCGGCGCGGCTGCGGTGCGGCGGGTCTGATGCCAGCCGTGGAGCGGCGAAACTGATGTTCGTGGAACGGCGAAGCTGATGCTTACGGTGTTGGCGCCGCCGCGGCGGGCTGTGCTGGGTTCCGTGGCTGCGGCGCTGCCCTATTTGGCCGTGCTGCTGGCGGCGCCGCAGGGGCTGTTCGGCGCGGCTGCGGTGCGGCGGGTCTGATGCCAGCCGTGGAGCGGCGAAACTGATGTTCGTGGAACGGCGAAACTGATGTTCGTGGAACGGCGAAGCTGATGCTTACGGTGTTGGCGCCGCCGCGGCGGGCTGTGCTGGGTTCCGTGGCTGCGGCGCTGCCCTATTTGGCCGTGCTGCTGGCGGCGCTCGCCCTGCCGCTGGCTGGGGAGGACTACTGGACCGTCATCGCCACGCGGGCCGCGATCTATTGGGTGCTGGTGTCCGGGCTGAACCTGGTCGTGGGGTTCGCCGGGCAGCTCGCCATCGGCTACGTGGCGCTGCTGACCTTGGGCGCCTACACCTCCAGCGTTCTGGTCGAGCGGGCCGGGGTCCACCCGTTCCTGGCGCTGGCGGCGGCGGGCGTGGTGGGCGCCGCGGCCGGGGTCGTCGTCGGCCTGCCGGCGCTGCGGCTGCGCACGTTCTACTTCGCCATGACGACGCTCGGCTTCGCCACCATCGTGACCCAGGTGGCGCTGGCGTGGACGGGCGTGACGGGCGGCGGCATCGGCGTGCCCGGCCCCGCGCTGCCCGCGCCCTTCGACAACTCGAACGGGTTTTACCTGCTCTGCGTGGCGCTGGCCGCCGCCTGCACATGGATGACGCTCAACGCCGCCAACAGCCGTTTTGGGCGCTCGCTGGTGGCGGTCCGCGACGCCGAGGTCGCGGCCGAGGCGTGCGGCGTCGCCAAGGCTCCGCTGCTGATGCTGGTGTTCCTGTTCAGCGGCGCGCTCGCGGGGGTCGCGGGCGGATTGTTCGCCAGCTTGCAGAGCTACATCACGCCGGATGCCTTCACCTTCGACCTTTCGGTGCTGTTCTTCATCGCGATCCTGATTGGCGGCCGTGGCTCGGTGCTGGGGCCGCTGCTGGCCACCATGCTGTTGACCGCGCTGCCGGAGTTCGCGGCGCCGTTGGTGGCGTGGTCCACCTTTCTCTATGCCGCGCTGCTCCTGGTTATCGTGCTGGCAGTGCCGGGCGGCATCGCCGACGTGCTGGACTTCCGCAGCCGACGCGCCCTGCCCAAAGGGCGCGTCGTCGTGCCGCGCACCCAGTTGCTGCCGGCCTTGCTGCCGCTTGGCCAGGGGGACAGCGGCGGCGGGCTGTCCATGCGCGGCGTGACGCTCAGCTTCGGCGCAGTGCGGGCGATCGACGGCCTCGACCTCGACCTGCGGCCCGGCGAGGTGCACGGCCTGATCGGCCCGAACGGCAGCGGCAAGACGACGACGCTCAACGCCATCTGCGGTTTTGCCGTTCCGCAGGCCGGCACCGTCCAGGTGGGGAGCGCCACACTGCGGATGGGGGCCGCGTCCTCCCGCGCCGCCGCCGGGATCGGCCGGACGTTCCAGACGCCGCGCATCGTCGGCGAGGCTTCGGTGATCGACAATGTCCTGATCGGCGGCGCTGTCCTGGGCCGCGCCACGCTGGGGGAGACGCTGCTGATGCTGCCGCGCCACCGCCGGGACGAGGCGGCGCTGCGGGGCCGCGCCATGGCGGCGCTCCGCGTCGTGGGGTTGGAGGCGCTGGGGTCCGTCCGCGCCGACCGGCTGCAGCACAGCGAGTTGCGCTTCGTGGAGATCGCGCGGGCGCTGATGCCGATGCCGCGGTTCCTGCTGCTGGACGAGCCCGCCGCCGGGCTGTCTGCCGTCGAGATCGAGCGGCTGGGCCAGCTTATTGTTGCGGTCAGCCGCCAGGGCGTCGGCGTGCTGCTGGTGGAGCACCACGCCGACCTGATCTTTGCGGTGTGCGGCCGGGTCACGGTGCTGAACCTGGGCCGGGTGCTGGCGGCCGGGACGCCGGCAGAAATCCGGGCGCACCGCGAGGTCGTCGAGGCCTACCTTGGCCGCTGAGCCGCTGCTGGCTGTCCGGGGACTGGACGCTGGATACGGCAAGATCGGCGTGCTGCGCGGCGTGGACCTGGTGGTGCAGGCTGGCGAGATCGTGGCGCTGCTGGGTCCGAACGGCGCGGGCAAGACAACGCTGCTGCGGGCGCTGTCGGGCCTGCTGCCCTGGACCGCGGGCGACGCCACCCTTGCCGGCACGAGCCTGAATGGCGCCGACCCGCGAACGTGCGGGCGGGCCGGGCTGGTCCACGTGATCGAGGGGCACCGGGTGTTCACCCAGCTCAGCGTCGCCGACAACCTGGCGCTGGCGGGCTATGACTTGCCGCGGGGCGAGCGATCCGCCCGTGTCGAGGAGGCGTTGCAGGTGTTCCCTGAGATCGCGGCCAAGCGGCTGGAGCGGGGCGGGGCGCTCAGCGGCGGGCAGCAGCAGATGCTGGCGGTGGCGCAGGGCCTGGTGCGCCGGCCGCGCCTGCTGCTGCTGGACGAGCCCTCGGCCGGGCTGTCCCCGGTGCTGGTCGACCGCGTGCTGACGGTCCTGGCCCGGCTGCGCGACGCGGGGCCGGCGGTGCTGCTGGTCGAGCAACTCGTTGAGAAGTCGCTGGCGGTTGCGGACCGGGTTTATGCGCTGGCGCAGGGCCGCGTGGTGCTGGAGGCTCTGGCGCGGGCACCTGGGCTGGCTGCGCGGCTGGAGCGGGCCTATTTGGGCGCAGTGTAAGCGTTCCGGTTTAGACCCCTGAGTTGCTCAGCCCCGTAGCCCAGGTGTGGTGGTTCCATGGCACAGTTCCCGCGTTGGATGATGGACGGCTGGCAAGGGAGCCGCCTGAGACGGCCAGCAGGGTCCAAGCTTGTCCGCCTGAACGGCGTCAAGGCGGTGTTTGAAGGGGCTGCGGACGATCCGTATTTCCAAAACGTCGAGCAGCATGCCCTGGGGGCCTAGACGGCTTGGCGGCCTTGGTGGCGGCTCAGGTGCCGCCCGCCTCCACAGTCGTCGACGTCGGAGCCAACATCGGGCTGTCCACCATACTGCTGGCACGTTCGGCGCAGCGCGTCATCGCCTTCGAGCCATCGCCCACGAACGTCGGTTATTTGCGCCGCAACCTGGCGTCGAACGGCATCGCCAACGTCGAGGTCGTGGCGGCGGCGGTGTCGGACCGGCCCGGCACGCTGCGTTTCCATGTGGCGCAGTTCGGCGCCGGGTCGCATGTCGTGGCGGCCGGCTATGTGCAAGGCGACGCCATTGCCACGATCGACGTGCCCGCCGTCACCTTGGACGAGGCGTTGACGGTGCCCGTCAGCTTCATAAAGATCGACGCGGAGGGGCACGAACCGGATGTCCTGGCCGGCGCGCGGGCGGTCCTTACGCGGGACAGGCCGCTGGTCCACATCGAGATAAATGTCTGGTGCTTGTCGGCCTTCGCCGGCCACAGCCCCGGCGCGTTCGTGCGCACGTTGTTCCGCGCGTTCGAGGTGGGGACGCCGCTTCCGGACGGGCAGGTCTTGCCGCTTCCGGACGGCTATGGTTTCTTGCACGATCTGATTGTGCATCATAAGGGCATGGCCGACGTTGCCTTGCGGCCCCGGATGGACGTGGCGATGCCGTCGTTGCCGGAGCTTGCCTGGCCAGAGCCGGCGGTTGCGGCACTGGACCAAGCCGGCCGTCACGGCCCGCCTGTTTAGGAGACCGCCATGGAGGAGGCTGCCACAGCTGACAGCCTGCCGGACTTCGCCGGGCATGGCTACTTGCAGGTGTTGCGGACGCTGCACGAGGTGTTGCAGCCGCGCAACTACTTTGAGATCGGCAGCTTTGCCGGCGAAAGCCTGGCGCTGGCCGACTGCGCGTCGCTCGCGGTCGACCCCGACTTCCCGTTCGAGGACATGGCGGTCGTGCGGCGCATCGTGTCGAAGCCGCGGCTGCTGCTGTTCCGCATGGCGTCCGACCTGTTTTTCCAACGGCACGACCCCGCGGCACTGCTGGGCGACAAGGTGCAGCTCGCCTTCCTCGATGGGATGCACCGGTGCGAGTTCCTGCTGCGCGACTTCATCAACACCGAACGGCACTGCGCGCCCAACTCCATCATCGCGCTGCACGACTGCGTGCCGGTCGAGGAGCCGATGACCGACCGCAGCTATTTGGCCCGCCCGCCTATAGTGCCGTACCGCCAGTACTGGTGGACCGGCGACGTCTGGCGCACCGCCCGGCTGCTGCGGCGCATGCGGCCGGACCTGTCCTTCACCACGCTCGACGCGCCGCCGTCCGGTGTTGTGCTGATCACCAACCTCGACCCCGGCTCCACCGCCCTGCGGGACCGCTATGACGAGCACGTCCGGACGATGCTGGGCTGGTCGCTGACCGAGATCGGGCTGTCGCAGCACGCGGCTGAGATGCAGGTCGAGTCCACGAGCGACTACCTTACATCCGAACAGCTCACCACCCGGTTTTGGCTTTAATGCAAGCCGCCGCGGCGCCGATGCGGGCCGCAGCGGCGCCATCGCAGCGGACACGGTTCCACCACGCGGCATAGCGGGATATGCAGCGTCCATGAAGCATCTCATCGATGGCTACGGACGATTCCGCGCGGGCGCCTGGCCAGAACGCCGCGCCTTGTTCGAGCGCCTCGCGGCGCAGGGGCAACGGCCGCAGGTGATGGTCATCGCCTGCTCCGACAGCCGCGTCGACCCGGCCATGATCTTCGACGCCGGGCCGGGCGAGCTGTTCGTCGTCCGCAACGTCGCCAACCTGGTGCCGCCCTATCAGCCCGACGGCGCCTACCACGGCACCAGCGCCGCGGTGGAGTTCGGCGTTTGCAGCCTGGGCGTGCAGGAGGTGATCGTGATGGGCCATGGCCTGTGCGGCGGCGTCCAGGCGCTGATTGCCGATGCCGAGCCGGCGGGCGACTTCGTGGGTCCGTGGATCAGGCTGGCGGAACGCACCCGCAGCCGGGTGCTGGCCTGCGATGCGCCAGACCGTCAGCTTGCGGGCGAGCACGCGATGGTGCGGGTCTCGCTCGAAAACCTGGCGACCTTCCCGTGGATCGCCAGCCGTGTCACGGCCGGAACGCTGCGCTTGCACGGCGCGCACTTCGACGTGCGGTCGGGAGTGCTGGCGATCCTGCGGCCGGATGGCACTTTCGCCCCGGCTTAGCCTGGCGTCGCCGCGAGTTCACTTCACCACTTGGATGACCTCAAAGCCCTCGAACTCGGGGTGGCCAATGTAGAGCGGGGTGTCGCCCTTTCCGGCGGTGCCGGCGTTGCGGTGCGCGGCACGGAACGCCTCCGACCGGGTCCAGCCCTCGAATGCCGCATGGTCCGACCAGATTGTGTGGCTCGAATACAAGACATGGTCGTCGCGCTGCGGACCCCGCAGCAGATGGAATTCCACGAAGCCCGGCACCCCGTGCAGGTGCGAGTCGCGGCTGGTCCAAAGGTGCTCGAACGCAGCCTCCGATCCGGGGGCCACCTTGAAGCGGTTCATGGCGATATACATGCGGCGTCGGCTCCTTTGTCGTGACGATACGTTGTTCAGGGTGGTGACGCGCCAATTGTTGGCAAGCGATGGGTGTTGGCAAGCGATGGGTGTTGGCAGGCGGGGGCGGCTCCCGGCCGGCGGCCTACCCTGCCGCCTCCAGCGCCTCCTCCGCCGCCATCCATACGCCTTCGGCTGCCGCCAGTTCGCGACCGATCGCGGCCAGGCGCTGGTTCGCCTCCGTCACGGCCTGCGATTGGCCCGGCGCATACAGGGCCGGGTCGGCGAGCCGCGCCTCGATGCGGGCACGCTCTGCCTCCAGCTTGGCGATGCGGGCCTCGGCGTCGCGGGCCTGGCGGCGCAGTGGGGCCAGTTGCACCCGCGCCTCCGCCCGTTCCCGCCGCTCGTCCCGGCGGTTCGGCGCGGCGTCTGGCCTCGCCGCCGGGCGGGCGCGCTCGACCAGCAGGGCGCGGTAGTCGTCCATGTCGCCTTCGTACGGCCGCACCGTGCCGTCGCCGACCAGCCAGAGCCGGTCCGCCACCAGCTCCACTAAATGAGGGTCATGGGTGATCAGCAGCACGGCGCCCTGGAAGTCCGCCAGTGCCCGCACCAGCGCCTCGCGGGCGTCGATGTCCAGGTGGTTCGTCGGCTCGTCGAGGATCAGCAGTTGCGGCGCGTCCCGCGTGGCGAGCGCCAGCAGCAGCCGGGCCTTCTCGCCGCCGGACAGGCTGCCGACCGGGGTGTCCGCGCGGTCCGCGTCCAGGCCGAACCGCGCGAGCTGGCTGCGCACCTGCGGCGGCAAGGCGCGGGGCAGGGCGCGGGCCATGTGGTGGACGGGGGTCTCGTCCATGACGAGCTCGTCGGTTTGGTGCTGCGCGAAGTAGCCGACGCGCAGCTTCGGGCTGCGCCGGACCGTGCCGGCCAGCGGTTCGAGGCGGCCGGCGAGCAGTTTTGCCAAGGTGCTCTTGCCGTTGCCGTTGGCGCCCAGCAGGGCAATGCGGTCGTCCATGTCGACGCTCAGCGACAGGCCGGAGAGGACGCGCGTCGCCCCGTAGCCGGCCGCCACGCGGTCCAGCACCAGGATGGGCGGGCTGAGCCGCGCCGGCTCCGGGAAGTCGAAGCGGGTGGGCGCCGCCTCCACCACGGTGTCCAGCACGGGCAGCTTTTCCAGCGCCTTGATGCGCGCCTGCGCCTGCCGGGCTTTGGTGGCCTTGGCGCGGAAACGGTCGACGAAGCTCTGCATGTGGGCGCGCTGGGCGGCGATGCGCTCGGCGGCGCGGCTGGTCTGCATGGCGTGCTCGGTGCGGATGCGG
>JAABUX010004266.1_pt1 | contig 18264 bp, 14 predicted proteins | sample 5561851 | NCBI WGS metagenome assembly JAABUX01 (sample SAMN10711883, study PRJNA513361) | rock metagenome | isolation source: Antarctica rocks | place: Antarctica: Victoria Land, Richard Nunatak red sandstone | collected 2016-01-03 | reverse complement strand
AGGCAAACCCGCGCCTTTGGATGTGATGCGGGCGAGTCTTTTATAAATCGGCATGAACATTTTCTCGTCACCTGGCATGCCAGGTGACGAGAAAATGTTCATGCCGATTTATAAAAGACTCCAACATATGTTGTAGAATAAGGCCAGACCATACAACCGTTGTAAAGGAGACCACGCATGAGATTTGTCACTTTTTCTACCAATGACATTCCCAAGCCGCATCTTGGCATGGTGCAAAACGATGAAGTGCTCGACATTGATCTGGCGGGGCGAGCACTCAGGCTTACGGTACCCGATCAGTTGCTTGAACTCATAGAAAACTACGATCAAGTGAAGGAAGCCCTGGAAGCTATCCAGGAGAAGGCGGCAGGTCGCCGGTTCAGTCAGGTCAAGACCTTTACCGATGCTGGGGCGGTACACACACTACAAGAGGTAAAGCTCACCTCGCCCATTCCGCATCCGCGCAAGAATATTATGTGCATGGCTCTTAACTATAGTGAGCATGCGAAAGAGACCGCGAGCCTTCGTGGGCGTCCAACAACAGCGGCACCAGAGATACCTGTACTATTTACAAAGGCTACCACCACAATGAACGGTCCCTATGATGCGTTCGAGATCGATCCGTCGGTATCGACAGAGATCGACTGGGAGGTTGAGCTAGGGGTAATCATTGGCAAAGGCGGTAAGAATATCAGCCAGGAGGATGCGCTTTCGCACGTCTTCGGCTATACAGTCATTAACGATATCACGGCTCGTGATCTACAAAGTCGTCACAAGCAATTCTTTAAGGGAAAGAGTCTCGATGGCTCATGCCCCATGGGGCCATGGATTGTTACAACTGATGAAATTGAGGACCCGCACAATCTTGCGCTGCGCCTGCGCGTCAACGGCGAGGTGAAGCAGGACTCGAATACGAGCGAAATGGTCTTCTCAATTCCCGTAATCATTGCAACGCTTGCCGCAGGCATGACGTTAGAGCCAGGTGATATCATCGCCACAGGTACGCCAAGTGGCGTCGGCTTCTCACGTACACCCCCCGAGTTTCTGAAGCCTGGAGATGTAGTAGAGGGCGAGGTTGAGGGTATTGGCACAATCAGAAATTCCATTACTGGGGTGCAGAAGTAAAGATATTGGATCAGGCATGAACTTCTTCGCGCATCCAGGATGGAAGGTTGCCCCAGAGGTTGTATGCCACCTGGCGGGTGTGCCAGAGGCGCGGGGGAGCAGTCATATCGCGGTCGTAGTATTGTTGCAGTTCGGCGGACAACTCGACATGGATACCTTCCGGGTCGGCAAAGCGGACAAACAGGTCGTTGCCTGCACCATGGCGTCCAGGTCCCCATAAGATAGGTGTTTGATAACGGCTGAGGTAGTCCGACCAGCGCAGTAGTTCCGGCCCATCCGAAACGGTGTAGCCGATATGGTCGATGCCCTGCTTCCCTTGAGTAAACATGATGGTGTGATGGTCGCTGTTGCAGCGCAGCCAGACGCACTCGCGCAAGAGCCAATCTGAAATGTCGAATCCTAGAGCCTCAGTATAGAAATCAACCATTTCTTCAAGACGGGGAGTTTGCAGGGCGATATGCTGTAGTGAATAGGGTCGCAGTAAAGGACTATGGTTGCGCGTAGAGGAGGAATATGCGGTGATGTCTTCGGGCGTCACCGAAACCTCGATGCGATTCCCATCAGGGTCGCTGAACCAGAGCGTATCTCCCATTTCGGGGTCGCCATCACGTGGCTCTAAGCGGGGATCCATGCCCGAGATTTTCAGACGGGCCGCCAGCGCCGCCAGTTCTGCATCTGTATCGACCTCAAAGGAGAGGTGATGGAGTTGGGACCGCTGGGCAGGTTTTCTTCCATTGGTTGCAACTGGCCGCACATCGTTGAACAGGCTCAGGCAGTGATGTTCATCTCCTAACGCGAGAAATACGGTAGCGTTATCAAGTGCTGTGTCCTGGTCGGCCCCCGATGATATTGATGGCACACGTAGGTCGAGACCTAGCACCTGACGGTAGAAACGGGCTTGCGTTGTTATGTCGTTTGCCCATAACCCCACATGTACCAGCTTATTTACTTTGACCTTCTGAAGTTGCTGATCGCTCACGGTTCTCTCCTCGTGTCTCCACGCTTGATGTTCGGACTATTGAACTCCACCAAAGCGAATCATACACATCCCGGGCAAGAGGGTCAAGAAATCAGCAGAAGGTCCCAGAGCAGAAGCAATTTACTGCATTCGTATTGGTAGCGCAGCGAAACGGATGTGATAAATTCTGCCTCTACACCTCTATTCTCTGTTTATCAGAATCGATAAAATGCTCAACATCACTAGAGGAGAGGTCAATTGTTTCTAGCACGCGTACACGCGGCATCATTGGCATTGGAGTCTCTGGCAGTTGCCGCTTGTGCCGCCCCTGGTGTACGCCAAGGTTTAGTAGCGGCTGATATTTTTGTTTCTGCTTCGACCAGAATTCATAACGTATAGTGCATATCATTATGAGCAATGATCGTCGCAGTTGTGCACCGTTACTAACGGCCACACAGCATTGTGTGTTAGCGGGGCACCACGCTCGACTTACCCTGCTCGTCCGTAGTCTAAATACAGGCACTATTTTATCCTCCTCCCTCCTACTTGCTGTGAAGACCCGCAAGGGTATTGAGACCCACAAGGGGTCTTTCTACTATGTCTATAGAGAAGATTAACCTAGAGCGACACTGAAGTGCCGGTACTTGACCGGCTATCCTTCAGTGCTTGGTGCAGAACACGTCATGGACTTCCACACATCCTCACCCTACTGTGTACGCATTGACTCCACAGCCACCCTGCTGCGATACAGCACTTCCACCACATCCAACCGTCACCACGACCACGAACAGCAAGAAACAACGTTTTCCTCTATCATCACGCCAGTGTAGACCCAACACCTCACTGCATCACCACACAAGTCTCACTGACTCCACCCCCACGTCACCGCCTCAAGGGAGACGTTGTTCGTGCCATTCGTGTTGTATCGCTAACGAGGAGACCTACGAGAGATTCCCAAGGGAGACCCACAAGAGGTCGCCCTATTGACCCTTTCAATGCGTACACAGTCCCATCCCCACTTCCACAACTCCTATACCATCCCCATCCACTTCACACTACCACCCCTGCCATCCCCGCGCTCCACCGTGTCCACAACTCACCACCTCAACACATCCACAAGTCACACGGCTTTCGCAGTGCGTCTCACCAATGTTTGCACGTCGGCACTTCACTATCGCTCTAGGGGAATTGAATTCTCTAAGCTGCTGATAAGATTCTTCTTTTTGTAGTTACCTCCTGGAGAAACCCTCCACCACATTCCCTCCACATCCTGTCTGACCAGTAGCGTCCGGCCATGTATGTATTTTACGGCGGTCATATCTGTTTCTGGTTGCGAAGCCATGAAGATTTAGTTAAGAATATATATTTTTATAGTTGAGTTCTTAACTTTTTAATCTATTTATTTGTCTTTTTCTATATGAAATGCTTACACAAATCATATGCCCCCAGATGAGATATCTCATCTGGGGGCATATGATTTGTGTAACCGTTACTCATTGTCTTCAACGCGCACTCTGCCGCGCATAACATTTGATGCAGGTGTGTGTGTGGGAGGATCCCACTCAAACGAGACCTTTTGGCGTTTGATAGGAACATTTGCCTGAATGGTATCCCAGCCACTTTCGCGGGCCAGGCTGACCTGCATATTCTGCTCATCCACTTCCAGGCGACGCGAGATGACGGAGAGAAGCTCGGTCTTGATAAGTTCAAGTACCTCTGGATTAACCTTGAGGCGGTCGTGAACCAGTACTACCTTCAATCGTTCTTTCGCCAACTCCCCGGGGGTCGGCTTCTTGCGCCCAACTAGAAACTCGAAAACACCCATACCTTGCCTCCCTTTAGTATGATTGAGAACGCAATCGTTTCCCCTCGGTCAATGCAGGTCCAAAACCGAGCAGGCGACGGAGGCGTTCCAAAAGCGATGGAGACCCTGCCACCTCATCGAGCGGAACCTCTACACCCATAATACGCTGGGCCGCGTTGAGATAGGCGCGTCCTGCACGGGAAGTTTTGTCATAGACGGCAGGTTCGCCTCTATTTGTTGCGACGATAATCAATTCGTCTTCGGGAATAATACCAAGGAGGTCAATGCCCAAAACTTCCAATACGTCTGCCACATCCATCATATCGCCCCGTTTCACCATCTCGGGTCGGAGCCGATTGAGGATCAGGCGTGGCTCTGTTTTGCCTGCTGCCTCGACTAGACCAATAATACGGTCAGCATCGCGGACCGAGGCCATTTCGGGATTGGCAACAATGATGATTTCGTCGGCCCCGACAATCGCGTTGCGAAAGCCTTGTTCAATACCGGCGGGGGAGTCAATCACCACGAAATCAAACTCCTGGCGGAGCTGCTGACACAGTTGTTCCATCTGCACACTATTCACGGCATTTTTGTCGCGTGTTTGTGCGGCGGGAAGCAAGAACAGATCGGGCACCCGTCGATCTTTAATCAGGGCCTGCCGCAGGCGGCATTGTCCCTCTACCACATCCACCAGATCATAGACGATTCTATTCTCCAAGCCTAATATAGCATCAAGGTTACGTAAACCGATGTCTGAGTCTACCACAGCAACCTTATTCCCTTGCATGGCGAGAGCGGTGCCAAGATTCGCGGTCGTTGTGGTCTTGCCAACCCCACCCTTACCCGACGTGATGGTGATTATCCGACTGTCCATACAAAACTCCACTAAAAGAACTGTTCGGACTGTGGTAGAAGAACAAGTTGTTCTTAAAATAAGTATTGCTAGAGAGTATACCATGAACTACTCTATAAAAAAAGTAGGGGTGCGTCCTGGGTCTGCATTTTTGCCGATAAAACAATGCGTGTTGTCCGTTTGTAGGGGTCGCATGTATTACACCCTGTGTCGCCATAAGACCAACGTGGGATAATTGCCGAATGGGTGTAATACATGAGACCTCTACAGAGGAGGTTATTTTGCAAAGGATAGGGAAGCGACCTCCTTACCAATTTTATTTTCTGGGCATACGTCCACCTGCCCAGGTTTCAACGACGATCTGCCCCTTTTTGATCATGGCAATCTCTGGGCGCGGCTGTGCCTCGAAGCCTTCGGGGGGACGCGAGAGCAGATGCGCGATACGTAGTTGCACGGGAGATAGGAGCAGTGAGCAGACGAGAGCATTTTCGTTGTCGGGATAGCCTGCATGAACCATTCCGCGCAACACGCCCCACACGATGATGTCTCCACCCGCGATGATTTCGGCTCCCGGGTTGACATCGCCCATCACGACTATGTTACTGGAATGGTGAACGGCTTGTCCAGAACGGATGGTGCGGCGCAGAAATAGCGTGTCAGCCGACTCACGGGAAGCACGCATAGCGCGGGTTTCTTGTATCTCTTTTATTATGGAAGGGTCTATCTGCGGAGTATCTTCAAGTTGCAATGGAATTGTCCTCGGCTCCTTAGATGGCGCTATTTCCTGCTCTATCGGGTTAACCGACATATAGTAGTTCGCGAGGAGATTCTCTAACTGTAGACGCTCACTCACAAGCAATGCTCTACGGCTAGTGTCGACTACTAATGAGGCACCACGAAAGAACGCAGGTGCCTCCGCGAGTCTGTCGGCGAGTGCTCTAAGTAGTTCTCCAAAGGGAGTTTCTGGTTCCAGGGTTAAGAGCAGGCCGTTGCGTGTACCTTTAATTGCAATATATCCTTGCACAGACTGTTGCTCCTCCCTTTCCAGTCTGCCTGATGGCGTTTGCTGCGTAAATGATGTGTCATGCGCCGGGTTGTTCTCGATACCCATAACGTTCCCATCTATTGCTGGAAGCAGGACGTATGAACATTTGAACTGTACTGTAGTAGGTGATAGACATATCCTATACACCGTGACACATTACAGTATAAGTCACTCAGTCATCAAAACGCAATAGGAGTAGCACCTAAGGGGCATCCCCTCGCGGATGCCCTGGTTTCCTGTTGGCTCTGCGAGCCTCTGAAAAGAATAGACGACCGATTTGCCGCCTTTAGGCGGCAAATCGGTCGTCTATTCTTTTCTCTTGAGTTATATATGCAAAGCTATTTTTTGTAGGGCCTTTCTATACTGGTAAGAGAAGCGTGTAGCCAGCCGTCTATGACGCTGATAGTTCAGGAAAGGCCATATAAAAATAGTGATCAGATATTCTCGAAGACATCAACCTTTGACAATTGGGCAAACTATATTCTTAGCAATGCTCTCAATAAGTTTACTCTGTGCTCTATTAGCGGTTCCACTTATGCGAAATTTCTCGGCTACTATACATGCCGCGTCTAGCATCTCGTTGCCGCCGGGTCCCGTCAGCAAGACGTGGTACTTCGCGGAAGGACGAGTTGGTAATGGCTTTCAACAGTTCTTTACGCTGGACAATCCCGATGCCAATGCGGATTGCATGGTAAATTTACAGTACCTCTATACGCTCGATAATACCTCTACCGCTATGAACAAGACGATGAATGTGAGAGTGAATCATGCGACACGCTGGACGCAACACGTCAATGATGATCTGCGCATTCAGCCGACGCAGAAGCCCGGTGCTACTGTCTCAACCATTGTCAGTGTTGATATCAATGCAACGCCTGCCTGTAAGGGTATTGTGGCAGAGCGCCCCATGTATTTCACTTTCCACAACGTTAAAAGTGGAAGTGATGTGCTGGGTGCAACAAGCTTGACCCAGAATGCTTACTTCGCGGATGTCGAGACGCAAAATGGAGCTATATCGTTCCTCACTATTCTAAATCCTCCTGGAGGAAGCGCCGCTAAAGTCGCCGCTAATTACTATAGCGGTGGAAAACTGGTTGATACACAGAATGTGAGTGTTGCTGCTGGAACACGTTTCACCATTACGCCTGGTGAAGCTCATGTTACCCTTCCCCAACATGTTGTGGTAGTCGTCACCTCTGACCAACCCATAGTAGTCGAGCGACCGAGCTATTTCAGTAATATTGCTGAAGGTAATGCGGGAGTGGTATCCAGTGCTAGTTCGGTAGTTGGGGCGTCATCTCTTGCCAAGGACCTCCTCTTCGCGGAAGGCTACACAGGTGGGAAATTTCAGGAGAATCTGCTCCTTGCCAATGTGAATGCGCCCACCACGAGTGCGACTATCAAGCTAGAGTATAACAAGGGACATACACAAACGATCAACGTGTCTATACCAGGTTTCGATCAGACCATCATAGATGTAAATAAGCTTGCGGATCATGCAATGGGAACGTGTGATACTAACCCATGTATAACCTCAGCAGAGGTGTCCGCGGAGATCACCACCGCTAACGGCATCGTCGCGGAACGCCAAATGTTCTTTGGCTATAGCAACGGCAAGAATCTCACGGCAACAGGTGGAACAGATGTGATAGGCGAGGGTGGGTTGGAGTTAAACTCGACCTACAGTTTTGCGGAAGGCTATGTCAACGCTGGTTACAACGAGTGGCTCACACTGCAAAACCCTACAGCGAATGCTGAGAACATCTACGTTACGGTGGTCAACGGCTACGGACGGTCCTACACACAAGCCTACAATGTTCCGAGTGTGAGTCGTAATACAGTAGATATTACGGCTCTCGTTGAAAAATACTTAGTTCAGGCTGGTGATGGTTATCGAGGCTACGAGGTCTCTATGACGGTGCAGACGCTCAACAAGGCCGTTTTTAGCGCTGAGCGTCCTATGTACTGGAATACTACAGGGTCTACATTGCCTACACAGGGTGGGAGTGACGTGATTGGCTATGGTTCCTCGATGACACAATCGGTCGCGTGGTCGGGGTTTGACGGGAATGGACAGCGCAGTGGGGTAAATACGACTGAAACGCTTCTCTCGTCCAGCAACGCCGGGAATCTCACGCGACTATGGCAACAGACTCTTCCAGCAACCGTTGACGGTACCGTTGCCGAATTACCTGGCGTCACAACTGCATCAGGGGTCAAAGACCTGCTCTTTGTTACAACGAAATCTGGCAGCCTCCTGGCTATAGATGCCGTCACAGGAAGCACCGTCTGGAGTCAAGGCACACATGGGCCAAACTATACTACTAGCTCACCAGCCATTGATCCATCCGGTCAATTTGTCTATGGTTATGGACTCGATGGCAAGGCGCATAAGTATGCGGTAAGTTCTGGTGCTGAAATCGTCAGTGGTGGATGGCCTGCTATCATCACACTTATGCCCAATGTTGAGAAGGGGTCTTCAGCATTAAATGTTGGCAACGGCTACCTCTATGTGACTACAGGCGGCTATCCTGGAGATGGTGGGCACTATCAGGGACATGTCGTCGCTGTGAACCTTTCGACTGCTAGCACAACGATCTTCAACTCGCTTTGTGCCAATATTCGCCAACTGCTAGACGGGAACTCGAAAGACAGCAACTACTGTCCCGATGTACAGTCGGGCATCTGGTCACGTGGCGGGGTGGTGATTGATCCTGTCACAGGTAACGTCTTCATCACCACAGGCAACGGACTGTACACTGCGAATACAGGTGGACACGATTATGGTGATAGTGTGGTTGAATTGAGTCCTGACCTCACGAGGCTGATTGATACCTACACACCAACCAACTTTGCCACGCTTCGACAGAACGACCAGGACCTTGGAAGTGCTGCTCCTGCCATGCTTCCTCCGCAAGCAGGTAGCACGACGCCCTACATGGCTGTACAAGGTGGCAAAGACAACATGCTGCGGCTGATCAATCGCCAGAATCTCTCTGGACAGGGTGGGCCTAATCACGTTGGAGGTTCGTTACAGGCGGTAAGCTTACCACAAGGCGGAGACATCTTTACGCATCCCACTGTGTGGAATGATGCTAATGGTGTCACATGGGTATTCGTTGCCAATGATAGCGGGTTATCCGCCTTCAAAGTCGTCACAGACGCCAAAGGGCACAGCACGTTGCAACTAGCCTATTCGAACAAGTACAGTGGAAGCTCACCATTTATCGCTAATGGTGTTATGTTCCTGCAAGCGAGTGGAACACTCTACGCCATGGTACCTACCACGGCAGCAGTGTTGTGGAACAGTGGACAAGGGTCGGCTGGCGGTTCTATCGGGAGCCTGCACTGGCAAAGTCCCACGGTTGTCAATGGGCGTGTGTACGTTCCTGATAATGATGGTCACTTGACGGCGTATGGATTACATTCGTAGAGACAACAAAGAGAACTTTTATCTTCTCATCAACAATCCCAGTATAGTAACTCCTGCCAATCCTAGACAAAACCATGCTGGAATCATCAGGTGTGCAGTGGTCAGATATATCCCTCCTGTAAGTGCCGCGATGAACATGAGCGCCCAGGAGAAGCCACTATCACCCGATGCAGTGCTGCCACTTCTACGTCCAAAGCCTCGGAAGCGGATACGGTCTCGGGGGCGGTCGCTGGCTAGCTTTACCTCGATCTGACCCGTCTCGATTCTGCTGATGACGCTTTCCAGGGCGCGCGGCAGTGTGAGGAGGATGCGGCCTGTGTCTAGGGCCTGACTGAAGATATCCTGGAATGTCTGGCCTGCGCCCTCGGCATCAAGTCCCAGAAATTTGCGGGCGTAGGGGGTCGCTACCTCGACAAAGTTGAAGTCTGGCGCGAGTCCGGTTGAGACGCCACCGAGCGTGCTGATGGCACGGCCCGTGAAGGCGAATTGCGCTGGTATCTGGAATGGCTGGCCGTAGAGGAGGCGCTCGACATCCTGTGACACTTCGGCGATGTCCAGTTGGCGTGCAGCGCCCAGCGTCATACCGTAGTATTGTTCCATCATCAAGGACAAGCCGCGCTCGATGGTAGCAAGATTGGCACCTCGACCGACGAAGCCCAGTCTGACAAGGGCACTCACTAGTGCGCGTGAGTCGCGTGCCAGGAAGCTTACGAATAGGTCCTTCAATGCCTTTTTCATGCTTTGTGTGAGCGTGCCAACCATGCCGAAATCAACGAAAGCAATCACAGGTCCATCGTCAGCCATTACGCCTTTCTTGATAAAGATATTGCCTGGATGTGGATCAGCGTGGAAGAAGCCTTCGACGAAGAACTGGTAGAAGTAGGCTCGCACCGTGCGCTTAGCAGCCTCAAGACGATTGATGCCCGCGGCATCGAGCGCCACATAGTCGTTGATTTTGATGCCATCGATCCATTCCAGCACCAGCATATGACGCGAAATGTATTCATCATAGATGCGCGGAATGTAGATCGTGGAATCATTGACAAACATCTCTTTGAAATGTTTACCGTGAGCGGCCTCGGTTATATAGTCGATTTCTTCGTATACAGTGCGCTTAAACTCGCGGTAGATACCCATGAGGTCTATAAATTCGCTTGTGTCCACGAAAAGGTTGATGACCTGGATCACGAACTTGAGCGTGCTCAGGTCCGTGCGTACAAGCTGGTCGATATTGGGACGCTGAATTTTGACGGCGACCGTCTCACCTGTGGAAGCGAGTGTTGCCTTGTGAACCTGACCAAGCGAGGCCGCGGCGGTACACTTGCGCTCTAACAGACTGAACACGTCCTCTACTGGCTTGCCCAGTTCGGACTCGATGACGTTGACGACGTGCTCGAATGGTGCTGGTGGTACTTCGTCCTGCAATGATATCAAAACAGCAAGCGCTTCGTCTGGCAACAGATCGGCACGCGAACTGAGGAACTGGCCTAATTTAATCATCAAGACGCCGAGCTTGACCGCTGTTACACGAAAGGCGACGAGCACCTTAATTAACACTTCGATGTTGGGTTGTACATCATAATTGCCCTGTGCTCGTGCGCGAATGACGCGCCGCCTCTCGCGGTAGATGATCCAGATAGTCCAGATGAGCATACGAAATACGCACCATGCTCTCCACCATTGCAGCCATCGGGATATTCTTGGCAATCTTTTTCTCTTCTCCAGCATAAACCATATTTCTCCATTACCGCGCGGTCCACTAGTGAAGGGTCTTCCGCCATGTCTAGCTTACCACTGTCTCTGTCCTCTCCTGTCTTTTTGAGGCGCAGTGTTGACGCGCGGCGATAAATTGCGCTGATAGGTCGATCAGGAAACATCTCCATCAGTTCTTTTCGCGTCGCTGTCGGATAATGCTCTCTTAGTAGCTTATCATTTTCTACGGTCCACCATATAGAGGGGTTTCCTTCTCTCACTACTACAATTTCGTCTTTTCCCCAAGTGGTGTCGCGCCAGTGAATAATTATCTTGTAGACACGTGGGGAGAGTGTATTGAGTAATCTCCCTCTTCATTTATAATACTTAGTTGTACTAGGCGTTTTGAGAGCCTTTTCATCGCTCGTTCACAAGCGTCTATCTGTGCTCGAATTTCATTTCGTTGGGCTTCAGCTTCTGCCTTGTTTTCCTCTTCTGAGCTTGCAAATGCCTCAAAATCCTTGACTTGTTCAAGCCGTTCGACCAGCCACTTCCAAAACATGCCATCTACTTCTGTTGTCATAAGCATCTACTTGTGTTCTCTTTGTTGGTCCTCATGCGTCTGAGGACCACGCCTCACAGTACTGGGATGGACGAGATAGAGGCAGCACTCCAAAACTCTAAGCTGGTTTATCAACGGATGTTAGCGTTCTTGAAAAAGTCAAAGTTCGGGGTGTCCGTGACCACTTTCCCCATGCCAGGAACGTCTTCTTCTTGATAGTTGCCCACTGGGAGCGTGGTATGGTCCACAATAGTGTTGACCGCGACCGTCAGGCGATTTTTGCCACTGTTGACGAACGCGTTGATCTCTGCCTCGAACGGCGTAAAGCCTCCGTTGTGTTCGACAACAGGCTGTCCATTGACATAGACTTTGGCGGCATGCGTCACGGAGCCAAAACGAAGCACCATTCGTTGCGTAAAGAAATGGTCAGGGACGACGATCTCCCGTTCATACCACACCCACCCAATGTGGTCGCGAAATTCCGCCCCCTCGTACGGATCATTGTAGGAAGCAGGAACCGGCATCGGGATCGCCTGTTGTAATGGGCGTCCAAACCATCCCTCTGCAAATCCTGTGCCGTGATCAAGCTTAAAGTTCCAGATCCCATTCAAATCAACGAGTTCTCTTGACGTGGTCATGATGGGGTATAACATGGTTTCTCTCCTCTTGCGAAAATGTCTCCATTGGACACTCTACGATCCCATTTACCAAACAAGCGGTTTGCCCCGTTCTGGAATGGTCTCCTCATTACAGAGGCAAGTTTGATGCATATAGCTTCTCAGTATACATCTTTACTCACCTCCTTCAATCTATCCAACTTGATTTTTATACGTCCCAAAATCAGGATAGACGTAAACATTTCTATCTCCTATCGTGATCTCCTGCACATCAACGACAGGACTGGATGAAATCAGCGGAGCATCCTTCATCAGTTTATTGTATAGCGACTGAATCGGATAAGCATCTTCAGCACCAAAGGACGTTGCGTTGACCAATCGTAACACCTGGGGCCACGTTCCCCATGCAGCACGACGGTCGAACTCTGGTCCATCAAAAAAATGTGCGAGATAGCGTCCAAGCACAAAGATGTACGTTTTCTGCACCCTCAAACGCTTCACCAGCTTTGGATCCAGACGCACAAGCAATGCATTGGCCCCATTACGGTTCAGCCATTGCACACAGGTCAGCACCTGTTTACCTGCGTTATAAAAGTAGTCCCGCTGCCTTCTCCGCTCCTGGCGCGAATAGGCGAAGGGGTCCTGAGACTTGAGCTCAAAAAGGGCCAGTGCTTCTGTCTTGCGATCAAAAATGAGAGCATCGACATCTGTCGTTAGGTCGCCCTGCATACCTCTCAGTTCTATACTTCCAGCACTTCTTACAAAGCGTTTGTCCGAGAAAAGCTGATACAGGTCCTGCCGAAAGACCTCTTCATGCAGGTGAGCTGCCGTATGGTACTCGTAGGAGTGCCGCCGCTTCAGTTCCCGTGTGAGAAAAAAGAACGGTTCGCTCAGCAGTCCCGTTAACGACCAGACAAGATGCTGCTCCTCCAGGCGCAGCAGTGGAGGAGCAGGGGTACCCGCTATAGAGCAGTGATAGGAGACATTTTCATGATGGAGACTATATGCATCTACGACATGACGAATAATTGCACCATCAACTCCAAGCGTTTCAGACAGAGCCTCGATCAGCACAGCAGCGGCATGAGGAGGAGCTAACAAAGCTTTAAGGGTATACGAAGAGTGTTGCACAACAAATGCTCTGCATACGTCGAGATGCTTCAAGGCCCAGCCGATGAGAACAGCCAGGACATTCCGATACAGTTCAACCGTGCAGCCACCAATCAGAGTGTGAGCAGGATACAGAAAGTGACAGGCCATTCTCTTTACCCGCAACATGCCCAACCGAGTATAATAGTCGTCAATCTCTTGCGTAGTTCTATATACAGGCACACTCGCTTGCCATTGATTTGCAAACACGTCTAGCTGTTGCTGGATAGACACTTTTTCCACAGCAAGTTCCTGCATCTCGCGCTTGTATGTTCTAGCAAGCGTCTCCGTCCACCATTCAATGTCTTGGCGCTCTCTCCATTCAGTAGGCATTTTCTTACTGGCTATCCAGACAGAGAAATCCTTCTGTCCTGCCTGCTGCATCCTCATGAAACCAGTCTCACAATGCGCGAGAACTTGCTCACCTTCTGCCAGGGAATCACTTTCCAACAGTACCTGATCGGCCCAGCCATCGAGTGTGATCTCAGTCACACTAGGAGAAACATATGGAGACTCAGCAGCATTGCCAAAACAGAATTGTAGTGCCTTATGCCAACCAGAAGAGTACAAGTATGAGCTATGCCCCTTAGTACCCTGAGTAGCAGCATTCAATGTATCTTGCAACTTGAGATAGTGCCAATCTCTAGCACGTGTAAGCGCAACGACAGCACTACCCCTATGAGCGGGAAAAGTCCGGCGAATGTGCTCCTGCTGTTCATCTATCAATTGACGGAGTTGCTCTTGTTTGGAAAGTGAACTCATCTTCGATCCTTTACGTGTGCTATTCCCTCTGCAAAGCGCAACGATAAACGCTTCTGCATCGAGAACAGGTAACAGTCGGTCAAGACCAAGAACCTAGTGCATTCTCAGCCTACAACGGAAATTATGTTCCTACTGACGTTACCTAGCACACTGGCGAAGTCATGAGACTCATTTACCTCCCAAAGTTATCAATGGGACTATATCACGAATAGTCTGATACGAGCAAGTAGGGGCCTACAGTCCAGCCAAACGCGATTTGAAGCAACCCTTCATATCGTACTTTTGCGCACACGCAGATGAAAGGGTACTTCGATGAGCTCTGGTGGCTGTTGACGCGTACCTTTAATCCGTTCAAGGAGCAATGACACAGCCAAGCGGCTCATCTCCTCTTTGTCAGGGGCAATGGTCGTAAGCGTGGGAGTGGCATAGCGCCCATCCTCGATATCATCAACACCTACGACTGCTACGTCTCCAGGGATGTGCAGACCCGCCTCGTGCAGCATGGACATTGCACCCAGTGCCAGCAAGTCGTTGAAGCAAAAAACAGCATCGGGAGGATGTTTGAGCGAGAGCAGGTTGCGCATCGCCTCCGCGCCGTTAGCTCGGCACCATGAGTCCACAGGTAGCAACAAAGCCGGATCTATCTCCTGTCCAGCTTCCCCCAATGCCTGTAAAAAACCTTGCAAGCGTAGCACAGGCGCCTCACTACGCCAGCGTTCAAACACACCGATTGCCGCAATCCGCCGTCTTCCCAGGCTCAACAGATGACTGGTTGCCAGGTGCGCTGCTGCTACATTATCAATGATCACATGATCGTATGGAGCTCCAAAGAAACGCTCGCCCAGCAGCACAATAGGCTTCTTGATCTCCTCTGGCTGAAGATCTTCGGTAGTCATGGATTGGGCATCTAGTATGAGGCCATCAATGAGATGCGGACGCAACCCTTTGACCAGCAGCAGTTCGTTTTCCCGTTTCCCTTGGGTACAATCGAGCAGGACAGTATATGAGTGCTCAGCGGCGGCAGCAGTGATCACGTTCGCTATTTCTGCGAAATAAGGATTAGCAAGATCAGGAATAGCGAGTGCGATCACACCAACATGGGCCTTACGTAAGTAACGCGCAGCTATATCAGGCCGATAGCTCAGCTTTTCTATCGCTTCAAGGATCTGCACACGCGTTTTTGCGCTGACCCGCGCATAATTGCCATTGATAACATTCGATACGGTTTTAGTGGAAAAACCCGTATATGCCGCAATATCCTTGAGATGTACTGTCATTGCCATCCATTCTTCTCAGGAGATACTCTTTATCCTCTACTGCCTCATCCTTTTAATCCTCTACCATAATAGTACCTGCAGCTAGCAGGTGTCAAATCAGCTCTTCACCTGAGACAGAGGCAAAATTCGCACTGAGATCCACTCATAATTCGAACATGTGGCTTTCCAGGCTTGCCCGAGGGAGTATTCTCAAGTCCTCGTGCAGCCTCTAAGCAAGCTTTGACCAAATCGGCTACGAGTTATGAGTGGATTTCAGAATTCGCACCCTTGACAGGTTAGCGAGAAGAATGTTACAATAGGTTCAACGCTGAACCTATTGTAACATTCTTCTCGCTAACTCAACCATTCTGAAATCCGTAACCATAACGTACCCGGTACAGTCCCTTCCTACACAGGGATGATCTCATAGGGACGGCTAAGAGTATACAGAAACCATTAGCACATTTGTGCTTCTTCGTCCTTTGTGTCGTGCTCCTTTTAATTAAAGAACTGCCTAGATGTCTCGGGCAGAGAGTATGTAAAGCGTTCTTGTTACATCGTTGTACATGCTGATTACTCCAAAGGAGGATCTCTGTATAATGTTCGAGCCACAGAAAGTCCCACAGCATTTGCGTTCCGATGTGCCTCAGACGCACCTATCACGTCGGACCTTCCTTGAGCGAGCACTGGCCGTGGGCATAGGCAGTAGCGTTGCGCTGCCCCTCCTGAATGCATGTGGTGGATCAGGTCCACAGGCAAATATCACCTTCTGGAATCTCTTCACGGGTGGTGATGGTGAACGCATGGTGGAGATGGAGAAAACCTTTTCACAAAGCACCCCCAATATTAATCTGAAGTCGGTCACGCTGTCGTGGGGAGAGCCATACTACACTAAGATTGCGATGGCGGCAGCCGGAAATGGTGCCCCTGACGTGGCTATTATGCATATGTCACGTCTGCCTACATATGCTGGCTCGGGTCTGCTAGAGCCCTTTGACGAAAGTATGCTCGCGCCTTTAGGCATCACCTCCCAAAGTTTCCTGGCGCCTATCTGGCAGCAGGCGCATTTCAATGGCAAGCTTTATGCGCTGCCGCTGGACACGCACCCGTTTGTCATGTACTACAACACCGATATCTGTAAAAAAGCTGGCTTGCTCGACGCGGCTGGCAATTTGAAGCCCCTGCAAGGCACGCAAGCACTTCTGGATGCTTTTAAACGCGCGAAGCAGGTGACTGGGAATATCGGTCTCTCACTCGACGCGCAGGATGTGAACCCATGGCGTCCCTTCCTTGCGCTGTACACCCAGCTTGGAGGCAAGGTGGTGTCGCCAGATGGGAAACACATTCTGCTTGATACGAACAAAGCTGATCAGGTGCTCTCATTCCTGAGAGATCTCACGATTACCAGCAAAGTTGCCTCGCCTGCCCTCGATTCTGCGGGATCGACCGCGGTATTCGGGAGCGGGCAGGCTGGTTTCTTCTGGAATGGAGAGTGGGAACTTCCAACGTTCCAGGCGCAGAAACTGCCCTTCAATATGGTGCCCTTCCCCAACGTCTTTGGGGGCAATCAGACCTGGGCCGATTCGCACTCCTTTGTTTTGCCACGCCAGTCATCCTCAGACCCGACCCGTCGGCAGGCGACATTGCAGTTTATTAGCACGATGTTGAAAAATAGCCTCACCTGGGCTAAAGGCGGCCACATTCCTGCGTATCTGCCTGTCGCTACCTCAAGTGCCTACAAGAATCTCAAGCCACAGGCCAACTATGCATCCGACGCCCAAAATGTAGTTTTTGATCCTCCGGCATGGTACAGTGGTGCGGCTTCTGAACTGCAGACGCAGGCAGGCGCGGCCTTCCAGGGCGTGCTCGGCGGCCAACAGGCTCCTCAAGCAGGCCTGGCTCAATTTAGAACAGCCCTTGAGCACCTGGCCGACATCCCCCGACCCTTCTGATGACAAGGATGCTTCATAAGCGTTTAGAAAGGAACTGCAATGGCGAATGTTTCAGTACAGCAGCAGGCTGTGCGGCAGGGGGTGAAGGCGCAGCCACGCACACCCGACTCATCGCGGTGGCGCAACGAACTAACGGGGTTAGGCTTCGTACTCCCATTTCTGCTCGCGTATGTGCTTTTCCTGGTCTGGCCCGTCATTCTTGGTTTACGCATGAGCTTCTTCAACTGGAGCCTCGTGGGATCAGGGACCGGGCAATTCCTGGGTTTGAGCAACTACGCCGAGGTCCTGCGTGATCCCGCCTTCTGGAGTGCCCTGTGGCATACTCTCATCTTTACAGTGTTGACCACCCCTATCCTCGTCGTCTTGTCCTTTTTACTTGCTCAGCTCGTCAATCGTCTTAACAAAAGCCAGTGGGTGTTCCGCCTGGCCTTCTTTGCTCCTTATGTCCTGCCCGTCTCCGTCGTCGTGCTGATCTGGAACTGGATCTACCAGCCCGGATTTGGTCTGATCAATGGCACGCTGAGCGCAGTAGGACTCAAGGAAGTCAACTGGCTCTCCCAACCGACAACGGCTATGATCTCGGTCGTCTTGGTCACGGTCTAGTGGACGCTGGGCTTCAACTTTGTGCTCTACCTGGCTGGCTTGCAGCAGATCTCTCCCGAATTGTACGAAGCGGGTTCCATTGACGGTGCTGGCGGATTGCAACAGGTGCGCTGGATCACCATCCCACTCTTGAATAGAACCACGACGCTGGTGATCGCCTTGCAAATCATCGCCTCGTTGCAAGTGTTTGCGCAGATCTACCTGCTGACCACGGGCGGTCCGAATTTCTCGACGCGCCCCGTGGTGCAGTACATCTACGAGTCCGGTTTTACCTCGTTCCGTGTAGGCTTTGCCTCCGCCATGTCGTATGTGTTCTTTCTCATGATCCTGATGGTCACGCTCGGACAGTTTTTGCTGCTCAATCGTAGGAGAGATGCCAGATGATACAGGCTACACAAAGTACAGCACAGGCTGCTCCGCGCAGCAAAGAGGCAGTCGGAGAGCGGAAGAAGG
>JAABUX010004265.1_pt1 | contig 18266 bp, 17 predicted proteins | sample 5561851 | NCBI WGS metagenome assembly JAABUX01 (sample SAMN10711883, study PRJNA513361) | rock metagenome | isolation source: Antarctica rocks | place: Antarctica: Victoria Land, Richard Nunatak red sandstone | collected 2016-01-03 | reverse complement strand
GACAACGTCGTACTCGGCGACCAGCATCGCGCCGATCTCCGACGCGGGCTCGCGCGCGATCGCGCGGCCACGGGCGCCCTCGCACGCGACGTCGTCGCGCGGCTGGACGTGCGCGCGCCTTCGATCGCGACGCCCGTCGCAGCGCTTTCCGGCGGCAACCAGCAAAAGATCGTCGTCGGCCGCGCGCTCGCGCACGCGCCGCGCGCGGTGCTCGCGTACGCGCCGACGCGCGGCATCGACGTCGGCGCGGCGGCGCTCGTGCACGCGCGTTTGCTCGATGCGCGCAACGCCGGCGTTGCGGTCTTGCTCGTGAGCTTCGAACTCGACGAACTCTTCGCGCTCGCCGATCGCATCGTCGTGTTCTACGGCGGCACGATCGTCGCGGAGTTCGCGCGTGCCGCCTTCGATCGCGAACGTATCGGCGCGGCGATGGTTGGCGCGGGCGCCGGAGCCCCCGTCGCTTGAACGCATCCGTGCGTCCGCGCTCGCGCAGGCTGCGAGCACCCGCGCCGGCGCTCGTCGCGCTCGCGCTGCTCGCCGTCGCGTGCGTCGCGATGCTCGTCGCGCACGCGAATCCGATCGCCGGATTCGCGGCACTGCTGCGCGGCAGCCTCGGCGGCACGCACCAACTCGCAGAGACGCTCGTGCAGACGACAGCGCTGCTCTTCCCCGCGCTCGCGATCGCGTTCGCGTTTCGCGCGGGACTCTTCAATATCGGCGCGGAGGGCCAACTCGTCGTCGGCGGGCTCGCCGCGGGTGTGCTCGGCGCGGTGCTGCCGGGCCCGGGCTGGCTCGCGGTCGTCGCGATGCTCGGCGCGGGGGCGCTCGGCGGCGGCGCGTGGGGCGCGATCGCGGGATTATTGCGCGCACGATTCGGTGGCAGCGAAGTCGTCGCGACGCTGATGCTCAACGTGATCGCGGCGTTGCTCGCGAATTATCTCGTGGTCGGACCGCTACGAGCGATCGGCGCCGAGAGCGGCGAAACGCCCGTCCTCGCTCCCGACCGCTGGCTCGCGACGATCGTACCCGATACCCGCTTGACGGTCGCCTTTCCGCTGGCGCTCGCACTCGCGGCCGCGCTCTGGTTCTTCGTCGCGCGCACGGTTGCGGGATACGACTTTCGCGCGGCCGGCGACGCGCCGGGCGCCGCGGCGCGCGCCGGCATCGACCTGCGCCGCACGGCGTTCGTCGCGCTCGCGATGTCGGGCGCGATCGCGGGCGTGGGCGGTGCGACGATCGTCGCGGGCGTCCTCCATCGCTTCAACGTCGCGCTCTCGCCCGGCTACGGCTTCATCGCGATCGCCGTAGCGCTCGTCGGCCGGCTTGATCCGCCCCTGGTCTGCGTGGCGGCGTTCGGATTCGGGATCTTGCAGAGTGGCAGCCTCGCGATGCAAGCGCTGGCCCACGTTCCGAAGGACGTCGTCACGCTCGTGGAAGGCCTCGCGATCGTCGCGCTTTCCGCGCGGCGGAACGTCGACCCGGCACGCGCGTGAGTGCCGCGTTCGCCTTCGTCGCACTCGCGCTCGTACGAGCGACGCCGCTCGTCTACGCCGCGCTCGCGGGTGTCGTCTGCGAACGTGCGGGCATCCTCAACATCGCCCTCGAGGGCGGCCTGACGGCGGGCGCGTTCGCCGCGGTCGCCGTGTCGTCCGCGACGGGCAATGCCGTCACCGGCGTATTCGCGGGCGTCGTCGCAGGGGCGCTGCTCGGCGGCGCGCTCGGGGTGGCGGCGACGCGTTTCGGCGTCGATCAGATCGTCGCGGGTACGGGCCTCAATCTCATCGCCGCGGGTGCGACCGCGTACGGGCTCGTCGTCGTCTTCGGCAGCCCCGGCGCATCGCCGGAAGTCCGCAATTTGGGCGCCTGGGGCGCGAGCACGCTCGCGGGCGGCGCGTTCGCCGCGGCGATCAGCCTGCACGTGTTCTTGCGCGCGACGACGTGGGGGCTTCGGCTGCGCGCGTGCGGTGAGAACCCGCACGCGGTTCGCGCGGCGGGCATCGATCCGCGGCGCGTACGCGTCTACGCGACGCTCGCGGGCGGCGCACTCGCGGGCCTCGGCGGCGCGTATCTCTCGCTCGGAGAACTCGATCTCTACAGCGACGGCATGACCGCCGGCCGCGGATTTCTCGCGCTAGCTGCCGTCATCTTCGGCCGCTGGACGCCGCTGGGCGCAACGCTCGCGGCGCTCGGCTTCGGCGCGCTCTCGGCGCTGCAATTCGGGCTGCAGCGAACCGGCGTACCGAGCGAGGTGATGGCCGCGTTGCCGTACGTTGCGGCCCTCGCCGCGCTCGCCGGCATCGGCGGCCGCGCGCGCGCGCCAGACGCCGACGGCGTGCCATTCGCATAACCTTTACGAAAACTATCGCGCTTGTCACCAATGTCGGAAGGGTCGGCGACCGATGGTGCTGATTATGAGCGCCGTGACGTATCTCCGTGGATTCTTTCTCGGCATGTTGGCATTCGCCATGCTCCTCGCGCCCGCCGCCGCGCGCGCGGCCGACGTCGACTCCGGCGACGTGGGACCGCTCGCGAGCCTGCAGGCGCAGCTCGATGCGGCGATGTCGCACGCGCCGGGTCGCGTCGGGATCGCCGTCGAGGATCTCGCGACCGGAATGACCTCCGGAATCAACGACAGCGAGAGCCTGCCGGCCGCATCGACGATCAAGATCCCCGTGATGATCGAAGTGTTCAAACAGATGGAAGCGGGCGCGCTCGATCTCAACACGCGCTTGCAGCTGACGTCACACGACAAAGATTACGGTTGGGGCGATCTCGCGGACGCCCGCATCGGCACGAGCCGCTCGGTGAAAGACCTGCTGTGGCTCATGATCACCGATAGCGATAACACCGCCACGAACATGCTGATTCGCCGCGTCGGGCGCGGGCACATCAACGCGACGATGGCCGACCTCGGTCTCGACCGCACGCGCCTCCACGACGACATCCGAACCGAAACCGATGCGATCCGCTACACGCTGCGTTCGTCGCCACGCGACATGGTGAAGATGCTCGGTGCCATCGCGCGCGACCGTCTGGTCGACGCGTGGTCGTCGAAACAGATGCTCGCGATCCTCACGGGCCAGCGCCACAACACGCTGCTGCCGATGACGCTGCCCAAAGACGTGAAGATCGCGCACAAGACGGGTTCGCTCCACGACACGCTCAACGACGTCGGCATCGTCTACCAGGACAACGAACCATACGTGATCGCCGTGATGACGACGCAACTGCCGAGCCTGGATCTCGGGCGACGGTTCATTCGTAAAGTTTCGCGCATCGCCTACGATCAGCTCGGGCGCTTCTCCGCGTGGCGCGAAGATCGCGGCATCGCGGCCTTCGACGCGCAACTCCCACAAACGCCCGTCGCCGCCGCCCTGGACCTCGCCTCGCCCGACGAAACCATGTGGCGCGTTCCCGCCACGCTACCGGCGCTTTCCGGCGAGCGCGCGGGATCGGACTAGCGGGCAAGACCGTCCTCGTCACCGGTGCCACGAGCGGCATCGGACGCGAGGCGGCACGGCAACTCGCGGCGCAAGACGCGCACGTCGTGCTCGGCGTTCGCGACATCGTTCGCGGTGCAGATCTCGCGAATGAAATCGAACGCAGCGGCGGCCGCGCGAACGTGCTCGCGCTCGACGTCTCGTCGTTCGCATCCGTGCGTGCGGCGGCCGACCGTTTTCGCGCGTCGTATTCCACGCTCGACGTGTTGATCAACAACGCCGGTATCCTCGCGACCAAACGCGCGCAGAGCGTCGACGGTCACGAACTCACCTGGGCGACGAATTTCCTCGGTATCGTCGCGCTTACGCACGCACTGCTCCCGGCGATCGAAGGTGCGCCCGAGCCGCGCATCGTCAACGTCGGCAGCGCCGCGCACAATGCCGGCCGCATCGCGTGGGACGATCTCGAACGAACAAAACGCTACACGGGTTTCGGTGCCTACGCGCAATCGAAGCTGGCGCTCAACCTCTACACGCGCGAGTTCGCAGCACGGTATCCCGGTATCTGTGCGAACGTCGTCCATCCGGGAGCGATCGCGACCGACGTGTGGCGCGGCCTGCCCGCAATCGTGCGCGCGATTCTCGGCCGCATGTTACCGAGCGCCGCGAGCGGAGCCGCACCGCTCGTACGATTGGCGGCCTCCGACGACGTACGCGGCGTCAGCGGTCGCTATTTCGATCGTCTACGCGAGACGGCACCTTCGAAGGCGTCGCAGAATGCGGGCGACGCGCGGCGGCTCTGGGAGTACGCGGCGCACACCTGCGCGTTGCCGGGCGACCCCGCCGCGTAGCGACCGGCGCGTGCAACTCGACGGCGCGGTATGCCGCATCACGCCCTGGGCCGCCGCACACGCGAACGATCTCGCGGCCATCGCGAACGATCGTACCGTCGTTAAATATCTCTCCGCGCGCATCCCGCATCCGTACACGCGAGCGAACGCGGTGGAATGGATCGCGATGCACCGCGACGCGCACGCGCCCTCGCAATTCGCCGTCGAGAGCGACGGCGAAGTGGTCGGCAGTATCGGCTACGCCCAGGGCTCGGGCGAACGCGCGGGGACGGCGATGATCGGCTACTTTTTCAAACCGGCGGCGTGGGGGCGCGGCCTCGCGACCGATGCCGTCCGCGTCGTCACCGCGCACCTCTTCGCGACCCCGGCGATCCATCGCGTGTGGGCCAACGTCATGGCGCCGAATCGCGCATCGGCACGCGTCCTGGAAAAAAACGGCTACGTGCACAAAGCGACGCTACACGCGTCGATCCTCGATCGCGACGGCGAACGCCACGACGAACTGATCTACGCGCGCACGCGCGTCTCGTCGCCGTAGAAGGATAGGCCGTTGGTCGCGCGCTGCAGTCCCAATACAGGCACGATAATTGGTCCATCGACTCTGCGATGACCGATCACCCGGCCACCATTGGAGCGTCATGTTCTCGGAAGAGAGACAATCTAAGTTTCAATGAAGCGACATTTAGAATTTCCCTTTCGGCCCTTCGCCTGAGACAACTCAAAATATTAGATTGCGATTTACCGAGGCACTTCAACGTCAGCACAAATTGAGGCGCCGGCAACAATTGAGTGGCGCGAGCTATAGCTCGTGGAATTCACGCCGTCCTCTTTGAATCAGATAGCTCGCGATTCGGTGTATCTGCGGTAACGAAGTTGGTACGGCGTCACGAGCAGATTTTAAAATGTTATAGATAGTGTCGTGCGAGCCCATGACAACCCACGAATCGGCCATGTTTGCGGTCATTAGCTCCAATATCGTGAGGGTTTTAAGAGTCAAGGCTATGTCGACGTCTCGAAGAACCTCGATGAGGCCATAGGCGCCATCAATTTGGGAAGTAATTCGGAGAACGCGTGTAGTCTGATCCAAGAGCCACTCTATTGGCGCGCATGGATGTAGATACCAATTCCCTAGGTTAGCGAGCTCGATAGCGAAAGACTTCGGGGAATTTGAAGCCTCTGCCGTCGTAAGTCTGTTTTCGACGTAGAGTTGTAACTTCGCAATCACCTCGAGCTCTGTCCCTTCGCGACAAAGCTGTCCCGCATAGCGCATCAGGTGAGCCGTAACTTGCGGAGCTCCGGCCTCGAGCACATCCTGCAGTAGCTGATGAGAATAAGCGAATTTACGATCACTGAAAATGGCGCTCTGAAAAATATGATCGACCGCTTTTATGGCCGGGTCCAATTCATCTTGCGGTTGCGGTATCGCCTCAGGCGGAAGTTCAATGAGACGCCTTATCGAGGCCGCGTATTGAGAGTCGAGGACTTCGATAGAACGCAGGTTCGGGCTGCAGAACGTTAGATACGTATCCCACGCGGCTCGTGTCTCTATCTTGTGATACGGGTCTACACCGAAGATTGCGACAGCGCGTGATCGAGCCCAATGATAGTCAATTGCGAGCAGAAATGTGAAAAATTGACCATAGACGGCTCGCGATACGGGGCTGCGGTCGACGCTGTCGTCGAGGCACGAATCGAGCAACGTTCGAACGTCTGGCATTAACGTATCAAACACTTGGCGATCATCTGGTACCGCGCCATCGCCAAACGTTGATATGTAGAGCCAGCGCGCAAATTCCATTACTGCATGCAGCGAGGTTCCGCGAACTGTGTTAAGTGCGATGTTGGCGAACGATGACCCCGATCCAAGTTCTGTTGGCGGTTCTTCTATACTCATCAGATTAGTGATGATGCCCCAGAGCACCGGCTGTAGTTGAAGACTCAGACGCGTTCGTCCAAGAGTAAGCACGTCGAGAACAAAATGGGCGACGCCCCGGCGCGTCCATGTCCAATCAGTGTCACGGCCGAGAAATCCTAGTGGCTTGTAGTAAACGTTCGGATGACCTGACGCCCACCTGGCCAAGAAAAGTGCGGGCGCTATGTCATAAGCGTCACCGATCCGCAGTGCATCTTGTAGTCCTAAAATTATATTCCGAATGTATGTCGGTTCGAGTGTCTCGAGCAGGGTAAGGTCTTTCAAGAACTCTTCTGGCTCGTTAGCGACTCGTTGCCTTAATCGGCGACCGAGGCCCTCCGGCGATGGGGCAAAGAGTGGGTCTTGTTCATCAGAAGTTGGGCGCCAATTATTAATCTCCGCGATCAATAACGGAACCGGAAGCGATTCAAGGTCATTTATGGCCAGCGGGCTCTCAGGTCCAAACGTTAATGCGTGCGGCCAATTGGCGATTGAAAGATTAGTCGGTTCTCCAAATCGCTCAATAAGATCGCTTAGTTCGGCGCGTTGCTTCTCGATAAGATACCTCTCAACAGTGAAGAGGGCATCGCGCCGTTTGCGAAGAGCGTGGTCACCAGTAACATCATGAGGTCCTAGCAAAACGGTGAGTACGAGCAAGCGTTCATGTTCTTCAAGCAGAATTAAATATTTGTTTGCAAACATCCAACGTTCGACACCGAGATCTGCGTTGCTCATAGCGCTGGGATCTCTCAAATAGTTTATGATACGATCGTGCGTGTCGACATCGTGCGATGTGAGCACATCGAAAAGAATACGCTGGTAAATATTTGCTTTGCGTTGTAGGAGCAGGCTCAGCAGCGCTGCTGCGCCGCTAGGTTCACCACTTAAAACAATAGCAAGCGCATCTCGGAGTTGGGATACAAGTACATCATACGTAGTCTTCGTTCCAGCGTAGCTTGGCAAAGCTGATATCGAGGCGCGCCAAAGAGACGAATGCGGTCGCAGCGACTCTGCAATTTCAGCGGAAATTGCGAATTCAAGCTGATCTGCTAATAGGTTCAGCGTGTCTCGCGGCCGTACGTTTAGTAGGTCGGGCAAAGCCTTTGCAAATATTGCATCGAGATGGAAACCATCGATATTCGGTGGGGCCGGCTCTTTACGTATCATTGATCCAAAGAAGTGTCAGCAGCGGATTCTACAGAAGTGGAAAAGCCTGAAACATACTCAACAATTCGAACAATTGAGGTCCAAGAGTCGTTACTAATTGCGTGAGCAAGTAATGAGCCAAGACTTCTACTAAGCAAGGCTTGCTCGGTGGAATTCAAAGGTCGCTGAAGACTCTCGAACCATGTAACTAGCTTTTGCAAAAGACGGCCGGCGTCAGGACGAGGAAGCACCAGCAATAGTAGCATAAATTGTCGAGTTGATTCTAGGCTTCGTAGGTTGGGAAGACTCTCTGCGATTTCTAGAGCTGTGGGCAAATCTTCCGTAGCGTAAGTCGTCGCATATTTCAATGCGGGCACGACCGCCTGCTCAGGTGGATCGTCAAAGAAGCGCTCATGAAGCAGTTTGTCAATCCAAGGCCGGGAAAGTTTTCTTTCAAATACTTGGTCAAAAATTGTTCGGTGGTTCGGGATACTGACGCTTAACGATTTCACGTGATGTTCTGTCGGATTGGGCTGCTGTAAGAGGCTTTTTACACGATCGATTGTGATTCGAAAAGCGGAAGCAAAGGCTTTTAGCACGGCATGTAAGATGGCATCGTAAAAGTCGCATTGAGCCTCAAATGCCTCGCTGAATTCACGTATAGACAGATTCTTACGATGTGCGAAGGCCACGAACTTCATTTCGATCCAGTGCCTCATCGTTTCACTCTCCGGCGATAGCTCAAGAATGCGACAGATTTCTTCGATCTTCTTGCGCCGACTGTCGGGTACACCGCGTTTGTCGCGCATTTCGTGCGGCGCTATCACGTCAAGGATGGAGCCATCGATTTCCCTTTGAAGATGCCCGATGAGCTGCGTTCGCATCTGATAACGATTGTCGAATCGAAGTTGACAGGCATCTCGATAAGCTGCTGCCGGGCCGGAACCGACCAAATCATCCAGCATCCGGTAAACGTCTTCTTGCTGTGGGGACGCAAAACAAACATTAGCTAATTCTGATGATTGCCTGGGCAGGCTACTACCGGAGTTCATGCGTTCGCCTATTGTAGCTTAAAGCAGTCGATCCTAACCCTGAGTTGCGGGCCTTTTGCGAATGCGATCTTCGATGTGAACGCTCGGCTCGTCTCTCAGCTGACCCCGCGCGGTCGTTCGTTTCTTCCCGTCCTCGCGGCGATCAACGCGTGGGCCCAAACGGACCACGCCGTGAGTGGTTAGGCGGAAACTCTCCGGTTCGCGTAGGTCGCGGTCAGGAAATGCTTGTGTTTCGCACTGCGACCGTACGTCATATCGTCGAAGAGGCGCGTCAGCTCCCGCGCGACGGGACCCATCGTACCGTCGCCGATCGTGCGATGGTCGACGGAGCGCACGAACGCGAGCCCTGCGGCGCTGCCGGTGAGGAAGATCTCGTCGGCCGCGTAGAGTTCGCTGCGATCGAGGGCGCGTTCGGTGATCGTAAGGCCGAGTTCGTTCGTCGCCATCGCCGCAAGCGTGCGGCGCGTGATGCCTTCCAAGACGTTCTGTGACGGGTCGGGCGTGACGATCTTCCCGTTCTTCACGACGAAGATGTTGGCCGCCGATCCTTCGGAGACGTGACCGTCGGACGAGAGCATGATCGCTTCATCGAAGCCGTTGAGTTGCGCTTCGGTTTTCGCGAGTGCCGAGTTGATGTACGTTCCCGTGATCTTCGCGCGCGCGGGCGCCATCGTATCGTCCATGCGCCGCCACGAACTCACGCCCGTATTGAGGCCCGCGTCCGCATCGAAGTAGCGGCCGAAGGGGACCGCGATGATCGCGAACGCATCGGCGACGCCCTTGAGCTTGACGCCGATCTCTTCGACCGATTTGTACAGTAACGGACGAATGTAGATGTTCTCTTCGAAGCGGTTGCGCGCGACCACCTCGGTCGTGATGTCGATCAGTTCGTCGACCGTGTGCGGCAACTCCATCATGAGGATCTTCGCGGAGGTGTGCAGCCGTTCGTAATGCTCGCGAACCTGCAAGAGATAGAGTTCGCGATCGTCTGCGTTCCAGTACCCGCGGATTCCCTCGAAGCAGCCGGTACCGTAGTTGAGCCCGTGCGTCAGAAGGCCGACGCGCGAGTCGGCATACGAACGGAATTCTCCGCCGGCAAACACGATCGAATCGTACAAGTCCATGGTCTCGCGTGTATTCGCCCCGCGCTGGCGGCAGGCATGCTCGCGCCGCGCAGCGATGCTGTGCTCGTGCCACGGTGCGTCGAGGTATTCGCGCGTTTTCTCCGCTTGGGCCTGACCTCGTTTGGTGGCCCGATCGCACACGTCGGCTACTTCCGCCGCGAGTTCGTGGAGCGCGCGCGCTGGCTCGACGACGGAGCGTTCGGCGAAATTTTGGCCGTGTGTTCGGTCATCCCGGGGCCGACGAGTAGTCAAGTCGGTATCGTCCTCGGCTTCGGGCGCGCTGGAGCGCTTGGCGCATTCGCGGCGTGGCTAGGTTTCACGTTGCCGTCCGCAATCGCGATGACGCTCTGCGGCCTGTGGCTGCGCGCGGCCACGCGCGGCGACGGAACGTTCGCGAGCGGACGGATCCTCGCGGGCGTGACGGAGGGCCTCTTGGCCGCGGCGGCCGGCGTGGTCGCGCTCGCCGTCGTGCAGCTCGCGCGCACGTTCGCGGCGACCGGGCCGACGCGCGCGATTGCGCTCGTGGCGCTCGCACTCGCGCTCGGCCTGGGTCGATTGACACCGTCGCTGCAGTGGGTACCGCTCCTGCTCGGCGGCGTCGCGGGGTACGTGTGGTTGCCGCCCGGGACGTTGCCGCGCGGTGCGGCCGCGCTCGCGCTGCCCAGACGCGCTGCGGCGATCGCGGCGACGTTATTCGTGCTCTTGCTCTTCGCGTTACCGATCGTCGCGCCGGCGGGCAGCGCGCTCGGGCTCTTCGCGCTTTGCTTTCGCGCGGGCGCGCTCGTCTTCGGCGGCGGCCACGTCGTGTTGCCGTTCCTGCAGAGTGCGATCGGACCGATCGTTTCGGAACGAACCTTTTTCGCGGGGTACGGCGCCGCCCAAGCGATGCCGGGGCCGCTCTCCACGTTCGCCGCGTTCTTGGGAGCCGCGAGCCGCGCCGAACCGACCGGCTGGGCGGGTGCGGCAATCGCACTCGCAGGCATCTTCGCGCCGTCGTTCCTCTTACTGCTCGTCGTCGTTCCGCTCTGGCGGCTCGTGCGCGAACTCCCGCGCGCATCGGCCGTGCTCGCGGGCGTCGGTGCGTCCGTCGTCGGGCTGCTGGCTGCCGTCTTCGTCGACCCGATCGCGGCGTCGCTCGTTCACGATCGCCTCGGCGGCGCGCTTGCAGTCGCGGCGTTCGGCGTGTTGCTCGCGACGCGCGCCCCCGCGTGGACCGTCGTCGTCGCCTGCGCCGGCGCCGGCGCCGCACTTGCGGCCGCCGGGTAGCGGGAAAATGGCGGCGCGCGCGGCATCTTCCAATATGCTCGAAGGCTCGCGCGCGTTCGACATTACGTGGGGCGCGCTGACCGGTGGCCTCTGTTTCGCGATCGGCTTCGTGATGATCGCGCAATACGTCCGCGCGCATTACGGCCGCGGCGCATCGCTCTTCGGCGCGCGCGTCGATCCCGGTCGTGGTTTGCACCTCGCGTGGACGGCCTTCGCACTCGGTATGGGCGGCACGAACGTGCTGTGCCGCGCGATCGACCACCTGGAACTCGCCGGCGTTCACGAAGGCTTCTTCGTCCTCACCCTACTCGCGTATGCGGTGTTGCTACCCCGCCTCGCCGCCGCGGCCGTGCGGTCCGCACGCACGAGCGCACGAGCTTAAGCCCGCGATAAACTTCTCGCCCTAGGATGACGCGGTGAAGAAACTCCTCGCGCTCGTATTCGCGTGCGGCACGCTCGGCGCATCCGCTGCGATCGCCGCCCGCTCCGTCGTCGAACTTCCCAGCGAATGGCGGCTGACGCCCCCGACCGGCCTCGTCGTCGCGACCGGCACGCTACCGCAGGGCGCCGCACGCACGGCGGACGACAAGCACCTCATCGTCGTCGAGGACGGCCAGGCCGCCGCCGCCGCGCGCATCTTCGACGCGGCGACGCTCGCATCCGAGCGGACGATCGCCCTCGACGGCGCGAGCGGAACGCCGCTTCCCGATGCGACCGGCACGGGCTTTTGGGTGAGCCTCGCCGGCGCCGATGCGATCGCGCACGTCGATGCGGCGAGCGGTACGATCGACCGGCGGATCGCCCTTCCCGGCCCCTTTTGGGCCGCGGCCATCGTTCGTTCGCCCGACGGCAAGACGCTCGCCGTCGACGGCGATCTCGCGGGTGCCGTTCGTTTCGTCGACGTGGCGAGCGGAACGGTCGGCGAGCCGATCGCGGTCGGCGCGCATCCCTTCGGTCTCACCTACGCGGCCGACGGCAAGACGCTCTACGTCGCGAATTGGGGCGAAGCGTCGGTCGCGGCGATCGATACGCGTGCGATGCGCGTTCGCGCGACGATCGCCGTCGGCCGTCACCCCGAAGCGCTGGCGCTCGCGCGCGACGGTTCGCGCCTCTACGTCTCCGAGACCGACGACGATTCGATCGGCGTCATCGACACCGCGACCGCGACGCGCGCGAGTGGCATCGCGGTCAATCCGTTCGGTCCTGCGCTCGCGGGGGCATCGCCCACGTCGCTCGCGCTCGCGAGCGACGGCACGCGTCTCTATGCGACGCTCTCGGCGATCGACGCCGTCGGCGTCGTCGACCTCGGCTCGCGGACGCCACGCTTCGTGGGCGCGATGCCGACGGGCTGGTATCCGACGGCCGCCGTCCTCGCGCCGGACGGCAAGTCGCTCGACGTCCTCGACGGCAAAGGCGAATCGTCGCATGCGAATCCGCAGTTCCGGCCGTTCGCGCGTCCGCGCAGCAACGACGGCTACGTTGCAGCTGCAATGATCGGCTCGCTACGTCGCATCGCGATCCCCAGCGACGCTGGTCTCGCGGCGGGCACGGCGCTCGTGCTCGCGAGCGGCCGCGAAACGCGCGGCAACGCAGCGGTCGCAGGCGGACTCGAGACGCGCGCGGGCGGCTACGTACCGGCGCCACCGACACCGTCCGCCGTCATTCGAGCGAACGGGCCGATCAAACACGTCATCTACGTCATCAAAGAAAATCGCACGTTCGATCAGGTCCTCGGCGACGTGGTCGGCGCCGACGGCGATCCGAAGCTCGTGCTCTTCGGAACGAACGTCACACCGAACCAGCACGCGATCGTCAAACGTTTTGGCGTGCTCGACAACACGATGGCCGACGCGCAGGTCAGCGCGGACGGACACAATTGGACGGTCGGCGCCTTCGCGAACGATTATCTCGAGCGCATGTGGCCGCCCAACTACGGCGGACGGCGCAAGGCGTACGACTTCGAGGATGAAGCGAGTGCCTCGACCGCACACAACGGCTACCTCTGGAACGCCGCAAAGCGCGCGGGCGTGACGGTGCGCAACTACGGCGAGTTCACGACCGCGATCGCGATGTCGCCCGCGCCGCAGATCGTCTCGCACATGAAAGATCTCGCCGAGGTCACCGATCCGAGCTTTCCCGGTTTCGATCTCGCTTTCAGCGATCTCGATCGATACGCCGAATGGAAGCGCGAATTCGACGGCTACGTCCGTGGCAAGAATTTGCCGCAGCTCGAATTCGTGCGGCTTCCGAACGATCATACCGCCGGAACGCGTCCGGGTTCGCTGACCCCGGCCGCACTCGTCGCGCAAAACGACGCGGCCGTCGGCAAGCTCGTCGATGCCGTCTCGCACTCGGCGTACTGGCGCGACACCGCGATCTTCATCGTCGAGGACGACGCACAGAACGGCGCCGATCACGTCGATGCGCAGCGCATGACCGCGTACGTCGCGAGTGCCTACAGTGCGAGCGGCATCTTGCACGAGCATCACTCGACGGCGGGCATCGTGCGCACGATCGAGACCATCCTCGATCTGCCGCCGCTCTCGGTCTACGATGCCACGACGGAAACGCTCGCCGATGCCTTCGTCGCAACGGGCAAACCAAATCTGCGGCCGTTCGCCGCGCTCACGCCGCGCGTCAGCATTACCGAGACGAACGCCGCGACGGCATATCGCGCGCGCGAGAGCGCCCGCATGGATTTCTCGCGTGAAGATGCGGCACCCGAGGCAGCCCTGAGCGACATCGTCGCGCACGCCGCACGATCGCAGCGCGGTGACACGGCTCGCTGATCGACGCAGGCGCCGAAAGAAAGAACTTGCCGTACGGCTGCGATTAGAGCTTGTAGGCGGCCTTGAGGTCTTTCATCGCCTCCGTGAGAACGGCGTGATAGTTCGCGTCGGCCTTGGGACCTTGCGCGGGATCTTTGTCGATATCGTCCATGACGGCGACGTGGATGCCGTGCGTCACCAGTCCGTCGAGCATGTATTCCACATCGAACGATTTGTCGGGCGTCACGCCGAGCGTGTAGAGCGACGCCGAAAGCGCCTTGCCGTCGGGCAGCGGCGACGATGCCTTGGGCAGCGAAACCTTGGCAGCCGTCACCTTGGCGACCGAATCGTTGATGACGAAATTGAATGTCTTCACAAACGACGTCACGTTGTCGGCACCAAACTGTTTGGTGAGCGATGCGAGTTCCGCGCTCGTGAGCGCGCCCGCGAGGTGGCCGACGAGCGTCGTCGTCTGGAAGCCCGTCTTGTCGCTGCCGGCGGTGATCATGTCGACCGTGGTTTGCAGCGCGGGGGCGGCCGTGTTGACCGGGGATGCGCTGAAGCGCGCGTGATCCGCCGGGGCGGCGGCGACTGGGGCCTTCTTCTTGGCTAGCGACGGCGTGGCCGTCGAAAGGATCGCGGCGCCCGCGACGAGCGCGACCGCGACGGTGCGGAAGTTCTTCAAAGGTGATCTCCTGGAAGCGTAAAGAGACGAACGTGGAAAAGCCACACGGTCGGCTCCAAACGTTCGCCGAGCGAAGACGGATTGGCAGCGACCGCTCGACCTTCACAGACGGCCCGCACGCGCGTCGCGTTCCGCGTACCGTGCGAGCGTCACTAGTTGCTTGCGGAACATGATCAGGTCGAGCGTCGGCATCGCTCGCTTCAGCACCGCACCGTACCAACCGCTCGGGTAGCGGACACGTATCTTTGCGACCAGCCGCGACGCGCTCGTCGTGCTCGGCGACACGTCGTAGGTCCCGACGAACGTCCCCATCACCGAACCCGCACGACGCGACGAAAGGGCGACCGTCAACGTGCGGCCCCAGTCGAAGCCGGCGATGCGGAAGATGGTCATCACGATCATCCCGGGCGCCAGCTTCTCGAGCGCCGGCGTCCGGCGTGGCGGACTGCGCCGCGCGAAGTTGTCGAGCAGATCGTAACTGTACGGCCCGACGCGTAATTGGCACAGCCACCGGTAGACCAGCTCCGGCGGCGCGGCGACGTCGATGGCACGGAAGAAGACGTCGTCGCTCGCGAAGTCGAGATCGTCACACGGGTACGTCCGCGCGCATTCCTGCGCCGTCGCCCCCCAAAAATGCGGCGATGTCATGCTCGGCGTTTAGCGCGGGCGGCGAACCCTCCCTCGCACGCGAAGCGTGACGCCCATGCTCGTGGTCGATCGTATCGCTCGCTCGTTCGGCTCCGCGCGAGCCGTACGCGACGTCAGCTTCTCGGTCCCGGAGGGCGGCATCTTCGCGCTCCTGGGCCCCAACGGGGCCGGCAAAACGACGACGATGCGGATGATCCTCGGCATCTTCGCACCCGATGCCGGCCGGATCGCGTGGCGCGGCCGCACGATCGATCGCGCGGTACGGCGCAGGTTCGGCTACCTGCCCGAGGAGCGCGGCCTGTACGGAAAAATGACCGTTCGCGATCAGATCGCCTACATGGGCCGCCTGCACGGGCTCTCGCGCGCCGACGCGCGGACGCGCACGACGCGGTGGCTCGAGACCCTCGACATCGCGCGCTACGAGCGGCGCGCATGCGGCGAACTTTCCAAAGGCAATCAGCAGAAAGTGCAATTGGCGAGTGCCGTGCTGCACGAGCCCGAGTTGCTCGTGCTCGACGAGCCGTTCTCGGGGCTCGATCCGGTCAACGCCGAGACGATGATCGCGTGCATCCGCACGCTCGCCGAGGCGGGCACGACGCTGGTCCTTTCGAGCCATCAGCTCTACGCGATCGAAGTGATCTGTCGCGAATTCTGCATCATCGGCGACGGTGAGGTGTGCGCGTCGGGCACGCTCGCGAGCTTACGCGCGACGTTCCCGACCCGGACCGTGCGCGTGCGGCCCGATACGCCTGCGATCCGGGAAGCGTTCGCGCGCGCGGGCGCGCCGGAGCCGACGTTCGTGCCGCCGGACGAACTCCGCTATCGACTTCCCGTCGCGACCGACTTCGGCGCGCTGCTGCGCGCGGCGGTCGCCGCCGGCCCCGTCGAATCGTTCGACCGCGCGGAGCCCTCACTCGGGGACATCTACGTGGACGCGCTCGCACGAACGGTCGCGGCGCGATGAGCGCGCGCACGAACGAACTGGGGATCGTCTTCATCGCCGAAATCGCGCGAAAGCTTCGGTCCCGTATCTTTTGGATCGCGACGATCGCCGGAACGCTTGCGGTCGCCTTCATCATCGAGGCGCCGCTGATCTTCAGCGGCGTTGCGAGATCATCGACGAACGCGATCGTGGTCGCGGGGCCGCCGCGCTTACGCGCGCCCGCAATCGCGCTCCTGCGCGAGCGACGCAGCTTCGAGATCGTCGCGAGCGTCGACGCGCTGCCCGCGCCCCTTACGGTACGATATCTCGACGAACACGGTCGCGCCGGCGCGGCGCTCGCTCTACGCCTGCGCGGCAGCACGTTGCACGTCGACGTCTATCCGCGCGATCTCGCGGCCTTCGACGGCGCGCAGTTCCGCGATCTTGCGCCGCTCGCGATCTCGCTGCGGACCGGGCTCGCACCCGATCGCATCGCGCGCGCGTCCGTGGTCGCGACCACGCTGCATGCGATCGATACGAAGTTCGCCGATAGCGGCAGCGCGACGATCGCACACGGCGTCGCGTTCGGCCTCGTCTTCATGCTCTATCTCGCGATCATCCTCGCGAGTCAGTCCGTCATGGCCGCCGTGGCGGAAGAGAAGACCAGTCGCATCGCGGAGATCCTGGTCGCAACGATCGAGCCGGCCAATTTGTTGGCGGGCAAGACGTTCGCAGCCGCCGCGATTGCGATCGTCCAGCTCGCGCTATTGATCGCGACGGCCGCCGCATTGCTGCCGCACGTCGCGCAGACGCTCGCGACCGCGGGCGGGCGTCACGGCCCCGCGATCGCCGGAGCGGGACCGCACGGCTCGATCTTGGGCGCGATCGACCCGCTCGAGCTGGTTGCGTTCTTCGCGTTCTTCGTCCTGGGGTACTTGCAATACGCCACGATCTACGCCGCCGCCGCGTCGCTCGTCTCGCGTACGGAAGATCTCGCAAGCGTCACGACGCCCGTCATCATGCCGGTCGTCGGCGCGTTCTTCGTGGCACAATACGCGTTGCTCCAACCCGACTCGCCGCTGGTCGTCGCATGCGGCTTCGTGCCGCTGCTCTCACCGTTCGTGATGTTCACGCGCATCGCGATTTCGGCGGTGCCCTGGTGGCAGACGGTGCTCGCACTCGCAATCGATGCCGTCACGGTCGTCGTTTGTTTTTGGGCCGCCGGGCGCGTCTATCGCGTCGGCATGCTGCTCTACGGCAAAGTCCCGTCGCCGAACCAGATCATCGCCGCGCTACGGTCGTAAGCCCGGATCCTCATCGGGCCAGACCACGCGGAACGTTTGAAGCACCACCTGCGTGTCGTCGTCGAACGTGAAGCCGTTCGCGCTCGCCTCGCCTTCGAAGAACGCGCGATGGTCCACGCGCCACGTCGACAAGCTGCGGTCGCCCTCACCTTCCACGAACGCGTACGTTTCCAGACGTCGCGGAACGCGCACCCGCGCACGTCCGTCATCTCCGCGATGCAGACGGCACGTCCGCGCGAATCCACGACGATGAAGAGATCGCCCGCGAGCGGATAACGTTCGCCACCCGCGCCGTACCAGCGCAAGAGCGACGTCGTCGCGCGCTTGGGTCCGGCGAGCACGAGCCGCGCCAGGTCGTCCTGCATCGTCGCCTCGTAGCCGAATTCGCAGAGCGAACACGGCGTCTCGCTCGGCAGGTCGCGCGCGCGACGGAACGCATCCCACATCGCGCGCGTGCTTGCGGAATGCGCGACGAGCGCGCTCACAGCGCGCGGCCGATCGCGAGCCCCGCGAAGGCGCACGCAATGCCGAGCGCGACGCTGCCGAACGCGTAACTCGCGGCGAGCGCCGCACCCGCCGTGCCCAGCGTGACGACGTCGAGTGAGAACGTCGAGAACGTCGTGAAGCCGCCGAGAATGCCCGTTGCGAGAAAGAGTCGCCACAGCGGCGAGAGGTCGGCGCGCGCTTGCAACGCACCCGCGATGACGCCGATCAAGAGCGAACCCGAAACGTTGATCGCGAGTGTCGCGAGCGGCGCCGCGCCCGCACCCGCGCGCGCAACGACGAGCCCCGTGACGAAAAGCCGCGCGACGCCGCCGAGCGCCGCACCGAACCCGACCACTACGACGGCCGTATAATCGATCACGCTGCGACGATTTGCGGCGACGGGCACGGCCTCCGCTCGGAGCGAATCGGACCGCCGTGAGAAGGCTCGTCCTCGCCGTCGCGGCATACGTCGCGGTCCTCTCCGCGCTCGCGATCGCGCGGTGGCATCTGTGGACCTACGGCACGGATACGGGCACGTTCACGCAGGTCGTTCTCGACGCGTTCGGCGGCTTTCGGGACGGCCCCGAACGCGGCACGCACTTCCGTTTCCACTGGGCACCGCTGCTCGCGACGCTCTATCCGCTCGTCGCCGTCGCCCGATC
>JAABUX010004261.1_pt1 | contig 18290 bp, 19 predicted proteins | sample 5561851 | NCBI WGS metagenome assembly JAABUX01 (sample SAMN10711883, study PRJNA513361) | rock metagenome | isolation source: Antarctica rocks | place: Antarctica: Victoria Land, Richard Nunatak red sandstone | collected 2016-01-03 | reverse complement strand
TTTTTTTGCTGTTTTATTAGAACTATTAATCGCCTGTGCTAGTTGATTTTCTGTCAAGAATTGCACAATACTGAGGTCAAGAGGGGCTTGACTAATAGCTTTAGCATAAGAGGCGCTCAGGTAGGGACGGTATTGTGACGAGCCTAAAATATAAGTTTGGAAGAAAGCCAAACTCAACGCCTTGACATAACGACGAGCTATGGTGGGATCTGGGCCTATGGCTTGGGAGGGAATTGCCAAGAAGGAGCTTCCCGCCTTTGCTTGCCCAATAGTGGAAAAGTGGGTTCCACCTTGAATTACGGCAAGATACTTTTCTGGAGTGGTCAACCAGGTGAAAGGCCGGATCTGTTCCAATAATGCCGGTGCGATGGTGTCGGCGCTACCACTGACAATCATCACTGGAACCTGAATTTTGCTAAGACTAGCTTGTCCGAAGACACTGCTATCAATGGGATTAATAGCGATCGCAGCTTTAATCCGTCGATCCCGTAAATTATACTGGATGGGCAGTAACTCAAGTACCCGACATTGAAGTATTAGCGACAGATTCAAAGTATTATCCAGGGTCTTGCAGTTCTTTTGCAGCTGCTTAAAGTTAAGGGGAGCACCTGCTAGAGCTAGCGCTGCATACCCTCCTAAAGATTGACCAATCACCCCTACTTGCTGCAGGTTGAGTTTGAATGCGGGATCAGACTGAGAACGGCGCTGGAGTTCATCTAGCAAGAATTTGACATTTAAGGCACGGCTAATAAATTCGCTCGGTTCTGCCACCTGATTGGCATGACCAGCCAATAGGGCTCGAACTTGTTTGGCATCGCTGCCCGCATTTTCTGGTACACCAACCGCAAATCCATAAGAAGCTAGCTGCTGGGCTAAATATTCAAAGCTATGGCGATCTTCACCTAAACCATAGGAGATGATGATGACTGGAGCTCTAGCGTTGAGGAGTCGGGGAAGATAAATATCGGCAAGAAACTTGTTTGAGTGCCGGGAGTCATAGAGCGTCAGCGCCTGTTTGCTCCAGGTAAATTGCCCTCGTTGCTGTATATCTGGCAACCGGGAGAAATCTACTGGCGGCTGAGTAGTGGCTTGTGCTGCAGACTGCTGGGACACGAGCGCAACTGCCCGATTCGTTTGATTATTTAGTCTTTCCAAAGCTCCAGTAGTCTGGAGGATACGCGCCAAATCAAGCCAAATGCCTCTAGTCGGAAATTTTTGCATCACATTCAACAGTGTCAAGCCTTGCGAGTCAGCCGCTGCCAAAATGAGTGCCCCCCGAATGCTATAAAAACCTGATAGACGGGCTGGGGTTTGAATTAATTCTCCGAGTCGTTCCAGTAGGGTTTCTCCGATGGGTGAGTAGAAAAACTGCGAAACTGCAATCGGACTCAAATCAACTCGCGTCAGCAGAACTCGCCGCAACTGAGTTAGCTGCCGCCGGTTAAGACGCTTAGTGTAGTCAGCTAAATTTTCGTCAATTTTGCCAGTTTTTGCGTATTTAGCTAAAGAAGCGATTGAAACGGAATCTTCTAGGGCTCCATAAGAAAAATAAATTCGCTCAGCTCCTAGGGCAGGACGCATTGTCCCAACTGTGGGTAGCAGCCAAATCGAGAGCGCGATTCCCACCCATCTGAGTGGCTTGCTGATGGAATTGATGTCCCAGTGCAGCAGAGTGGGTTTAGTAGCGGTGGAAAAGGCAGGAAATAGACGGTTCATTAAGTAAAAGGAGAGACTACAAAGCTAATAGCATTACGCTTAGCCTTTATAAAGAGCGTAATCGCACTACAATGATCGCAACCTGCCTCCACGCTAACAACTGTCAGCACCCCTGGCTGAAGCGCCGGAGCTTCAGGCAAACGCTTGAAGGTCATGTGCAAAGGCGCGGGGTTTCCACGCTACCGTACTTTTTTTATGAGTGACTTCCCAGACTTTTCCCAGCTAGGCTACCAGGTTATCCAAGAACTAGGGCACAACTATACTGGCGGTCGAGTAACATACCTGGCGGCAGATACTCAAAAGCAGCCAGTAGTCATTAAACAGTTTCAGTTTGCCAAATTTAGCTCTGCCTGGTCAGGCTTCAAAGCTTATGAGCGCGAGATTCAAGTCTTGCAAGGGTTGAGTCATTCTGGCATCCCTCATTATCTGAATTCTTTTGAAACCCCAGATGGTTTCTGCATGGTGCAGGAATATAAAAACGCCCAGTCTTTAGCCGTACCGCGCAGCTTTGAGCCGAATGAAATCAAGCAAATCGCTGTCTCAGCACTAAAAATTTTAGTCTACCTGCAAAATCGGATTCCTCCCATTATCCATCGGGATATCAAACCGGAAAATATTTTGGTTGACGAGCAACTGAATGTTTACCTGGTGGATTTTGGATTTGCTCGGATTGGAGGCGGGGAAGTAGCAATGAGCAGCGTAGCACTAGGTACGCTTGGCTTCATGCCGTCGGAACAGCTCTACAACCGCCAGCTTACTGAAGCAACCGATCTCTATGGCTTGGGTGCGACGCTGATTTGCTTACTGACTCGGACAAAATCAGCCACAATTGACACCTTGATTGATGAAGAGGGTCGGATTAATTTCAAGTCTCTAGTCTCCAAGCTCAGTCTACGTTGGATTGATTGGTTAGAAAAACTGGTGCAGCCCAACCCCAAAAACCGCTATCCATCGGCAGTTGCTGCCTTAGAAGCACTCAAGCCGATTGATGTAATTCGGCAGCCAGAGGCTAAATTAAGCCCCTCCAGTTTGAACGTAAAAGCTACAAAAATAGGCGAAAAGCTAACTCAAATTATCACTGTTAGCAATCCTGCTCCTAACACTCTACTTGAAGGAACTTGGGAAGTAGCACCCCATCCGAGTGATCCACCACATACGCCAGCAGCACACGCTTGGATAGAATTTAGTCCATCTAAGTTTTCAGGTAATCGTGTTGATTGTGAAGTCACTATTGATACTAGCAAACTGATGGCGAGCAAGCTCTACAGCCGCAAGGTTTTATTGTGTACAAACTCTTCTCCAGAAACACATTCTTTAGCAGTTAATGTTCAGACAGCAAAGCTATCAGAAAATAAAAAACTGCCTTATTTATCCCTCGTTCTTCTAGGCGTGGTTTCTGTCTTTTTAGCTGGCTTGATTCCGACAATTGTTGGTAGTTTTAGGTTCATGGCTCCTTGGGCTCTAATTGGGGCTGTAGCTGGAGCCTCTGGCGGGGCTACAATTGCTGCTGCGACAAATGATAAGCCTATAGGTTGGGCTAGGGTTAAGGGTGGATTTTTGTTTGGAGCTTTGCTTGGAGCTTTGATTACTGCTGGTCCTATAGCTATGGTCTATTTTGGAGGGTATAGAGCTGATTGGTTTAGAAGTACATGGAGCTTGTTGAGCGGAGTTGCAGTTGGGACTTTAGCTCCGGTTTTGGAAGTTAATTTACTTAGAATGATCGGCTCTGGCATGGCGAACAAAGGTTTCAGTAGAAAAGCTGTTGTTGCTACCCTAGTACTGACAGTGGGTTTAGGAATGAGTTCAAGCCTTCCTTTAATTCTGGGAATCTGGAATCCATTTGTGTTAGCAGCCTTATTAGGAACAGGTTTGCCATTGACTGGAATAATTTTCTATCCCCCTGTAAAGCGAGCGCGCCTCATCGCTCAATACCGACAGTCAGAGCAATATCTCATTAAGCCATAGCCGCAAAAAATCACAATTCAAAGGTGGGGAGTCGGGACCCACTCGCCACTCCCTGCCTACACAAAAAATATGCAATCTTATTTGCAGATTAGCTTAATCGCTTGAATATAGTACATCCATACCTGCGCCATCTTTGCATATAGTGCATCGCTTGGATGAATGGCGTCGGGCAAACCTGCCTTTGGTATTTGTGCCGACATACTGGCAGCAAAAGTAATATGGTATCCCTGCGAAGCCAAGGAGGCGACAAGAGATTTTAGGGCATTGTTGAAAGTGTTTGTATCCTCATCACTAATTATTCGGTTATAAATAATTGGGGAAACAATCACCTTTACCGATGGTTTAATCAAAAAAATGTGGTTGAGAAGCGTTTTATAGTCGCTTGCAATGTAGTATTTGGCTTTCAAAGCATCAGAATTCATGTCATTAGTTCCAATCATCAGCAAGATTAAGTCTGGCTCATATCTCTTGAGCGAGCTGCTAATAATTGAATTAATCTGGGCAATTTTCCAACCATCATGCCCCTCGTGTTTTAAATCTACTCCTGCCGGATCATGAATGTTTTGACTGCCAACAAAATGATATTTATATCCGTTGGTACTCAGTAATTGCCGCAACGGTATCCGATATCCACCATTCGACTTAGGATATCCTGCCGTTATCGAGTCCCCTAACGGCATGAGCTTGACGTTGGTTTTTGTTATCTGTCCCGTCCCTGTGATCGCTGGCATAGGAGTTATCGAGACAGATAGGGGACTGGCAGGAAATACAGTATTTCGTGGTACAAGGGTTGAACAGCCAAAAGTGAGTGCGAAGAGAAGTGTTGTTGTACCCCTGACCAAAATTAGTCGTAAATTTTGCACGAGTTTAATTATCTTCCAGCAATTCCAACAGCTGAGCCTCCGAAAGACATGTAATCTGCAACTGTTGAGCTTTGTCCAACTTAGAACCAGCTTCTTCTCCTACAACTAGAAAATCTGTTTTTTTGCTTACTGACTCTGTCACCTTACCACCAGCGTTTTGAATCAGGGCTTTCGCCTCATCCCGCTTCAGCGTGGGCAGTGTACCAGTAATCACGAATGTTTTGCCACTCAGCGGTTGCTCACGCGAGAAAGGTATTTCCACCGCTGAATCTGCAAGCTGCAACCCAGATGCTCGGAGGCGGTCAATTAAGGTTTGGTTAGCAGGAATGTGGAACCACTGGTGTACAGATTGAGCAATTTCAGCGCCAATGCCGTAAACAGCGGCGATCGCACCCGGTTCTGCCTCAGCCAGCTGTTCCACCAGAGGAAACTGCTGAGCTAAGGTTTGAGCATTCACACTGCCGACGTGACGGATTCCTAGCCCATACAGCACCCGTGACCAGGGTTGGGTTTTGGACTGAGCGATCGCAGCGACCAATTTCTGAGCTAACTTCTTGCCCATCCGCTCTAAAGTCTCTAACTGCTCAGCCGTTAAATTGTACAGGTCTGCAACCGAATGCACCACTCCTCGATCAACTAGCTGTTGCACCAACTTTTCTCCCATGCCGTTGATATCCAATGCATCACGGCTGACCCAGTGCTGGAGCGCCCCTCTGAGGATAGCTGGACAGGAAGCATTGACGCACCTCGTTACTGCCTCACCCGGCGAGCGCACGACTGGCTGACCACATACAGGGCAGTTTACGGGCATTTGGAAAGGTTGAGTATCAGCTGGACGGAGTTCTGGGAGGACGCGCAGCACTTCTGGGATAATCTCACCAGCCTTACGTACAATGACTGTATCACCAACGCGAATATCCAGCTCTTGCACGCGATCGCTGTTGTGCAACGTGGCGCGTGAAACTGTCGTCCCAGCCAGCTGTACTGGTCGCATCTGTGCCAACGGCGTCAGCGCCCCTGTCCGCCCTACATTGATAGAGATGTTCTCAACGCGGGTAGGGGCCTCTTCTGCTGCGTACTTGAGCGCCACAGCCCAGCGGGGGAACTTTTGAGTAAACCCAAGCTGTTCTTGGAGGGCAAAAGAGTTGATTTTCACCACTACCCCATCCGTCATGTAGGGCAAATTCAGCCGCGCGGTATCCCAGTGCTCGTAATACGCTGCGACCTCCTGCAACAAGCTACAGAGTTTCCGATTAGGATTCACCCGAAACCCCGTATGTTTCAACAACTCCAGCGCCTCCCATTGGGTACTGGCGATACTAGTGTCATCTCTACCTGGAATGTGCAGCGTGTAAGCAAAGAAGTCTAACCGCCGTCGGTCTACAATCCGGGAGTCTAGTTGCCGCAGTGTGCCAGCGGCGGCATTGCGGGGATTGGCAAACAGCGTCTCACCAGCTTGCTTACGCTCCTGATTAATTTGTTGAAACACCTCCAACGGCAAAAACGCCTCTCCGCGCACTTCTACCAGGGGAGGAGGATTTTCTAAATTCAATCGCAACGGGATAGAGCGAATCGTCCGCACATTTTGGGTAATTTCTTCCCCCATAATTCCATCACCCCTAGTTGCTCCCCTAACTAAAACGCCATTCTCGTACGTCAGAGCTAAAGCCGAGCCATCAATTTTTAGTTCGCACACATACTCAACTGAGTTCGTCGCACCTTTGTCTGGCGCTACCCGCTGCCAACGCTGCTGCCAAGCCTTCAACTCCTCAATGTTAAAAGCATTCTCCAGACTGTACAGCGGAATTTTGTGTCGGACTGAGTGAAATTGGGACGCCGGTTTCTCCCCTACGCGCCGGGTGGGGCTATCGGGCGATACTAGTTCCGGATACTGGGTTTCCAGTTGTTGCAATTCCCGATACAGCTGGTCGTAAACTGCGTCCTCCATAATTGGATGATCGAGAACGTAGTAGGCATAGCTTGCTTGTTGCAGCAGTTGTCGCAGTTCCTGAATTCGTTGTTTTACCTCTAGAGTCAGTGATTCCACGGAGTAGACCTCCATCTAACAATACAGTAGCCTTAACAGGTGCCCTCCCAATTGTAATCGGGAGTAAAAAATACAATTAATCTCTTCGCTTACCTGCGGAATGTAGGAGTGTTTGAAGCAATGGTAGACGACTTCCGAGAGTTGCTCAGACTATTGGACGAACGAAACGAGCAAACAAGCGCCGTGATTTTGTCTGCCTAAATTTCTCCATGTTGCATCTGGCTTGAGCGGGGCTCTGATAGTTTCATTTTGTTGTGCCGCTTTAATCTTGCTTACGCTTAATTGCCTCTTTAATCGTCTCTAGAGGAAGAAAAAGTGAAAGAGGAGTATCCTGCAATTCAAAAAAGCCGTGTTTCTTGTAATACCCTTTGGCTTTTTCGTTTGAGGCATCTACTCTGATAGCGTAGACTCCCACCTGCTGAGAGATATCTATTACATTCTCAATCGTCGTGCCTCAACAGCTTTTTCCCAACTTTCAACCGCGAGAGTGCTGCAACCATAAAACGTCGGGAGTACCCTCGTTTTATGGTTGTTGGTGAATCGCAGACAGGAGCCACTGGGTGACATATGTCATAGCAAAATATCTGACTATACTAACTACTGACTTGAAAACAGGTTACGTTGATTAATACGTAATACAATATACGCATGGCATTAGTACGGGTGACGACCCATGCAGGATATCCTCAACCGGACTCCGAGGGCAGAAACGTAGTCTCATTTTGAGACTGGCTAATGCTAACTGAACCTTGAAAACAAAGTATGGGGTTGCAGACTTGAATCGCGGTCTGCGTAAAACTTTGTGCGTTATAGGTGGAACAATCATTTGATTAGTTCGGTCTGCCTGGGGGCACTTGGTGGACTTTAAATTGCCTGTGGAGACGGTCTGGCGGGGGTTTGTAACATGAGTTATGACCTAGTTAAGAGTCTGTGAGACAGGAAACCCTAAGAGGTGACTCTTAGGAATCCACCTCTATACCCGTAGGGGTTGGTGGTGGAGGATGTCAATAAGACTACGCCCTATAGAATCTATAGGAAGTATTATCCACTCCACAAGGCATTAACCTCTTATGTATTAAACTGCAAAGCTATTCAAAGACTGAGAGCAAGCCTTCTGAAGGCTCTGGTGGATTCTCCATTACTGACAGGAAAAACTCGCTGTCACGCTCAGACAATACCAGCGGTTCATTAGCGTAGGAGTCTACAGCCATTCTGTCAGGAGTCGAAGCCTTGAAACCTCTGCTGGAGGCGGAGCAGGAAGCAGCTTGCTGATTGTTGCTACTTTCACTATTTTTTTTTGCTCTTACAAAAGTTCCCATGTCTCGCTCCCCCCACAGGCTTGCTTTTACACAACATACAAACGCCGTGTGTTATCAGCGTTATCAATAATATATTCTATGATTACCCTTGTGATATGGAAATTCCTCTTTTTTGTCACTCTCGCAGTGCAGAAATTCACAATGCTCGCCGCACAAGGCTTACAGGCCGCGAAGCGCTTTGACAAACCGGATTGTGGACTAGGTGAGTAGATTAGTTATTTTTTTATGACAACGATTGTAATTGGGCACCGGGGAGCTAGTGGCTACCGTCCAGAGCATAGGCTGGTTTCTTATAAATTAGCGATCGCGCTAGGGGCTGACTATGTTGAACCGGATTTAGTCTTGACTATCCTCTGCTATATTTGCCCCAGCTAGCCTATTGATGCAGATTCAGATGCTGCTGTGCCCAGAGTGCTGCCTGAGTGCGATCGCGCACTCCAAGCTGGCAAAGAATTTGGCTAACATAATTTTTAACCGTTCCTTCAGTTAGATGGAGTGTCTGAGCGATTTCTCGATTGTTTTTTCCCTGACCCAGCATCATCAACACTTCAAGTTCACGCTCACTGAACAGGTAGCGGTAGTTTGTTTGCTTGGGTGCAGAAGAGTTGGTTTGGGCAAACACTTTAGGGGCGATTGTTGGTCCGAGTTGGCTATACCCCTGATACAGCATGTGGATTCCTGCTGCCAGGTGTTTAGAGGGAGTGCTCTTCAGGAGATAACCCAAAGCCCCAGCTTGCAAGGACCGCCAGATGTATTCATCTTCATCAAAGGTTGTTAGCACCAGAATGCGTACCCAGGGATAGCGTTGATGAATTTCACGAGTGGCAACTACCCCATCACAAACCGGCATCCGCACATCCATCAGAATCACATCGGGCTGGAGTTTCTCAGTCAGGGCGATCGCCTCGTAACCGTCATTAGCCTGACCCACTACTTCCAAATCATCTTCTAAAGAAAGTAGAGATGCGAGCCCTTGCCGGAAAAGGGGTTGATCATCCACAAGCAATAGTCGAATCATCGTGGAAGAGTTACCGAAATATGGGTACCTTGACCTAGGGCACTCTCGATTTTGATCTGACCACCCAGCATCTGTACCCGTTCTCGCATCCCCCGCAGCCCAAAGCCGGAATGCACTTGATTCGGCTCGAACCCGTTGCCATTGTCAGCTAGCTCTAGAGTCACATGCTCAAGAGTAAACCTACCTCGCAAACTAACGTGAGAAGCACGGGCGTGTTTTTGGATATTGGTGATTCCCTCTTGTACAATACAGTAAAGCTGGTGGCTAGTCTGCAACGGCAATTGCGGTAGATTTAGCGCTACACTGATTTTGCCAGACTGATTTTGTTGTAACTGTTTCATGAGTCCATTTAGGGCTTGACCGAGGTCAAAGTCTGGCTGCCGCATCGTCTGCACTGCCCGACGCACCTCTTGAAGACACTGATAAGCTAGATGCTTAGCTGTATCTAGAGCATTTAGGGACTGAGCGGGGTCACGCTGGTGCAACTGCTGGGCAAGTTCTAACTGGACATCGAGCGTCGTGAGAGTGTGCCCCAGAGAATCATGAATGTCGCGGGCAATGCGGGTACGCTCTAGAGTTGTTGCCAGAGTCTCTACCTCTCTGGCTAGGGTTTCTGCACGCTGTCGGCTTTTGCGTTCTGCTACCAAAACCAAGCCAAACAGCGTGGCAAAAAGGCTGGCTCCTAGATAATCTACCAGGTTAACGAGAAACATAGCCCATGGGTCATAGACTGCTTCTGGGGGGCGAGAGTGAAGCTTTTCAACCTCTTGTGCAATCCGCTGCGGTAGCGTCCAAGCGTTGCCGGATAAATAACCAACACCCGTCAAAATAAGTGTCAAGACAACATCTCTGCGACTCAGGAGAAAACAACTCTTGACAAGAAAGAAATACATCAGGAGGTCAAACCACAGACGCAGCCATGCAGCAGAGACAATTAAAGCCATCTCCATGGTAATGAAGGCACGTCTTTGCCAGAACGGACGATTAACCGGAAAGAAAAAGCTGAGTAACAGAAACGCCAGATTAAAGGCGATAAATACGGGCAGCAAATCAGGGTTATCTCGAAAATGAGTACTGAGCAAGCCAGAAAGCAGACTTGCTAGCAACACGATCAACTTCACCCATTGCACTGTCCAACGGAGAAAGAAAGTGTGGTTCGCAAGCAGTTCCATTGAACTAAAGTCAGTGAGATGTTTTCAGGGACACCGGTAATATCATGCAACACTCTGCTGACATCAGAGCATGACTTCCGTCATGAATCTAGATGACTTTAGACATGAGGATTGTGAGGTTACCTTCGCTACGCTACTCTCAGCAATTGTTTGTGAGGAGAAAGTGAATGAAGCACAAGATGTTCCTAATCTGCTTAGTCAGCCTAACAGTCATTGGCACTGGTTTGAGCGCTCCGTCTAAATCTGGCGCTGAGCCTGCACCTGTCTTTAGACCTCTAATCGATGACATTCGCAGCCAGTTGCCACAAGGATTGAAAATACGTTTGCCTTCCTCTCTCCCTTCTCCTCCTCCCAATGTAAGGCTTTATCCCTACATCTTGTCTGATAACAAGGTTTTTGGAGTTAACCTGGCAGTTACACCGAATTGTTCTTCCTCCAATCACCCTTCTTCTTGTACGGTTGGAGGGCTTGGCGTTTTTACACCAGATAGTTCTAAAGTCTGGCCTCCCAAAGGAGACAATGTCACTCCAGTAGACTTGAGAAATGGCATTCGTGGTTTCTACCTCACCAGAGGCAACGGCAATAGCACTAACAAATATGTCTTCTGGCAGCAGGATGGACTGGAATATACCTTGGGAGTAGGAGGTGGTGCCAGCAAGGAGGTATCTCAGCAGCAGATGATAGACATGGCTATTTCAGCGGTCAACGAGCCTCCGATCACGAGCCCCAAGTGAGGCGTTGTATAACTTGCTAATTCTTATTTGCTCGGCTTTACCCTGCCAGCAACAGGACTTTATGGTTAGTCATAACCTTTGTTGTCGGTATAAGTCCCTTGGAGGATGTTGTAGAGAATTGATGAGATACTAAACTCTGGTTCAACTGCTACAACTTAATTTATCTGGGATTATTAGGATTGGGAGCTTTCGCGCTCTTGGTACTAAACTAAGGATACTAGAATTTAACTTCTTGGTTGCCAGGATTCGCCAGCGTCTCACTTTGTTGTTTTAGTTCATATAACTAAGGATGGAACCAATGGCACTGACACAGCAAAAATGTACTGCTTGTCACAAAGATGCGCCCCGCGTGACTGAGGACGAGATTGCAGAACTCAAGCCACAGATTCCAGACTGGAAAATTGTGGAGGAGGATGGAGAATCTCGTCTAGAGCGCATATATAGGTTTCCAGACTTTGTGCAGGCGATCGCGTTTACACAGCGAGTCGGTGAGGAGGCAGAAAACCAGGGACATCACCCAGCATTACTCACAGAGTGGGGCAAGGTGAAGGTAACCTGGTGGACTCACGCGATCAACGGACTGCATCGTAACGATTTCATTATGGCAGCGAAAACCGATGAAATCGCTGCCCAGTCTGCTGCTAAGAACTAAACAACTATCATCTGATCCCCGGGCGGACACAAGGCACCGCCCCTAGTCTCTTCTCTGCGTCCTCCGTGTCTTGGCGGTTCGCTTCCTATAATAAAGAGATATTGTTAAACTCAGTAACAAAGCTGAAAAGATTGGGGTATTGTAATTGCTATGGGTCGTGTTGGAGTATTATTACTCAATCTCGGTGGTCCGGATCAAATAGAGGACGTTGCTCCTTTTCTATTTAACTTATTTTCCGATCCGGAAATTATTCGCCTACCCTTTACCTGGTTGCAAAGACCCCTAGCCTGGTTAATTTCTACACGGCGAACTAAGACATCTCAAGAAAACTACCGGCAAATTGGGGGTGGCTCTCCCTTGCGGCGCATCACCGAAGCGCAAGCGCAAGCTCTCCAAGAACATTTGCAGCAAGAAGGACAAGAAGTCCGCGTTTATGTGGGGATGCGCTACTGGCATCCTTTTACAGAAGAAGCGGTTGTCAAAATCAAGCGCGATCGCATTGAACGCTTGGTAATTCTGCCGCTCTATCCCCAATTTTCTATTAGCACTAGCGGTTCTAGCTTTCGGCTACTCGAAAGACTTTGGCTAGAAGACCCAACACTTAACCGGATTGAATACACTGTAATTCCCTCCTGGTACAAACAGCCCGGCTACCTCCAGTCTATGGCCCAGCTGATTGCTCAGGAACTCGACCAGTCTTACAATCCTGACCAAGTTCATCTCTTCTTCAGTGCCCATGGCGTTCCCCGCAGCTACGTTGAAGAAGCCGGCGATCCCTACCAGCAAGAAATTGAGGATTGCGCTGCCCTGATTATGCAGACCCTCAACCGACCTAACTCTTACACATTGGCTTACCAGAGCCGGGTGGGACCAGTGGAATGGCTCCAACCCTATACTGAGGATGCGATCAAAAAGCTAGGCGCGCAAGGCGTCGAAGACTTACTTGTTGTTCCCATCAGCTTTGTCTCTGAACATATTGAGACGCTGCAAGAAATTGACATTGAGTACCGAGAGCTAGCAGAGCAATCAGGCATTCACAACTTCCGCCGTGTGCCTGCTCTCAACACTGACCCGGTTTTCATTGGGGCGATGGTAGATCTGGTAGTTGACGCGTTAAAAGCTCCCAGCCTCAAGCTGTCTCAAGTGACCCAGATGAAGAAAAAGGTCAAAATGTACCCGCAAGAGCGCTGGCAATGGGGTATGACAACTGCAGCTGAAATCTGGAACGGTCGTCTTGCTATGCTTGGTTTTATTGCTTTGTTGATAGAGCTGATTACTGGTCGCGGACTCTTACACTTAGTAGGAATTTTATAGTCCCTGACTCCTTTCATGCGAACGATACCACTTGTTGGAGCTACGAACTGCAAACCACAGCAGGATTAAAGCAATTAGTCCTCCTAGCTGAGGCGCATCGACGGCGAAGACGACCAGAGCAATGCACAAAGCATCTTGGACAAAAACAATCCACAGGGGTAGACCTCGCAAACGATAGAACCAACTGCCTTGGACTAATTGGAGTACCAGAGCGAATAATCCACCTACCACACCAACTATCCAGATTAACGAAATCGGAGGATTGGTGATTTGGGCAACAGCAATGCCCATAATAGCTCCCACAATTGGACTCAAGAATAACTGAACCAGTTGCAGCAGGCGCTGACCTAGTAAATTTTTGGAGGCAAACAGCTCAATCAACGACCAACTGACTAGGAAACCCAGCACGATTGGTGGGGGAATACTAGATAAGAGTGGAACGCCAGACCAAAGGTTGTCACCCTGCAGCAAGCCAATAATTAGGAGGGGCAGGGCGATTCTCATTCCTGCCGCCGCAGAAGCAGAAAGTGCGGCTAGGAGTTCAACCATAGGGCAATGCGGTTAGATGCCTAAGCGCTGGTAAATCTGGTCTAAATGCTTTAGATGGTGCTGTGGGTCAAAGCAATCCTCAATTTCTGCTGGAGACAATAGCTGGCTAACACGTGCGTCTTTGGTAATCAAGTCGTGGAAGTTGCCTTTTGGTTGGTTCCAGGCTTGATGGGCACAAGATTGTACAGTTGCATAAGCTTCCTCTCGGTTCATTCCCTTTTCTACTAGAGCTAGCAACACCCGCTGGCTGAAAACGACGCCTCCGTAGCAATTCATATTCGCAACCATGTTCTGAGGATAGACTAATAGCTGTTGCACTAACTCAGCCATTTCTACTGTCATAAAATGAGTTAAAGTGCAAGCATCCGGCAGAATCACTCGCTCAACTGAGCTATGAGAAATATCCCGTTCATGCCACAGGGCGACATTTTCTAGGGCGGCAACAGCATGACCCCGTAGAATTCGTGCCATCCCTGTCAGTCGCTCAGAACGTATGGGGTTACGCTTGTGGGGCATGGCAGAAGAGCCTTTCTGGCCCTTAGAGAAGAATTCTTCTACTTCTAGAACATCCGTCCGCTGCAGGTTGCGAATTTCTACCGCAAATCGCTCAATTGAAGCTCCTAGTAGAGCCAGTTGTTGTACATAGTCGGCATGGCGATCGCGCGAAATTACCTGCGTAGATGCGGTATCCGGTTCTAGTCCTAATTTTTGGCAAGCGATCGCTTCTACTCGCGGTTCAATATTTGCATAAGTTCCCACAGCACCTGAAATCTTGCCCACGGCAATCTGTTGACGCAGACGGGTGAGGCGATCGCGGTGCCGCAACACTTCTGCCAACCATCCAGCCAGCTTAAAACCAAAGGTAATCGGTTCGGCGTGAATCCCATGAGAGCGACCAATCATCACGGTATGACGATGCAATTTAGCTTGGTTACGAATCGCTGTCATCAAATCTTCTAGCCGAGCCAACAACACATCCAGACTTGCAACCAGCTGAAGCGCCAAAGCAGTATCCAGGACATCCGAACTGGTTAATCCAAGATGAATATAGCGTCCTGCATCACCTACATACTCGTTAACATTCGTGAGAAAGGCGATCATGTCATGGCGGACTTCAGCTTCAATTTCTAGGACACGTTTAGGGTCAAAATTGGCATGAGCCTTAATTTCTTCAACCGCCGATTCTGGAATGTAACCTAATTCAGCCTGAGCCTCACAAACTGCAATCTCTACTTGCAGCCAAGTCTTAAGTTTGTAGGTTTCCGTCCATAGTTCGCCCATTTCGGGCAGGGTATAACGCTCGATCAACGTCCGCCGCAGAATACAACCGTCATATTGTAACTCTCATGCCTGCAAGTCAATTGTTTAATTCGCTTCAGTACTGAGCGGATGAAACCGGGGATAAAGCATCGCACAGATCGGTAGTCCGCCCCGCAGGTGTCGTTCTACAACCGCAGGCACCTCACCCGGCTGAACACCGCTATACCAAACCTGCTCTGGCGTTACTAGTACCATTGGTCCACTACCACATTGTCCGAGGCAACTGCTGCCAAGCACTGTGACATCTGGAACTGGATGCGTCTGAAAAGCTGCTAACACTTTGCCTGCTCCCTGTTTACGGCAGGTGCGGTTCTGGCAAACTAAAACACTTTTGAGGGATGCCTTGGGTTCTGTTGCCAAAACTTCAGTAGTTTTCGGAAATGAGTAGTCCAACTACAGCTTAGCTTATTAAATAAGACCCATTTAGTTTATATAAAGCAAGTGATATGATTGGTGAAACTGAACGGATAAGTTAGTTTACGTTCGTCAATTACTGGTTTCAGCCACATAAAACAAGCTGATTGGCACGTTACCCCTAGTGAAGCTATGTCTATTGAAACCAAAACTGAGCAGGACGTTCTGCTGCAAGGAACGGGTTGGGAACCGCCCGCACCGCCAACTGACTTAATTTTTGATGATGGAGAACCTTTGGAAACGAATCGCCACCGGATTGCGATGAACGTCTTGATCGACTCGGCGCTGACAGCACTAGCCCAGCGATCAGACTTTTTTGCCGGCGGCAATATGTTCGTCTACTACAGCCGAGTTCAGGCGATGAACCGAGACTTCCGAGGACCAGACTTCTTTGTCGCTCTAGATGTAGACGGTAGCCGCGATCACAAGGGCTGGGTGACGTGGGAGGAGGAAGGGCGATATCCTAACGTGATTGTTGAGTTAATGTCGTCTAGCACCGCTCATGTTGACAAGGGTGTAAAAAAGGCGCTTTATGAACGAACGTTTCACACAGCTGATTACTATATTTACGATCCGTTCGATCCTCAATCATTAGAGGGCTGGCATTTAGATGCAAAGCAGCAGTATCAGCCGTTAGCGGCAAACGAACGCGGTTGGTTATGGTGTGAGAGTTTAGGATTGTGGTTAGGGACATGGTCAGGTACCATCCGCCGCGAACCGTCAACTGGAGTTTATCAATGGTTACGGTTCTATGATCGTCAAAAGAATTTAGTTTTGCTGCCTGAAGAAGTAGCGGAACTTGAACAGCAACGGGCAGAAGCGGCACAACAGTGGGCTGAGCAGGAGCATCAACGGGCAGAAGCAGCTCAAGCTAGAGCTGAGCGACTGGCGGCCCACTTGAAAGCTCTAGGAGAAGATCCCAACACAATTTAGGCGCGAACTAATTCCTTAGCTTTTTAATCCGGCAAGAGTCCCTTTGCTGCAAGCCATTCTCGATTAAACAACCGCGACTGATAACGAGCACCGCTATCGCAGAGAATAGTCACAATTGTATGACCAGGCCCCATTTGCTTAGCTAATGCCACCGCCGCTCCTACATTAATTCCCGTGGAGCCGCCCACAAACAAACCTTCCTGTTTGAGTAGTCTGTAAACCACCCGCACAGCCTCAGCGTCATGAATCTGGATTGCATCATCAATGGGAGCGCCCTCCATATTTGCCGTCACGCGACTATTACCAATGCCTTCTGTGAGCGAGCTGCCTTCTGACTTAGTTTCACCGGTCTTGATATAGCTGTAGAGTGCACTACCCATTGGGTCGGCCAAAACCGTCTTGATCGCGGGATTTTTTTCTTTGAGATACATTGCTACACCAGCCAATGTTCCCCCAGTCCCCGTAGCCGTTACCCAAGCATCAACCTTGCCGTCGGTCTGTTCCCAAAATTCTGGACCAGTGGTTTCGTAATGGGCTTGCCGATTTGCCAAATTATCAAACTGATTCGCCCAGATGGCATTCTCCATTTCCTGCGCCAGTCTGCCGGACAGCTTCACGTAGTTATTTGGGTCCTTGTATGGCACAGATGGAACAGGACGAACTTCAGCGCCCAGTGTCCTTAAGGCTTCCATCTTCTCTTGCGACTGAGTATCAGGAATCACAATCAGGCATTTGTAGCCTTTGGCGTTGCAAATATGGGCTAAACCAATGCCAGTATTGCCAGCTGTTCCCTCCACTACCGTACCGCCTGGTTTGAGCAAGCCTTTTTTTTCCGCATCTTGAATGATATAAAGCGCTGCCCGGTCTTTAACTGAACCACCCGGATTGAGGAACTCTGCCTTACCAAGTATTTCGCACCCAGTCTCTTCACTGAAGCTGTTTAACCGGAGCAGCGGCGTGTTACCAACGGTGCCTACAAAGCCGTTTTTGATATCCATTCTGAGACTACCTAAATGTTCCCTATCAAAATTGTGGAATATATAGCAGCGCTTTCTATCAGCCTAGCTGACGACAGTTGCTGGTGTACACATTCATAGAAAACAGCCTGACAGGTTTTAGTGGGCAACCTGCCAAGCTGTTTTCAGTCATCCAGTCTAGATGTCTCTCTATTTACTTGTCCGGTTGAGGGGTTGTCCGTAGATAGGGCTTGAGTTCGGTGTAGCCTTTGGGGAATTTCTGCTTCAGCTCTTCCGGGTCTTTAATGGAGGGAACAATCACGCAGTCATCTCCCTCTGTCCAGTTGGCTGGAGTTGCCACGCTGTAGTTATCAGTTAGTTGCAACGAATCAATTACCCGCAGGATTTCGTCAAAGTTGCGCCCAGTGCTGGCAGGGTAGGTAAACGTCAGACGCAGTTTCTTTTTGGGGTCAATGATGAAGACAGAGCGAACTGTTAAAGTATCGTTGGCGTTGGGGTGGATCATGTCGTAAAGGTCAGAAACCTTTTTATCCGGGTCTGCCAAGATGGGGTAGTTGAGGCCAACGCCCTGGGTTTCTTCAATATCACCGACCCAGCCTTTGTGGGAGTTGACGTCATCAACGCTGAGAGCCAGTACTTTTACGTTACGCTTGTCAAATTCTGGCTTGATGCGGGCGACTTCGCCCAGTTCAGTTGTGCAAACCGGGGTGAAGTCTTTGGGGTGAGAGAACAGCACAACCCAACTGTCGCCTGCCCAGTCGTAAAAATTGATTTCGCCTGCTGTAGAGGCTTGAGTGAAGTTGGGCACCGTGTCGCCTAATCGAAGGGCCATAAGTACAAAACAGATAGTTCGTCTACTTTGCGATCATGACATAAAACCCCGGTTATCCAATCGGGGTGAGTGTGTTTTCAGAAAAATTTTAGGTTGTGACGTCTGAATTCTGTATTCTAAATTTTATTCATGACATGGAAACGCCATGGGGATTACACAACTGCGCAGATTTGCAACCGCGCCGATCACGGAAAAACACCAAAACAGTAACTCTAGATTTTCTGTGGCCTTCTGGTTCACTTTAAGCCTGAGTTTTGCGGCTGGTTATAGCATTATGGCACTACCGTCAGCCTTAAGTAGTGAATACGTCGTGGGCAAGGATGCGCGAGAGTATCTGTTTTGGATGCATCGGTTCTTCGACCCAGCTTTGTTTCCACACGACTTAATTGCTGATTATTTTCACTCCGTTACACCTAGTGGATATGCTGCTTTATATCACCTAATAGCTGGTGTAGGCATCACTCC
>JAABUX010004258.1_pt1 | contig 18300 bp, 16 predicted proteins | sample 5561851 | NCBI WGS metagenome assembly JAABUX01 (sample SAMN10711883, study PRJNA513361) | rock metagenome | isolation source: Antarctica rocks | place: Antarctica: Victoria Land, Richard Nunatak red sandstone | collected 2016-01-03 | reverse complement strand
CGCGGCGGGCCGGGTTCTTCTCGGCGATGCCGGGCACCCAGCAGCGGCGGCCGAACGGCGTCAGCACGTAGCCGGCGATGCGCGCCTCCTCCCGCGTGCGCTCCATGAAGGCGCGGATGCCGGGGTAGCGGGCGAAGTAGGCGTCGATGTACTGCTTGGCCTCGCCTGCCTCGATGCCGAGCTGCCGCGCAAGGCCGAACGCGCTGATGCCGTAGATGATGCCGAAGTTGATCGCCTTGGCCCGGCGGCGCACCGCACCGGACATTTGGGCCATCGGCACCCCGAACACCTCGCTGGCGGTGCGCGAATGGATGTCCTGCCCAGTCGCGAACGCCTCCGACAACGCCGGCACGTCGGCGACGTGGGCCAGCAGCCGCAACTCGATCTGCGAGTAGTCCGCACTGACCAGCACGTGCCCCGGCTCGGCCACGAAGGCGCGCCGGATGCGGCCGCCCTCCTCGGTGCGGATCGGAATGTTCTGCAGGTTCGGATCGTTGGACGACAGCCGCCCGGTGGTGGTCACGGCCATGGCGTAATTGGTGTGGACGCGGCCATCCGCCGGGTCGATTTCGGCCACGAGGGCGTCGGTGTAGGTCGATTTCAGCTTCGACAGCTGCCGCCATTCCAGAATGCGGCCCGGCAGCTCGATGCCCTGCTCGGCGAGCGACTGGAGCACGACGGCGTCGGTGCCCCAGGCGCCGCTGCCCATCCGCCGGCCGCCGGGCAGCTTCATCTCGTCGAACAGGATTTCGCCCAGCGCCTTCGGGCTGCCCAGGTTGAACGGGCGGCCGGCCATGCGGTGGATATCGGCCTCCATCACCGCCATGCGCTCGGCGAAATCGGCGGACAGGCGGCGCAGTTCGGCGGCGTCCACACGGATGCCGGCGCGCTCCATGTCCGCCAGCACCGGGATCAGCCGGCGTTCCAGTTGCTCGTACAGCGCCGTCGCGCGGTTCGGCGCGAGGCGCGGCCGCAGTGCCTGCCACAGCCGCAGGGTCACGTCGGCGGCCTCGGCGGCGTAGGTCGTCGCGCGGTCGGGCGGCACGCGGGCGAACGGCAGGCGAACGCGCCCGGTCCCGGTGACGTCGTCCAGGCTTTTCGGCGTGTGTCCGAGGTGCAGCCGCGACAATTCGTCCAGCGTATGGGCATTGCGCCCGGCGTCCTGCGCGTAGGACACGAGCATCGCATCGCCGATCGCCGCCAGCTTGCCCAAGCCAGCCGCGTCCAGGATTTGCAGGTCGTCCTTGGCGTTGTGGAACACCTTCAGCACCGCCGGGTCGGCCAGCAGCGGCGCTAGGGCTGCGAGCGCGTCGGCCAGCGGCGGCTGCGTGACCGGATGTTCCAGGTCGCCCTCATGCCGCAGCGGCACGTAGCACGCGCGGCCCGGCGCGGTCGCGAGGGCGAACCCGGCCAAGGTCGAGCGCGGCGCGAGGCTGTCGGTCACGGCGTCCATTCCGACCATCCCTGCGGCGGTCGCCTCCGCGATCCAGGCGTGCAGCGCCTCCAAGGTCGTGACGCACTCGTACGGGCCGTACTCCACGCTGGCCGGGGCCGTGGTTGGGGTCGGGGCGGGCACGGGGCCGTCCAGGCCCAGACGGGTCGCGGTGCTGCGGAACCCCTGCGCGTGCAGCCACTCGGTCAGCGCCCGTCGATCCGGCTCGCGCACGATCAGTTCGTGCAGCGGTTGCGGCAGGGGCGCGTCCTCCCGCAGCACCACAAGCCGGCGCGAGAGGCGGGCTTGATCGGCGTAGGTGGTCAGCAGATCGCGCCGCTTGGACGGCTTCATGCCGGCCGCCCCCGCCAGCACGCCTTCGAGGTCGCCGAACTCGGCCAGCAACTGGCACGCCGTCTTGGGGCCGATCCCGGGAACGCCGGGAATGTTGTCGACGGTGTCGCCCATCAGCGCCAGCAGGTCGGTCATCTTCTCGGGCGGGCAGCCAAACTTCTCGATCACCTCCGCCGGGCCGATCGCCTTCTGCTTGATCGGGTCCTGCATGATGACGCCGGGCCGGATGAGCTGCATCAGGTCCTTGTCGGACGAGACGATCGTCACCTGTCCGCCGGCCTGGACCGCCGCCAGGGTGTAGGCGGCGATCAGGTCGTCGGCCTCCCAGTCTGCCAGCTCGATCGCGGGCACGCCGAACGCCGCCGTGGCGTCGCGCACGAGGGCGAATTGCGGCACCAGCTCGGGCGGTGGTTCCGGCCGCTGCGCCTTGTAGTCGTCGTAAATGCGGTTGCGGAACGTGGTCCGGCCGGCGTCGAAGATGACGGCGATGTGCGTGCCGACATGGTCCCGCAGCAGCCGCGTCAGCATGTTGGTGAAGCCGAACACCGCGTTGACGGGCGTGCCGTCCGCCCGCGTCATCGGCGGCAGGGCGTGGTAGGCGCGGAAAATGAACCCCGAGCCGTCCACCAGCACCAGGTGCAGGGGGTCAGTACCCGCTATGGCCGGCGCCCTCGTTCAGCACGAACACGCGCGAGCAGTACGGGCAGAACGTCTGGGTGTGCACGATCCGCAGCCACACGCGCGGATGCCCCAAGGCGACGCTGCCGCCGTCGCAGGCCACCACGCGATCGTCCACGTGGATGGTCTCCGGCGCGTCGAGCGGCATGCCGGGAGGGGTCACTGGGGTATCGGCGCCGAACGGCATGGCGACTCCTTAATCGGGCCGAGGATCTGGCCGGGGAAGCGGGCGGATGATAGCGGTGGCGACCATGTATTCAATCTTGCGCGTCACGGCTACGCTTCTCCTGGTGCTCGCGGCCGGATGCGCCGCGCGCGTGCCGCCGTTCGGCGTCGCGGACCAACCGGTCGCCGGCGCGACGCCTCCGCCGGACGAGATGTTCACCCTTCCCGACGGCGTCGTCCTGCCGGTCCGCGTCTGGCTGCCTGCGGACCGCCAGCCTCCGCGCACGGTGCTGCTGGCGCTGCACGGCTTCAACGATAGCCGCGACGCGTGGGAGCTGCCGGCGCCGGTGTTCGCAGACCATGGCATTGCGGTGTTCGCCCCCGACCAGCGCGGCTTCGGCGGGGCGCCGGGCCGCGCCACCTGGCCCGGCGTGGGCCGGCTGGTGGCCGACGCCGACGCCATGGCCCGCTTCCTGCACGCCCGCTATCCCACCGCGCGCCTATTCGTCATCGGCGAGAGCATGGGCGGCGCCATCGCGCTCGACCTGGCCGCAGAGTCCAGCCCGCCCCCGATCGACGGCGTCATCGCGCTCGCCCCGGCGGTGTGGGGCCGCGCGGAACAGGGCTTTGTGCTGGCCGGCACGCTGGCGACGGCAAACGCGGTGATCCCCGGCTACCACGTCACGGGCGCGGAGGTGCCGTTGAAAATCCGCGTCTCCGACAACCGCGAGGCGCTGCTGCGGCTGGCGCACGACCCGCTGACGATCCGGCGCACGCAGGTGTCGGTGCTGTCCGGGTTGGTGGATTTGATGGACAGCACCCAAGCCGCCGCCCCGAACGTCCGCGGCCCGGTGCTGGTGGCGTACGGCGCGAAGGACAACGTGGTGCCGTCGAACGCGATGGGCAAAGCGTGGTCCAACCTGCCGCCGGGCGCGCGCCGGGCGCTGTATCCCAGCGGCTACCACCTGCTGCTTCGCGACAAGGCCCGCGCCGCTCCCATCGGCGACGTGATCGCCTGGATCGACGAGCCCGACGCCCTGCTGCCGTCCGGCGCCGACGTCGCCGCGTCGGCCTGGCGCGCGACGCATCACAGGGAGGCTAGCGTCCTGCCGAGTTCCGCGCTATTTGGGGCGGAGACGGACCCGTAGCTCAGCTGGATAGAGCGTCGCCCTCCGAAGGCGAAGGTCGCACGTTCGAATCGTGTCGGGTCCGCCAAGTTTTCGGCATTACGTATCACCCGCCATCACGGGGCTTGGCCAACTCCGCCAATGCCGAAGCGCCGTTCACCGCATAGATCGGCTGGTACTAGCTCTGACGTCCGCGCAAGTAGCGCTCAAATGCGGCCAAAGTCGCCGCCGAAACATGGTGCTCCAATCCCTCGGCGTCTGACTCGGCCGCATCCTGCGGCACGCCGACCGCGAGCAGCAGGTCCACCACCAGGCGGTGCCGCGCACGTACCCGGGCGGCGAGCGCCTCGCCGGCGTCGGTGAGGAAAATGCCGCGGTACGGGCGCGAGGTCGCGAGACCCTCTCGCTTCAGCCGCGCGACGCTTTTGATGGCGGTTGCGTGGGACACGCCGAGGCGCCGGGCGATATCGGTCGGACGCGCCTCCCCGGCCGTGGCCAGCAGGTCGGCGATCAATTCGGCGTAGTCCTCCAGCAGGGCGGACGCACGCGCGGTGCGGGCGCGTCCGAACCGCAGCGCATGCGTCGGCTCGGCGGGCATGTCCGGGGGGGGGGGGGGGGGGCGTGCGGCCAAGGCATTCTCCCTGGGAGCCTGGAATGCCAGACGGATGCGCTTTCGACAAGCCGTGATGTCCAGCTACTTGACCCAAGTGTAGCCAATGGCACATTATGCGGCATGATGGGAACAAACCGATGAGCGACGTCGTCGAGCGAACACTTACGGGTCGCACGACGCTCGCGATCGGCGAAGCTTTGGCGGGTCGACGGCGTGGTGTTCGCGCGTTCCTGCCGTTCGCCGGCCCGGCCGTCATCGCCTCGGTCGCCTACGTCGACCCCGGCAATTTCGCGACCAACATCCAGGCCGGGTCGAACTACGGCTACGGGCTGCTATGGGTCGTCGTCGTCGCCAATGCGGTCGCGATGCTGTTCCAGGCCATGAGCGCCAAGATCGGCATCGTCACCGGGCACAACCTCGCCGAACTGTGCCGCATGCACTTTCCGCGCCCGCTGGTATGGGCGATGTGGGGCGTGAGCGAAATCGCGGCGATGGCGACCGATCTGGCCGAATTCCTAGGGGGCGCCATCGCATTGTCGCTTCTACTGCACCTGCCGCTGCTGGCGGGCATGCTGGTCACCGCGGCCGTCACCTACGCGCTGCTGACCCTCGACCGCCGCGGGTTTCGCCCGCTGGAGCTGGTGATCGGCGGCTTCGTCGCGCTGATCGGGCTCAGCTACCTCATCGAATTGTTCATCGCACCCCCGGATTGGGGGGCGGCTGCGTTCCACAGCGTCGTCCCGCAACTCGACAACCCAGCCGCAGTCGGGCTGGCGGTCGCGATGATCGGCGCGACCGTGATGCCGCACGCGATCTACCTGCACTCGGGCCTGACGCAGGCGCGCACGGTGCCGAAGGACGATCGCGAGCGCCGGATGCTGGTGCGCTTCTCCAACCGCGAGGTCGTACTGGCACTGGTGTTCGCCGGGTTGGTAAACATGGCGATGGTCGCGATGGCGGCGGCCGCGTTCCACGCCGGGCATAGCGACGTGGCGGAGATCGAAACGGCCTACCACACGCTTGGCCCGCTGCTGGGCGCCGGGTCGGCGGTGGTGTTCCTGGTGGCGCTGATGGCGTCGGGATTGTCCAGTTCCACGGTGGGGACGATGGCCGGGCAGGTCATCATGCAGGGCTTCGTCGGCTGGCGCGTGCCGATCTGGGTGCGCCGTCTGGTGACGATGGCGCCGTCGTTCGCCGTGGCGGCGATGGGCTACAACGCGACCGACAGCCTGGTCGCGAGCCAGGTGGTGCTCAGCCTCGCGCTGCCGGTGCCGATGATCGCGCTGCTGGTGCTGTCGCGCCGACGGGTGGTGATGGGCGCGTTCGCCATGGGCGGCGTGGCGTTCGCGGGCGCGCTGGCGGCCACGGCGCTGGTGTTGACGCTGAACGCGGTGCTGCTGCTGCAGACCGCTGGCGTGGCCCTTCCGGGCCTCGGCTAGACGCCCTGCGTATTGACGTACAGCGAGTACAGGGACTGGCTCGCGGCCATGAACAGCCGGTTGCGGTGGCGTCCGCCGAAACACAGATTGGCGCACCGCTCCGGCAGGGCGATGCGGCCGATCGGGACACCGGCGGGGTTGAACACCATCACTCCGTCCAATCCGTCGCCCATCCCCCAGCCGCACCATAAATTCCCATCCACGTCGACCCGGAACCCGTCCGGCGTGCCCGGCCCAGCGTCGATGAACACCCGCCGGTGGCTCAGCCGCGCGCCGTCCACGTCGTAGGCGAGCAGCCGCCGGGGCGAGACGCCGCACTCGACGACGTACAGCACGCGCTCGTCCGGGGAGAATGCCAGGCCGTTCGGACGCGCGATGTCGCCGGCGACGACGCTGGCTTGGCCGGTGCGCGGGTCGAGGCGGTAGACGTTCGTCGGCAACTCCGGCTCGGCCCGCTCGCCCTCGTAGTAGCCCAGGATGCCGAACTCCGGGTCGGTGAACCAGACGCTGCCGTCCGAGTGGACCACCACGTCGTTGGGCGAGTTCAGCCGGCGTCCCTCCCACCGGTCCATCAGCACGGTGATGCCGCCGTCGTACTCGGTGCGCGTGACCCGGCGGCCGCCGTGCTCGCAGGTGACCAGCCGGCCCTCGCGGTCACGGGTGTTGCCGTTGGCGTTGCGCGACGGCTTGCGGAACACGGTGGTGGCGGCGGTTTCCTCGTCCCAGCGCAGGATGCGGTCGTTCGGGATGTCGCTCCAGAGCAGGCAGCGAGCGTCGCCGAACCACACCGGCCCCTCGGCCCAGCGGCAGCCGGTGAACAGCCGTTCCACCGCGGCGAGGGCCACGCGATAGGGCGCAAAACTCGCGTCGAGCACTTCGAACGCCGGGTCGGGGTAGCGTTCGCTTGGCTGCCATCGTGGCTGTGTCATGGTGCGGTCTCCCTTGAAGCTGTCGTACTCGGCTGGCGCGCGGGAGGCAACGCGGCTTGCCCTGGCGCGCATCCAGCCGCAGCGTGGCCGGCATGAAACTCGCCAACCTCCGGACGCCGTGCCTCGTGCTGGACCGATCCATCCTGACCCGCAACATCGCGACCATGGCGCGGGCAGTGGCGGCGCACGGGATCGGGCTGCGGCCACACATGAAGACGGCGAAGTCGATCGACGTGGCGCGCCTGGCCCTCGCCGGGCAGCCGGGCGGCATCACCGTGTCCACCCTGGCGGAGGCCGAGTATTTCAGCGCGCACGGCTTGCGGGACATCCTCTACGCCGTGGGACTCACGCCGCAGAAGCTGGAACGGGTCGCGGAACTGAACGCGGCCGGCGCCGATATCCTGGTCATCACCGACGACCTCGACATGGCCGCCGCCGTCGCCGCCCACAGGACGCCGGTTCGCGCGCTGGTCGAGATCGACACGGGCGAGGGTCGTGGCGGGCTGGGACCGGACGATCCGGCCTTGCTCGGCATCGCCGAACGTCTCGGGAGCCGACTGGCTGGGGTGATGACCCACGCCGGACACAGCTACGGCGCGCGCGGCGACTCGGCCCTTCATGCGGTCGCCGAGGCCGAACGCGCCGGAGCGGTGCGGTCGGCCGAGCGCCTGCGGCAAGCGGGGCACGCGGCGTCGATCGTCAGCGTGGGCAGCACGCCGACCGCGCTGCACGCGGGCCGGATGACGGGCGTGACGGAATTGCGCGCCGGCGTGTACATGTTCGGCGACCTGTTCCAGGCCCAGATCGGCAGCCACGCGCTGGCCGATTGCGCTTTGACGGTGCTGGCCAGCGTCATCGGCCGCCGTCCCGATCGCCGGCAGATGCTGATCGATGCCGGCGGGCTCGCGCTGTCGAAGGACCGCAGCACCGAGGCGGCGTCGCGCGATTACGGCTTCGGCTGGGTGCTTGGGCGGGACGGCACGCCTCGGTACGGCGAGGCCGTGGTGCGGCCGGCCTACCAGGAGCACGGCGTCGTCGATTGCGACCCGGCGCTGCCGTATCCCGCGCTGCCGATCGGCGGGCTGGTGCGCGTCGTCCCGAACCACGCCTGCATGACGGCCGCCGCGCACGACCGGTACTACGTGGTCGATGGCGGCGACGAGGTGGTCGCGGTTTGGACGCGGGTGAATGGCTGGTAGCGTGCCGGCGTCGTCCCATCAGGAGCCGCCATGTCCGACCTCGCCATCACCGCCGGGCCATATCGTTTTCGCGCGCGGTTCGAGGACGACGCGGCCCCCGCCACCTGCGCCCGGTTCCGCGCGCTGCTGCCGTATCGCGAGCGGATCATCCACGTGCGCTGGAGCGGCGAGGCGTGCTGGATTCCGCTCGGCGCGACGGATTTGGGCCTGGGATACGAGAACCACACGAGCTACCCGGCGCCGGGCCAAATCCTGCTGTACCCCGGCGGGATCAGCGAGACGGAAATCCTGCTCGCCTACGGCAGCGTCTGCTTCGCCAGCAAGATGGGCCAGCTCGCGGGCAACCACTTCCTGACGGTGGTGGAAGGGGGGGAGAACCTGGCGGCACTGGGAAAGGCGACGCTGTGGGAGGGGGCGCAGGCGATCGTGTTCTGGGATGGTTAGGTCCCTGCTGCGAGAGGAATAGCATCTGGTTTTCCCAGAAGTCCGACGACAACGGATAGCCGTGGCTGAAGACGACCGCCGGGCCACTACCCCAGTCCTTGTAGTAGATGACGGTTTCATCGTTCGTGGTCAGCGTGTTCTCATCCAGATCGTCGCGCAGCAATCGACGGCACGCGGGGGCGACAGAGCAAACTCGCGAAGCCGCGGAGCCCGAGCCGTTACGATCCGCGCCCCCATGCGGGAGGCAACGCGGCGAGGCTTTCTGTACCTGGTGCCGATCGTGGCCTTGAAGGCGCGAGCGAGACAGCAGTTGCTTTCCAGCTAGCCGAAGGGCGGCTCGACGTGTGTTGAGTGCTGGCGGTCATTGGTCTGGCGCGGGGACGACGGTGACCGGCGGTGCGGGCGCATCATCTCCTTCCGCCAGATCAACGCCGTTCCGGTCCGTGCGGACGCCGCCGGCAGGAGCTTGAGCGGCCTCATCGGGGCAGTCGGAATCGGGACCAAACGTTATGCGGTCGGGAGCGGAACCGCAACACCGACCGAGACGCCGTCCACGTGGTCTTGCCCCCCTAGAAGTGAGCCGCCGGCTAGGAGAGGCCGGGGGCGACAAGCCGGAGGAGATTGTCGCCAAGCTGCGGCAGGTCGAGGTGCTGCTCGGGCAAGCCAAGCCGGTAGCGGACGCGGTGCGGGCCATCGGGGTGACGGAGGCGACCTACGACTGCTGGCGATCGGAGTTTGGCGGGCTGAAGCTGGACCAGGTGAAGCGGCTGAAGGTTTTGGTGCAGGCGAACGGCCGGTTGCGTCGTGCGGTGGCTGACCTGACGCTGGAGAAGCTGGTGCTGAAGGAAGCTGCGTCGAGAGCTTCGACGGCAAGCTCCGGGACGGGCTGCTGAACGCCGAGGTCTTCAACACGCTGCTTGAGGCGCGCGTGCTGATCGAGCAATGGCGGGTGCATGACAACAGGATACGCCCGCACTCTTGCCTGGGCTATCGGCCACCCGCACCGGAGGCCATCGTGTCAGGCTTGCCCATATTGCCGCCCGGGCGGCCAGCTCCGACCGAATCACATCAGCCGCCCGTGACAATGCTGCACTAACATTTCGCCAGGACCACTCAATGGAGGCTTGTCAGGAGGCGATGCGGACCTGCCTCGGCCTGCCGCGGGGAAACCGCTCAGGTCTCGGCAGCCAGCTTGTCCTGCGTCTTGGTGTCGAAGTCGCCGGCATCGTGGCGCTCATGCAACTGGCTTGCAGGCTCGCCGCTGACCCGGTTGACCATTCGCCCACGCTGGGCGGCGGGCCGTCCGCCGATCGCGTCAGCCCAGCGCTGCACGTTCTTGTACTCCTGCACCTGCAGGAACTCGGCCGCCTCGTACAGCCAGCCCTTCGCCAAGCCGCCGTACCAGGGCCAGACCGCAATATCGGCGATCGTGTAGTCGCCGCCAGCCAGATACTCGGTCTCGGCGAGACGGCGGTCGAGCACGTCCAGTTGACGCTTCACCTCCATCGCGAACCGGTCAATCGGATATTCCATCTTGGTCGGCGCGTAGGCGTAGAAGTGGCCGAAGCCTCCTCCCAGGTAGGGCGCGCTGCCCATCTGCCAGAACAGCCACGACAGGCATTCGGCGCGGGCGCCGGGTTCGGTCGGCAGGAATGCCCCGAACTTCTCCGCCAGATGCACCAGGATCGCGCCGGACTCGAAGACCCGGATCGGCGCCGGGCCGCTGCGGTCGACCAGAGCCGGTATCTTGGAGTTGGGGTTGACGGCCACGAAGCCGCTGCCGAACTGGTCGCCGTCGCCGATCCTGATCAGCCAGGCGTCGTACTCCGCCCCACGATGGCCGAGGGCCAGCAACTCCTCCAGCATCACCGTCACCTTCACGCCGTTCGGCGTTGCCAGGGAATAAAGCTGGAGAGGATGGCGGCCGACCGGAAGCTCCTTGTCGTGCGTAGGTCCCGCAACCGGGCGGTTCGTGCTCGCGAACCGGCCGCCGTTCTCCTTGGTCCAGGTCCAGATTTTGGGTGGCGTGTACTCGGACGAGCTGCTCATGTTCAAAACTCCAGGTGGCCGGCCGGCGCGCGCGACTTCTCCAGCCTACATCATGGGACCGAACGGCGCGACGGACAGTCCGGCCACTGTTCAAGCTCCGGCTTCTCGCTCCAACCCCCTGCGCTCGCCCGAGAGCCGCCGGTCGAAGGCCGACATGGCCTCATTGACACCTGAGCCGACCGATTTAGCTTCGAACATCGAATGCCCGGCTGGATACATCCCTCCCGAGCTGTTCGAGGCTGAACGACGGGAGTTGACCGGTGACAAGTCATGACCAGGTTTGAAAGCGGCTTCGAGAACAGCCAAACCGCCGGCGACATCGGGTAATGCAGGAAGGTTCGAAGCAGGCCTGGTCTCTGCGCCACGTAACCTCCGACCGCCGCATCGCCGCGATGCTGGGTCTTGGCTTCAGTTCTGGCATCCCCTTTTTGCTCGTCTACGTGACGCAGTCGGCTTGGCTGTCCGAGGCCAAGGTGCCGATCGGCATTCTCGGCCTGATGGGCGAATTGACGCTCGCCTACAAGTTCAAGTTCGTGTGGGCGCCCTTTCTCGACCGCTACGATGCGCCGGTGTTCAGCCGCCTGCTGGGACGGCGCCGCGGCTGGATCATCGTCTCCCAGATCGCGGTGATGCTGACGCTGGCGGGTGTCGCCTTCGGCGATCCCGCCCATTGGCTCGCCTGGACCATCGTGTTTTCCCTCGCACTCGGCTTCGCCGGGGCGACGCAGGACGTGGTGATCGACGGCTGGCGCATCACCGTGGCGCCCGCCGATCGCCAGGCGCTGATGTCGTCCTGGTCGGAGGTCGGCTGGCGCGTGGGCAATCTCGTCGCCGGCGCCGGCACGCTCTACTTGGCGGACAGCTTCGGCTGGCGTGCCGCCTATCTGTGCATGGCCGCGCTGATGACGCCCGGCATGGTCGCAGCCCTGCTGGCGCCCGAGCCAGAATCCGACAAAACCGCGCATTATGAGCGGCCTGGCTTCGTCGCGACCATCTCCGAGCCGATCAGGGAGTTGCTCGCGCGCCTCGGACCGCTGGCCATCCCGGTTCTCGTCATGGTGGCCGGGTTCCGCATGCCCGGCTACGTGTCGAGCGCGATGGCCATGCCGCTGTTCAAGAGCCTGCACTATTCCAATACCGAAATCGCCACGGTGACGAAGCTGTTCGGCTTCGGGGTCGCGCTTGGGGGCACGTTCCTCGCAAGCTACGTCGTGCCACGGATCGGCATGATGGCCAGCCTGCTGGTCGGCACCGTGTTCGCCTCCGCCTCGCATCTGAGCCTGGCCTACCTCGCCGTACATGGCGATCATGGCGGGGGCGAGTTCTGGACTTTCGCCGTCGCCGTCAGCATCGACAGCTTCGCCTACGCCTTCGCCTCCATCGTCCTCATCACCTACATGTCCTCGCTGACCGCGACGGAGCACGCAGCCAGCCAATACGCGCTCCTGACGTCGCTTTGTGCCTTGCCCGGCAGCCTGCTCGCGGGCGCCTCGGGCTTCTTCATTGAAAGCCTGGGCTTCGAATGGTTTTTCGTCGCAACCTCCCTGATCGGCGTGCCGGTTGCGGTATCGTGTTGGTACGTTCAGCGTTTGCAGGAAAGAACGAGGCTGCAGCCCGCCTTCTGAGCGACGGCGCCGCGGACGGCGAGACGACGTTGCCCGTCCACCTTGTAGTGTTCTGAGCCATTCGGGCGACTAACGACGGCCCTGAGGCGTGCGAGTCTGCGATTATGGCACAGACAGTATGCGTGATTATAAGTGCGTCGGACAGGGATAGCTTGGAGGCGTTGGTAGCGGACCGCAATCACCAGCGACGGTATAGCCGCTAGCCCTTGTTCCGCATCAGCCGCGCCTTGTCGCGCGCCCAGTCCCGCGCCGCGACCGCCTGCCGCTTATCCGCCTTCTGACGCCCCTGCCCCAGTCCGAGCAGCACCTTGGCCAGGCCACGCTCGTTGAAATGGATGTCGAGCGGAACCAGGGTCACGCCGTCCATCGACACCGCGCCGAGCAGACCGTCCACCTGCTTCTTCTTCAGCAGCAGCTTGCGTGGCGCGCGCGGCTCGAAGCGGCTCAGCACGCCGCCCTGGTATTCGGGGATATAGCAGTTGAACAGGTACATCTCCCCGTCCCGCTCGCCCGCCCAGGCTTCCGTCAGAGTGGCCCGGCCGTGGCGCAGGCTTTTCACCTCGGGGCCGCGCAGCACGATGCCTGCCTCCACCGTCTGCTTGATGGTGTAGTTGAACCGCGCCTTGCGATTCTGCGCGGCCATCCCGTGCGAGATCAGCCCGCTGCGCTTCTCCGTCTTGGCTGCCAACCCGCCGTCCTCAGTTCAGCAGCCCGGCGCCGGTCATCGCGGCACGCACCCGCACCCGTGTCGCCTCCGCAACCGGCGCGAGCGGGAGGCGGCATCGGTCGACGCCGTAGCCGAGCAGGCTGGCGGCGAACTTCACGGGGCCGGGGCTGGTCTCGGCGAATAGCGCGTCGTGCACCGGAACCAGCCGCGCCTGGATCGCCATCGCCTCCACCAGACGCCCGTCCGCCCATGCGGCGTGCATCTGGCTGCACAGGTTGGGCGCCACGTTGGCGGTGACGCTGATGCAGCCGTGGCCGCCGGCCGCCATGAACGCCAGCGCCGTATGGTCCTCGCCGGAGAGCTGCACGAAGTCCGGCCGGCACGCCGCCGCCGTATGCAGCGGTCGGGCCAGGCTCGCCGTCGCGTCCTTCACGCCGACGATGTTGGCGTGGCGCGACAGCCGGGCCATCGTCTCCACGCTCATGTCGACCACGCTGCGGGACGGGATGTTGTAGATGACCACCGGCAGGTCGACCGCGTCCGCGATGGCGGAGTAGTGCAGGAATAGCCCTTCCTGGGTCGGCTTGTTGTAGTACGGCGTCACCACCAGCGCCGCGTCGGCCCCCGCCTGCTTCGCGTGCCGCACCAGTTCGATCGCCTCGGCCGTGCTATTCGACCCGGCGCCCGCGATCACCGGCACACGGCCGTGCGCGACTTCGATGGCGATCTCGACCACCCGGCGGTGCTCGTCGTGGGACAGGGTCGGGCTTTCGCCGGTGGTCCCGACGGGGACGATCCCGTGGGTGCCCTGTTGGATTTGCCACTCGACGAAATCGGCGAAGCCGCGCTCGTCCAGCGACGCATCGGCCCGCATGGGGGTAATCAGCGCGACGAACGAGCCCTTGAACATGACGCAATCCCGTAACTATCCGAGCCGGGCAACCTAGGCATCGCGAGGATGCGCTGCAAGCCGCCGATCATGTAAGAAGCAGCCATGGTCCGCGCGCTCATCCTCGGCCTATGCCTGGTCGCGCTGCCCGCTCGGGCGCAAGGCGTCATCGAAGCGCTGCGGGCGGAGCGGTGGTCCGACGCCGACAACGCCGCCGCAGCCCTGCCCGACCCGGTCGCGCGCAAGCTGGCGCTGTACTACCGCCTGCTCGCCCCCGGCGGGGCGCGCTCGGCCGAAATCGCCTCGTTCATGGCGGCGAACCCCGATTGGCCGAACCAGGCCGCGCTGTCGCACCGGCTACAGGATGCGCTCGCGGTCGATGGCGACGACCGGACGGTGCTGGCGATCTGCCAGGCCCAATTGCCGGCGTCCACGCCGTCGCTGCTGCGCTGCGCCGACGCTGACACCCGGGCCGGACGGCTCCCCGACGCCTTGGACCTCGCGCGCCACGCCTGGGTCGGCGGCATCAATGACCCGCAAGGCGAGCTTGGCTTCCTGCGGGTTTGGAGTCGCCAACTGAGTTTCGCCGACCAGTGGCGGCGGTTCGATCGGCTTGCCTGGAGCGACAACGGCGCGATCGGCGGACCCGCTTACCGGCAGATCGCCCGCGTCGATCCAGTCCAGCGCCCGGCCGCCGAGGCGCGTCTGGCGCTCAAGCGCGACGACGCCTCCGCGCCGGCGCTGGTGCGCGCCCTGCCGCAAGGCGCCCGGAGCGACCCGGCGCTGGTGCTGGAATGGGCGAAGTGGCTGCGCCGGGCCGGGCAGGACGACGACGCGATGGCCGTGTGGCTCTCGGCGGGCGCTGCGGCGGAACGGGCAGCGCCGCCGGATCGCCGGCCCGCATTTTGGGACGAGCGCAACCTGCTCGCCCGCCGCGAACTGCACGGCTCGGACGCGAAAGGCGTCTATGCCCTGGTTAGCCAGGTGGCCCCGGACAGCGTGGCGCAAGCGGCCGACGCGGCGTTCCTGGCCGGGTTCATCGCCCTGCGCCGGCTCAACGACACCGAGGCGGCCACCCGGCATTTTCGCGCGCTGGCGGCGCTGTCCGGCGCCGCGATCACCCAGGCCCGCGCGCATTACTGGCTTGGCCGCACCGCTGACGTCCAGCATGGCGACGCGCAAGCCGAGTACCGGCAAGCCGCGGCGTGGCCGACCACCTATTACGGCCAGCTCGCGGCCAGGGCGCTCGGCGAAGACGACGCGGCCCTGTCCGCGCGCATCCTGGCGATCCACGATCCGACGTGGGACCGCTCGCACGCCCTCGACTTCACCGGGCGGGAGCTGGCGCGCGCGGCCGCCCTGCTGGTGCAGTGGGGCGACCCGCGCCGGGCCCGCGCGTTCATCCTGCGCATGGACGAGTTGGCGCCCGACCCCGCCGATCACGCCTTGGTGGCGTGGCTGGCGACCGGGTTCGGCATGCCGGACTTGGCCGTCGCCGTCGCGCGGCACGCCGGCGCGCGAGGGACGATGATGCCCGACGCCGGGTGGCCGCTCGCGGTCGAGCCGCCGAAGCGGCCGATCGAGCCCGCCCTGGCGCTGGGCCTCATTCGCCAGGAGAGCAACTTCGACTCCCAGGTGGCCAGTTCCTCCGGGGCGCGAGGCCTCATGCAACTCATGCCCGCGACCGCCGCGACGGTCGCCCGGCAATTGGGCGAGCCGGCCAGCCTGGCTGCGCTGACCGCCGATCCCGACTACAACATGCGGCTCGGCACGGCCTATCTGCAGGAGTTGCTGCTGCGGTTCTCGGGCGCCATGCCGTATGCCATCGCCGGCTACAACGCCGGGCCATCGCGGGTGCTCGATTGGCTGGCCAGCAACGGCGATCCGCAAGCCGGCGGCCCCGACATGATCGACTGGATCGAGCTGATCCCCTTCGGCGAAACCCGCAACTACGTCCAGCGCGTGATCGAGAACGTCGTCATCTACCGCGCCCGGCTCGGCTTCACCGCGCCCCACCCGCTGGCGCGTTGGCAAGGGTGACGCTCGCTCGCCTGGTCGCGAGCGGAGGCAGCCTCGGCGACTTGCCCAGGGCGCCGGGGACGTGGGCGTCGATGGCTGCCGTCGTCGTCGGAACCGGCTTGCTGGCCGTCTCGCCCTGGGCGCTCGCGGCCGGTGTCGTGGCGGCAACGGCGGCGGGTCTATGGGCCATTCCACGCGCGGGCGGCACGGACGACCCCGGCTGGGTGGTGATCGACGAGGTCGCGGGGCAATGGCTCGCGATGACGGCGCTGGCGCGGCCGGGCTGGGGGATATTGGCTGCTTTCCTGCTGTTTCGGCTTTTGGACATCGCGAAACCGGGCCCGATCGGGGCGATCGACCGCCGGCCTGGAAGCGTCGGCGTCATGGGCGACGACCTCGCGGCCGGCGTCCTGGCCGCCGGCGCGCTGTGGGCGGCGGGGCAGGCCTGGCCGGGGCTCGGCACGTGGTGATTGCACCATGGCAACCTTTGCCAGCATGATGCCGCCATGAACATGGCGTCATTCCCTGCCCTGAACCGGAAAACCGAAGCCGAGCGCCGGCAGCACGGTGTCGAGTTGCGCCGGGTAGTCGCGAGGTCGGAGCAGGCGGATTGGTCGCGTCCGACCCGGCGGCGCGATCCGGTCGACATCCTGCAGGAACAGGGCGTTCACCGCATTCCCGCACTTCTGCCGCTGCGCTACGCGAGAATGCGGCCCAGCGCGTTCACCTTCCTGCGCGGCGCCGCGGCGGTGATGGCCGAAGACCTCGCGGGAACGCCATCCACCGGACTGCGCGTGCAAACCTGCGGCGATTGCCACCTCGCCAACTTCGGCGCCTACGCGTCGCCCGAGGGCCTGCCGGTCTTCGACGTCAACGATTTCGACGAGACCCTGCCAGCGCCGTTCGAGTGGGATTTGAAGCGGCTGGCGACCAGCCTCGTGGTGGCCGGACGCGAGAAGGGCGGATCCGACAGCGCCTGCGAGGGCTTGGCGCAGGCGGCGTCCCAAGCCTATCGCCGCACGATGGACCGGCTCGCCGGGCTGCCGCCGCTCGACGCATGGAGCACGCGCATCGACCTCGGCGCAGCGCTGGCGAAGATTCACAAGGCCCGCGTGAAGGCGAGCGAGACGACGCGGCTGACGGCAACCTTGAAAAGCGGTAAGGCGAGCTTCGGCTTGATCGAGCATGCCGAAGGGACTTGGCGAATCCGCGACAAGCCGCCGACGGTGTATCATTTCGCCGCTCATGAGTTGGCGACCCGGGCCGCCTTCGAAGGCTACGCCGCGACGCTGGCGCCCGAACGGCGTGTCCTGCTGGACCGCTACCGCCTCCGCGACGTCGCGTTCAAAATCGTCGGCGTCGGCAGCGTCGGCACGTTCTGCGCCATCGGGCTGTTCACCGATGCGGATGGCAACCCCTTGGTTCTGCAGCTGAAGGAGGCGCAGGAGAGCGTGCTGGCCCGTCACGCCGGGCCGAGCGCCTTTGCCAACCAGGGCCAGCGGGTGGTGGCAGGCCAACGGCTGCTGCAGGCGACCACGGACATCTTCCTGGGCTGGACCCAGCCGCCCAACGATTCGCGCCACTTCTACGTCCGGCAATTGAAGGACTCGCGCCTGGCCGCAGTGGGCGAGTCGATCGAGAGCGCCCTGCCGTTCTACGCCGAGCTCTGCGGCCGCACCCTGGCCAGGGGTCACGCGCGATCCGGCGATGCCGCCGCGATCGCCGGGTATGCCGGCGATGGCCGCGTGTTCGACAACGCCATCGCTGGCTTCGCCGTGGCCTACGCCGACCAGACACGGCGCGATTGGAAGCAATTCTGCGCCGCCGTTGACGCCGGCCGGATCGAGGCAAACGCTTGATCGACTCCGCAATCCTGGACCGGGGAGCCACGCTGCTGCAGGCGCTGCGGGAGCGCGGCTGGATGCTTGCGACGGCCGAAAGCTGCACCGGGGGGCTGATCGCAGCCGCGCTGACCCACATCGCCGGGTCGTCCGACGTGGTCGACCGCGGCTTCGTCACCTATTCCAACGAGGCAAAGGCGGACATGCTTGGCGTTGCGCCGGACTTGATCGTGAGGAACGGCGCGGTCAGCGAAGGCGTGGCCGGGCGCATGGCCGACGGCGCGCTCGCCCGGTCGCGGGCGACGGTCGCGGTCTCGGTGACGGGAGTGGCCGGCCCCGGCGGCGGCGGCGCGGACAAGCCTGTCGGCCTCGTCTGGTTCGGCACAGCGGTCCGCGACGGGACCACCCTGACCGAGCACCGCGTGTTCACCGGCGACCGCGCCGCGGTCCGATCGCAAACCGTCGCCCATGCATTCGGGCTAATCGAGTCGAGGCTACTGGCGACACAGCCTCAATAACCGCCAAGGGCCGGGAACGGCGTTCCAGCGCAAGGCTCGTTTACTGGGCTTTGGCGGCTTTACGCGCGGCCCGGCGGGCGGCGGCGTGCGCCTTGATCTCGGCGACCGTTACGTTCCCGTCATGGTCGGCGTCGATTGCCTCGAAATCGCGGGCCACCGCCGGCATCTTGGCACGGGCCTGCTCGGGCGTCAGGCGGCCGTCATGGGTGACGTTCGCCTCGTCGAAACGCTCCTGCAAGGTCGCGTGGCGACGCGCCGTGGCGGCCGTGGCCTGCGCTGCGGGGGCCTGCGCTGCGGGGGCCTGCGCTGCGG
>JAABUX010004257.1_pt1 | contig 18301 bp, 15 predicted proteins | sample 5561851 | NCBI WGS metagenome assembly JAABUX01 (sample SAMN10711883, study PRJNA513361) | rock metagenome | isolation source: Antarctica rocks | place: Antarctica: Victoria Land, Richard Nunatak red sandstone | collected 2016-01-03 | reverse complement strand
AGGTGGAGTGGTATTTCGGTCTGCTCAAGCAATATCGACGAGTGGCAACGCGGTACGAAAAGACAAAGCGCAACTTCTTATCGTTTGTTCATCTGGCATCGGTGATGATCCTGATGCGATAGCCCAGGCCCCGCAAACTCTCTCAACGCTGTCCACATGGCCTAGACCTCGCCTTGGTGAAGATGCTGTCCGACGGCCCGTGGCCATCGATCGAGGTCGGAACTTCTGGCAATCTTTCCGAACACGACTCGCTCCTCTTGCTTGGCTTAGGAAATAGTGGATTACTCAACAAACTCGGTGACGAGCCGCCTCTTCAAGTCAGGCTCGGCACAAAACTGTTCAATAGCAATCCCAAGTCCGATGTCATGCACACGACGATCTCAGCTATTGCTGGCGGTGATTCCGGCGGACCGCTTTTCGATTTAGGGGGTTGCCTCGTCGGCACGTTGGTCGGCGGGAGTGATTTGGCCGCCAACAGTCGATTCACGACCGTCGATATCCTCCGGCGAGACTGGAAGTCACTCGCGGGCGACTTGCCTTCACCTCCATTACCGGCGGAGCCAAGGCCGGTCGTTATGACCGCCGCCGCGGAGATGGATCGAGCGATACGCGGAGTCCGCGACTCCGTGGTGGAGGTGCGTTCCGATGAGCATTGGGTAGGGGTCGGGGTGATCATCGGGCGTGGCCTAATTTTGACCAAGGCAAGCGAACTAGGCCCGAAACTGAGAGTAATGCTGCGAAATCAAGTACCGGCCCTCGCAAGACTCGTGGCGACCGACCCGGATCGCGACATGGCATTGCTTAGGATATCTGCGGATTTGACCGATGGCATTCAACCTGTTGAGTGGAAAGACGACAAGGAGCAAGCCCTCGGGACGCTTGTTAGCTGCGTCACACCCGCCGATTTTACGCCATTAATAGGTGTAATAAGTGTAAAATATCAAAAGATTGAACCTATGATGGGTGGTTTGGCTGTGAGATTAAAGGATGCAGCCGGGGGCGTTGAGGTTGAAGAATCAATTGATGAGCTAAATCAATGGCTCCGGCCAGTGCCCCACATGCTCCGCGTCGGCGACATCATCACGGAAATTAATGGCAGATCACTGCCAAATAAGAATGCATACTATGACTGGAAGATCGGTCCGCCGCCCGCGTTCATTTGCGGCGATACGGTCCCTATCAAGTTCCGGCGTGCAGGTATCAGTCAAGAGATATCCTACCGGATGCGGCCGGGTTACACGGTTTCGGATCAACTCATGACCTTTTATAGTTATCGATACACCGGATTCCCTCGGGCATTTGCTTGTGATTTCGCGGCTCGCCCCGAGCTTTGTGGCTCACCGGTCATAGATACAAACGGTCATGCCATTGGCTTATTGATCGCTAAAGCTCCGTTCGTCGAGTCTTTTGTCATCCCTGCTAGCGAAGTGAGTAAGTCATTGGACAAGATGAAAGCTAGTGCCAAATAATTTGATAAAAGATTGTTCGTAACCGTTCAGCCCCCTCATGGCACGGAAAGTGAGTGGGTTTACGACGGTAATTCTGGCGACCTGGGTATTCAATCGTGTGTTTCAAGTGAACACCTTTACCGGATCCTTGGAACCACCTGGCTTTCCCATCTCCCCGAGACCATAGACCCAAATTTCATGCCGAAACAGGACTGAACGGTTACTAAATTTTATGATGTTGGCGGGATAAAACGTTCCGCCCATCAATCGACACGTGCCGGCTTCACGCTGATCGGGTTTTCCATCGTGCTGGTGATTTATTGAGGGTCAGGTAAGTAATGCACGCCGACGGTTCCTCATCGGGCGGGCTCCGCCCACCATTCCCTGCCGAGAGGCCGGTGGGCGATGTCAAGCCTATGAAATCCTGAGCGAGGCCGTGCATTACTTACCTGACGCTCAATAGAGGGTACATTGCATCTACGATAGCCCCCCCGGGCAACGCCCGACTCGACCCTGGCGTCGACGCGCCGGGGCGGTCAGAATGTCGGAGGTCGGGCGGGAACTCGGCGGGAACTCGGCGGGAGCAAGGGCCCGGGGGCCGCGTCCCGGGCCCGGCGAAGGGACGCCTCGGGGCGTCGATCGGGCACACCGGGCCGGCCGTCGTCGACCGAGGATCGCGGGGCGAGCCTTTGCTCAACATCCGAGGCATGACCATCTCCGACATCGCGGCGGGCATGCATCTCAAGGATCAGGCCGGCTGGAACCAGCAGGAGGCCGACTGGCGACGCCTGCTCGACCTCCAGCCGGACGGCTGTTTCGTCGCCGAGTCGGGCGGGGTCCCGGTCGGGACGGTGACGACCTGCCGGTTCGGGGCGGTCGCGTGGATCGCGATGATGCTCGTCGACGGGGCGTACCAGGGCCGGGGGATCGGCCGGGCGCTGATGACGCGGGCCCTGGAGGAGTTGGACTCGCGCGGCGTCCGCTCGGTCCGGCTGGACGCGACTCCACGGGGTCGGCCGCTGTACGAGTCGCTCGGCTTCGTCGCGGAGGCGACCTTCGACCGCTTTCGAGGGGTCCTGCCGCTGGCCGAAGGGGTGTCGACGCCCGAGCTGCCCGAGGTCCGACCCGCCGAGGTGCTCGACGGCGTGATCGCGCTCGACCGGGAGGTCACGGGCACCGACCGCGGCCGGCTCCTGCGGCGGCTGGCCGACGAGCATCCGGGCTCGCTCCGGGTCGTCGAGGCGGGGGGCGGGGTCGCGGGGTTCCTGATGGCCCGCCCGGGCTCGACGGCCTGGCAGGTCGGCCCGTGCATCGCGGGCGACCGGGCCGGGCCCCTGCTCCTGGCCGACGCGAGGTCGAGGTACGCGGGGCAGGCCGTACTGCTCGACGTCCCGGCCGCCAACGCCCCCGCCGCGGCGCTGGTCGGCTCCTGGGGGCTCCGGGCGGAGCGGCAGATGGTCCGCCTGGGACGCGGCGTCCGGGTCGGAGAAGACCCGGGCCGGATCTGGGCCGGGTCCGGCCCGGAAAAAGGGTGATTCCCCGATCGGAGACGACCCAATGGCGGCCGGAGTAGCGGGCGGCGACCTCGACCTCGAATCGATCCGCGACGTCGACCACCTCGACGACCTCCTCGGCGCCCCGACCCCGGGCGTCGTCGACACGTTCGCCCGGCTCGACGGCGACCTGATCGTCCTCGGCGTGGCCGGCAAGATGGGCCCGACGCTCGCCTGGATGGCCCGGCGTGCCTTCGACGCCGCGGGCCACGGCGACCGCCGCGTCTTCGGGGTCGCCCGCTTCTCCGAGCCGGGTTGCGAGCCCTGGCTCCGCGACCGGGGGATCGAGCCGATCCGCTGCGACCTGCTCGACCCCGACGCCCTGGCGCGGTTGCCCGAGGCGGCCAACGTCGTCTCGATGTTCGCGATGAAGTTCGGCTCGACCGGCCAGGAGGCCCGGACCTGGGCCATGAATGCGTTCCTGCCCGGCCTGGTCGCCGCCCGGTACCGCCGGAGCCGGATCGTCGCCTTCTCGACCGGCAACGTCTACGGCCTGACGCCGGTCCGGGGGGGCGGGTCCCGGGAGGCCGACCCGGCCAGGCCGGTCGGCGAGTACGGCATGAGCTGCCTGGGTCGCGAGCGGATCTTGGAGCATCAGAGCCGGACGCTGGGCATCCCCCTGGCGGTGATCCGCCTGAATTATGCCGTCGAGATGCGCTATGGCGTGCTCGTCGACCTGGCGCGGCGGGTGCTCGCGGGCGAGCCGATCGACCTGGCGATGGGCCACTTCAACGCCATCTGGCAGGGCGACGCCAACGCCGCCGCCCTGCTCGCGTTCGACCACCTGGCCAGCCCGCCGGCGGTGTTCAACGTCACCGGGCCGGAGATCCTGGGGGTCCGTCGGGCGGCCGAGCGGTTCGGCGAGCGGTTCGGCCGGCCGGTGGAGTTCCGCGGCACGGAGGCCCCCGACGCCCTCCTGAGCGACGCGAGCACGGCCCTCGGCCTCTTCGGCCCGCCCCGGATCGACGCCGATCGCCTGATCGACCTGACGGCCGACTGGCTGCTCCGGGGCGGCCCGGTCCTGGGCAAGCCGACCCATTTCGAGGCCCGCGACGGCCGTTTCTGACCGCAACCGCACCGCTCCCCTCTCGCATGCCTGACGGAGGCCCGACCCGATGCCCCGGCCCGCCTCGCCCCGAGTGCCCGACGCCCTCCGACGCGGCGTCGCGATCCCCGCCTTGCCCCTGGCGCTGACGGCCTCACGCCGGCTCGACGAGCGGCGGCAGCGGGCGCTCTGCCGGTACCACGTCGCCGCCGGGGCCGGGGGGATCGCGGTGGGCGTGCACACCACGCAGTTCGCGATCCGCGCCCCGGAGCACGGGCTGTTCCGCCCGGTCCTGGCCCTCGCCGCCGAGGAGTTCGACCGCGCCGACGCCGGCCGGCCCGAGCCGATGGTCCGGATCGGCGGGATCTGCGGCCCGACCGACCGGGCGGTCGCGGAGGCGGAGACGCTCCGCGACCTCGGCTACCACGCCGGCCTGCTCAGCCTGGTCGGCGTCGGGCCGGACGACGACGCCCGCCTGGCCCACTGCCGGGCCGTGGCCGGGGTGATCCCGATCGTCGGCTTCTATCTCCAGGGGGCCGTCGGCGGGCCGGACCTGCCGCACCGCTTCTGGCGCCGGTTCGCCGAGATCGAGGGCGTCGCGGCGATCAAGGTCGCCCCGTTCGATCGCTATCGGACCGTCGACGTGGTCCGGGCCGTGTGCGAGTCCGGCCGCGACGACATCGCCCTCTACACGGGCAACGACGACAACATCGTGCTCGACCTGCTGACCCCCTACCGATTCCGGGTGGGGGGCCGGGTCGTCGAGCGGCGGATCGTGGGCGGGCTCCTCGGCCACTGGGCGGTCTGGACCCGCCGCGCGGTGGAGCTGCTCGACGCCTGCCACGCCGCCGTCGGGCGGGGGGAGGGGATCACGGCGGACCTGCTCCGACTGGCGGTCGCGACCACCGACGCCAACGCCGCGATCTTCGACGCCGCCAACGGGTTCGGCGGCTGCATCCCCGGCATCCACGAGGTCCTCCGCCGCCAGGGCCTGCTCGAAGGCATCTGGTGCCTCCGACCGGACGAGGCCCTCGGCCCCGGCCAGGCGGCGGAGATCGACCGCACCCATCGCGCGTACCCCGAGCTGAACGACGACGACTTCGTCGCCCGCCATCGGGACGAGTGGCTCGGCCCCTGAGCCTCGAAGCCGCCCGGGCGAGCAGCCCAAGATCGTCGCCATTCCCCCCAGTTCCCGGATCTCCCATCGAGTCAGCCAGAGTGAGGCCCGCGAGCCGCCCATGAATCCTCAACCCATCTCGCGTCGGACCGTCCTGGGCCTCGGGCTCACGGCCGCGGTCGGCCCCGCCGCCTTCGGGCAGGGCGAGGGCCCTGCGCCCGCCGACCTCCATCGTCAGCTCCTCGACCTCGCGGGACGGCAGCAGGAGCTGCGCCGGAGGCGGTTCGACGCGGTTGAGACGGTCGCCCAGCTCGACGGCCTGAGGGCGTCGCTCCGCGCGTCGTTCCTGGAGATGATCGGCGGCCTCCCCGGGCCCCAGGGGCCCCCGCCGGCCCGGACGACCGGCCGGATCGAGGGGGACGGCTACGTCATCGAGAAGCTCACCTTCGAGAGCTTCCCGGGTTATCACGTGCCCGCGCTCTTGTACCGGCCCGAGCGGGGCGGGCCGGCGGCCCCGGGCGTCCTCAGCCCCTGCGGGCATTCGACGGTCGGCAAGGCCGACGCCACCTATCAGGTCCTCCACGTCAACTTGGCCCGGAGCGGGTACGTCGTCCTGACGTACGACCCCGTCGGCCAGGGGGAACGCAGCCAGTTCTGGGACGCGACCCGGGGGAGGTCCCGATTCGACCTCGCCTGCGGCGAGCACTGCGTCCTCGGCAACCCGCTCTACCTCCTGGGGTCCAGCCTGGCCCGGTACCGGATCTAGGACGGCATCCGGGCCCTCGACCACCTGGCCTCCCTGCCGGGGGTGGACGCCTCCCGGATCGGCTGCGTCGGCAACTCGGGCGGGGGGACGCTGACGTCGTACATCGCGGCGCTCGACGATCGGGTCCGGGTGCCCGTCATCGGCTGCTACATCACGACCCTGCCGAGGCGGATGGCGAACCGGATCCAGGACGACCCGTCCGCCGACCCGGAGCAGGACCCCCACGGCTTCGTCGCGCGGGGGATCGACCACGCCGGCCTGCTCGCCATGCTGGCACCCCGGCCGACCCTCATCGTCGCGGTGCGGGGGGACTTCTTCCCGATCGAGGGCACCCGCGAGACCTTCGCCGAGGCCCGGAAGCTCTATCGGGTCGCCGGGGCCGAGGGCCGGATCGGGCTGGTCGAGGCGGCGGGGACTCACGGCCTCTCCCGACCGCTCCGCGAGGCCACCTACGCCTGGTTCGACCGCTGGCTGAAGGGGGTCGAGGGGGGCCGACCCGCGCCGGAGGTCGCCGTCACCGCGCGGCCGGCGTCGGACTTGCTGGCCTGCCCCGACGGCCAGGTCGGCGTCTCGTTCGGATCGCGCCCATTGTTGCCGATGGCGATGGAGGAGTTCCGGGCTAGGGGGAAGCGGCCGGCGGTCGCGCTGAAGGAGCTGCTCCGGACGAGCCCGGACGGGATCGATTACCGCCTCGCCGACGGGCCCGGCGGGGCCCGCGACGGGGCGCCCCTGGTCCTCCTCGTCAACGGCAACGAGGCGCCGGGCTGGGGCGGTGAGCGCGGCCTCCTGGGTGCCCTGGCCGGGCGTGGCTATGCCGTGAAGACCCTCGACCCCCGCGGGGTCGGTGCCCTCCGGGTCGCCCTGCGCTCCGCGGGGGATCGCTACGCCGACCCGCTCTCCGGGGTCGAGGAGAACCTGGCCTACAACGCCTTCCTGGTGGGCGAGAGCCTGCTGTCGATGCGGGTCGCGGACGTCCTGGCGGCGGTGGCGAGGCTGTCGGGGGCGCCGGGCGGGCGGCCGATCGTGCTCTGCGGCCGGCGCGATTCCGCCCTGGTCGCCCTCCTGGCCGCCGCGCTGGAGCCCCGGATCGCTCGCGTGGCCGTCGAGGACACGATGCTCAGCCTGCTGCCCCTCTTCGAGGCCGGCGGGACGGCCATCAACGCGGCGAGCATCCTCCCGGGGATGCTCCGCGACTTCGGCGACATCGCCGACGTCCTGGCGGAGTTGGCGCCCCGCGAGGCCCTCGTCGCCGCCCCCCGGGGCGACCTCGGGCGTCGGCTGCCGACGGTCCGTGTCGTCGAAGGGCCGTTCACCGCGGACCCGGCCCGGCTCCTCGACTGGCTCGGCCCCCCGAGGTGACGCCCGCCGTCCCGGCCGGCGTTCCGGCCCCCCGGCCCGGTCGACGGCCGGACGACGGGGATCTCGGGGCCGTCGGGACGGGTCGGGCGGCCCAACAGGGTCCCGAGCGCCTTGGTATATCGACCCAGGGAGAGCACCGAGATCCCGACCCGGGCCGGGTCGTCGGTCAGGACCCGGTGGATCGAGGACCGGACCGGCGATCGGGAATTTCATGGCCGCCTCCGCACCAGGAGGACATCGAGGGCTTCGCCGAGGATGACGACCCGGGCGCGTGTCTGCAAACAGCCCTCTCCAAAAACCCGACCTGAGCCGAAGCCGTCAACAGCCCCGCATTCCCGGACCTCCGTCGCGACAAGCCGATCCCGGACGACTCGCAATCGCACATCCTGGGAGACTCCTGCATCACGATCTTCGTGGCCTTGGGCGTCGGCGAGCGGAGCCCGAAGGCCGATGCCCATCCCTTGTCCGCCGGGTCGACTCATCGTCGGGATTTGCCGGGTCCGGCCCCGGCTTGACAGGCCGGCGCCATTGGGGGAATTTAACAAGGGTTAAATGGCCCTTCACGAGAGGTGTCGGCGATGCTCAACGTCTTCGGTGGCGGCGGCGACGCCCGGGATTGCGGCGGGGTGACGCGGCGGAGCTTCCTCCGGGCGGGGGCGCTCGGGCTCGGGGGCCTGACCCTGGCCGACCTGTTGCGGCTCCGGGCCTCGGGCGCGGCGGCCGGGGCGGGCCGGCGGAGCGTCATCCTCCTCTGGCTCAGCGGCGGGCCCGGCCACATGGAGACCTGGGACCCCAAGCCCGATTCTCCCGGCGGGTTCCGCGGCCCCTTCGGCGCGATCCCCACGGCCGTCCCCGGCGTCCACTTCGGCGAGCTGATGCCCGAGCAGGCCCGCCTGATGGGCAAGCTCGCGGTCCTCCGGACGGTCAACCACGGCTCGGGCGACCACACCAAGGGCAACCACTGGATGCTCACCGGCCACGAGGGCCCCGCCTTCAACGCCCCCGACAACCAGATCCAGCGGCGGCCGGCGATGGGCGCGGCGGTGGCCCGGCTCAGGGCGTCGGGCCGACCCGGCCTCCCCCCTTACATCGCCGTGCCCAACCTCCGGGGCGGCACGGACAACCTGTTCCACTACGCCGCCTATCTCGGCGCGGCCGTCAACCCCTTCGTCGTCGAGTCGGACCCGAACGGCCCGAAGTTCCAGGTGAAGAACCTGACCCCCCCCGAGGGCATCTCGCTCGGCCGGCTGGGGGACCGCCGCCGCGTGCTCGAGGCGATGGACGGCCTGCGGCGGGGGGCCGACCCCAAGCTCCGCGACCTCGACGCCTATTATCAGAACGCCTTCGAGATGCTCACGGGCCGGGACGTCGCCGCCGCGTTCGACATCGACTCCGAAGACCCCAAGCTCCGCGACCGGTACGGCCGCCACACGTTCGGGCAGGGCGCCCTGCTGGCCCGCCGGCTGGTGGAGGCGGGGACGCCGTTCGTGACGGTCAACTGCGTGCCGTGGGACCACCACGGGACCAAGCCGCAGCTCACGACCGAGGACGGGGCCCGCAAGCTCATCCCGCCGCTGGACCGGGCCATCGGGGCGCTGGTCGACGACCTGATCGACCGCGGCCTGTACGACTCGACCCTGGTGGTGGCGATGGGCGAGTTCGGCCGGACCCCGAGGATGAACAAGGACGCCGGCCGCGACCACTGGGGGAACACCTTCAGCGTCCTGATGGGGTGCGGGTCGATGAAGATGGGCCAGGTGATCGGCCGCAGCAGCGCCCGGGGCGAACACGTCGTCGACCGGCCGATCAGCCCGCAGGACGTGGCCGCGACGGTCTATCACCACCTGGGGATCGACGCCCGCTCGATCACCTTCGAGGACCGGACCGGGCGTCCGACCTACCTGATCGACGAGGGCGAGCCGATCCGGGAACTCGTCGGGTAGTCGGGGCTGCATCGGGCCGAGACGCCAATCCCGCCAGTACCGAGCCACATCCCGGAGAGTCCGCACCATGACGCCGCCGCGCCCTTCCCGTTGGCTGACCGTCGTGCTCCTCGCGGTCGGGCCCCTCGGGGCGGCCCGGGGGGCCGACGAGGCCGACCTGATCCTGCTCCACGGCAAGGTCGTCACGGTCGACCGCGGCTTCTCGGTCCGCCAGGCCATCGCCGTCAAGGGGGATCGCCTGCTCCGCGTCGGGACCGACCAGGAGGTCTTGCAGGCCCGGGGGCCGGGCACGACGACGATCGACCTCGGGGGCAAGATGGTCCTGCCGGGGCTGATCGACTCGCACACGCACCCGACCGGGGCGTGCATGACCGAGTTCGACCACCCGGTCCCCGAGATGGCGACGATCGGGGACGTCCTGGCCTACGTCGGGTCGCGGGCCGAGGCCCTGGGGGCCGGGCGATGGGTCGTCGTCCGCCAGGTGTTCATCACCCGGCTCGCGGAGCGACGCTACCCAACCCGCGACGAGCTGGACCGGGCCGCGCCCCGCAACCCCGTGCTCTTCGCGACCGGCCCCGACGCCTCGCTCAATTCGATGGCGTTGAAGCTCAGCGGGATCGACCGCGACTTCCGCGCCGAGGGGCCGGGCAAGGTCGAGAAGGACCCGACGACCGGCGAGCCGACCGGCATCCTCCGGAACCTCACGCGATACGTCAAGGTGACCACGCCGGGGGAGAAGCCCTCGGAGCGTGACGAGGAGCGGCGCCTGGTCGAGCTGTTCCGCGACTACAACTCGGTCGGGCTCACGGCCGTCATCGACCGGAGCGCCGACGGCCCGGCCGTCGACCGCTATTCCCGCCTGCACGAGGCCGGCGCCCTGACGGTCCGGCTGGGGATCTCGCGGCACGTCGAGACGCTGGGGCCGCTCGACCCCATCCTCGAGGAGATCCGCCAGGTCGCGCGGCACCCGCTCCGGCAAGGCGGCCCCCGGCTCCGGATCGTCGGGATCAAGACGTTCCTGGACGGGGGGATGCTCACCGGGAGCGCCTACATGCGCGAGCCCTGGGGGTTGAGCCGGATCTACTCGATCGACGACCCGGCCTACCGGGGCGTGCTGTTCATCCCCCGGGACCGGCTGGTGCCGATGGTCCGGGCGGCCGTCGAGTCGGGCCTGCAATTCACCGCCCACAGCGTGGGCGACGGCGCGGTGCACGCCCTGCTCGAGGCCTACGAGGAGGTGGACCGGACGACGCCCGTGGCCCCGACCCGCCCGTGCCTGACGCACTCGAACTTCATGAGCGCCCAGGCCATCGCGACGGCCGCCCGCCTCGGCGTCGTGGTCGACCTCCAGCCGGCCTGGCTCTACCTCGACGCGAGCACCCTCTCGGCCCAGTTCGGCGGCGACCGGCTGAGGTACTTCCTGCCGCTCCGCAGCCTCTTCGAGGCCGGCGTGGTCGCCGGCGGCGGGTCCGACCACATGCAGAAGATCGGCTCGCTCCGGTCGATCAACCCGTACAACCCGTTCCTGGGGATGTGGGTCGCGATCACCCGGAGGGCCAACGGTTTCGAAGGGCGGCTCCACCCCGAGGAGTCGCTGACCCGCGAGCAGGCGATCCGGTTCTACACGATCAACAATGCCCGCCTGCTCTTCCTCGAAGACCGGGTCGGGTCGCTCGAAGCGGGCAAGCAGGCGGATTTCGTCGTCGTCGACCGGGACCTGCTGACCTGCCCGGAGGGGGAGATCCGCGACGCCCGCGCCCTGGCCACCTACCTCGACGGCCGACGCGTCTTCGAGCGGCGCGATTGAGCCGGCGGATCGGGAGGCGGCCCGGGGCCGAACCTTACCATCTCGGGGGCCTTCCTGGAGGCTGGGCGAGGAGGGCCGTCCGATTCGGACACTCGCGGACGATCGACGCCGAGGGGGGTCTGGCCATGCCGACGATGAACCTGGAAGACGTCCAGTCGCACCTCGATGAGGTGATTGCCGGGCTGAACCCCGGCGAGCCGCTGGTCATCACCAAGGACGGAGAGCCCGTCGCCACCCTGACCCGGAGCAAGCGCCCGGGGGCACCCCGCGAGGCGGGGAGCGCCAAGGACGAAATCTTGTGGATCGCCCCCGATTTCGACGCCCCGCTCGATGAGTTCCGGGAATACATGGAATGATCCCGCCGATCCTGCTGCTGGACACCCACACGCTGCCCTGGTTCCTGCGGGATGACCCACGGCTCGGTGCAAGGGCGAGAGTCCTGATTGCGGACCCGAGCAACCGCGTGCTGGTGAGCGTCGTTTCGTGTTGGGAGATTGCCATCAAGGCAGGGCGAGGCAAGATGAATCCGTCGGAACCCAGCCGGACGCTCCTGGAGCGAGAGCTGCCCGCCAATGGCATGGAGTTGCTCCAGATTTCCCTGGGGCATGCCACCGCGGTCGAGGGCCTGCCCCACCACCACCGAGACCCCTTCGACCGGCTCCTGATCGCGCAGGCGATCGTCGAGGGCATCCCGATCGTCGGCGTCGACGCGGCACTCGACGCCTACCCGGTCCGCCGGGTCTGGTAGGCGGACCTCCGGCATTGATCCAACGGCGGGTCAGGCGGGGCGGCCGGAGTTCGCCTCGCGCCTCAGGAGCCGGGCCGTGGGGGTGAGCGGGGGCGCCCCGACGCGGTCGGGCTCGTCGGCCGGGGCGTGCGACATGAGCAGGACGATCCGGTCGCGCGCCACCATCAGGAACGGCGACCGCCCCATCTCCTCGCCCGAGGGGCGGAGGTAGACGATCGGGTCCTTCACCTTGATGAACTGGAACTCCTGCTGGAACGGGGCGTTGAGGAAGTCGCTCAGCCTCGACCCGCCGCCGAAGTAGACCGTCCCCTCGATCCGCTCCCCCTCGGTCAGGATCGTGACCTGCTCGTCGAGGCACTTCTCGAACTGGTTGCCGCGCATGTCCGGACCTCGCGTCTCTGCCGGGGGCCGGAGGTCGATCGCCTCGGCTCCCCTCCACCATAGGTCGCGGATCGCCGACGTGACGGGCCCACGCCGGGAAATCCGCCGGCGTTCAGGTGCCCGAGGGGGCGTGGACCTTCTCCCAGCGGACGGACGCCACGCCGTGCTCGATGTTCAGGCGCGACATCAGCTCCTGCATGGCGCGGTCGTTGCTCTCGACGGAGTAGATGTCGGCGACCACGGTGGCCTGGTCGATCGACTCGGCCTCCTGGGTCGAGATGGCCTGGATGGTCATCTTGGGGTTCGAGTTGACGTGGCGGAGCAGGATCGTCCGGATCACGACCTCCTGCCGCTCCTCGCAGATCACGCGTACCCGGTAGACGGTCTCGACGTCGACGGCGGTCTTGCGCATCGCGTCGATCCGCTTCGAGATCGGCCGGAGCCCCAGGTGCAGGCCGAGCACCATCCCGGTGCCGATCAGGGCGTGGCGGGGGAACCCGCACCCCGAGAGCGCCCCCACCGCGGCGCTGCACCAGAGCGTGGCGGCGGTGTTCATCCCCTTGACGTTGAGGCCGTCGCGGAGGATCACGCCGCCGCCCAAAAAGCCGATCCCGCTGACGACGTAGGACGCCATCCGCGTGGGGCTCGCGGTGTCGTCCATCAGCTTCGAGAGCGAGACGAACAGCGCGGCGCCGACGCAGACCAGGGCGTTGGTCCGGAGCCCCGCCGGGTGCTGGCGGTACTGCCGCTCCAGGCCGATGGCCACGCCCATCAGCATCGCGGCGGCGGTGTTCAGCGTGAACGGCAGGATGTCCATCGGCGTCCGACCCGGTCGGTGAGGGGGACCGGGCCCCGCGCCGCCCTCGCCACGCCACGCCCCATCCCCCCGGGGGGCGGACGACCAGGTTACGCCCGGCGGCCCGGCCGTGCAATCGCCCGGGCCCGGCGGGCCGCGGGGGACCGGCGTCGCGACGATTCGGAGGTTTATTCACCGAATCAACACTCGTCCTACCGGGCCGCTTCACCCCGCCCGGCTAGACTCGCCCCCCGGGCGGGATGGTCTATGCGAAATGGGCCCGAAGCCCGGCGTCGCGGCCCGGGCCCTCCGGGACGGACGCCAGCGACGCCCGCCCGATCCCCCAGGAAGCATCCCCCATGATCCCGCACCGACCCGGCCATCGCCGCCGGGGCTTCACCCTGATCGAATTGCTGGTCGTCATCGCCATCATCGCCGTCCTCATCGCCCTGCTCCTGCCCGCGGTCCAGGCCGCCCGCGAGGCCGCCCGCCGGATGCAGTGCACGAACAACCTGAAGCAGATCGGCCTGGCTTTCATGAACTATGAGAGCACCAACGCCGTCTTCCCGATGACGACGATCCTGGTCCCCAAGCCCGTCGGCGCCCCGGGGAGCTGGGCCTTCCAGTCGTCCTGGAGCGCCTTCGCCCGGTCGGCCCCCTACCTGGAGCAGGGCAACTTCTACAACTCGATCAACTTCAACCTGACCTACAGCGAGCCGGCCAATACGACCGTCTCCAACACGCCGCTGACCTTCCTGTTCTGCCCGAGCGATCCCGGCTCGCACATCGACGACCCCTCGCTCGGCAACACCCTCACCGCCACGACCAGCTACGGGACCTGCGACGGCGACTGGTACGTCTGGTCGGTGAACTGGGGCGCGACCAACTCGGTCGGCCCGATGAACCGCTCGCTGTTCGGCCCCAACTTCTCGCGGTCCATCGCCATGGCGACCGACGGCCTCAGCAACTCGCTGATGGCTTCCGAGGGGACCATCGGCCACGCCCAGATGCGGAGCTGCCTGTCCACGCCGACCGCCCCCTCCGACGCCTCCGCCGGGGCCTGGACGCCGACCAACGTGCCGGCCCCCGGCCCGAACTCCGCCGCCGCCCTGGCCGGGCTGATCAACTCGTGCTCCACCGCCTCGTCGAAGATCAAGGCGGGCGGGCCGATCGGCCATACCCGCTGGTGCAACGGCGGCGTCTACTACTCGGGGTTCACGACGGCCATGCCCCCGAACCCGAACGTCTCGACGATCAGCCGGGCCACCGGGACGCCCATCACCGGCCAGAACGTCGCGATGGATTGGGGCTCGACCGACGAGAACGACGGCGGACCGACCTACATGTCGCTGGCGGCCTCCAGCCGGCACCCGGGCGGGGTGAACGCCCTGTTCGCCGACGGCAGCGTCAAGTTCGTCAAGAGCACCGTCAACCCCGTGGCCTGGCGAGGCCTCGGGACCATCGCCGGCGGCGAGGTCATCTCGGCCGACTCCTTCTGACCGAGCCGGCCCGCCAACGCGTCGAATCCACCCGCCCTCGGGCCCGGGGGCGGGGCCACGCCCGCCCGGCCGCCCGGCCGATGATGTCCCCTCGGCGATGGATGGTCCACTCGCGAGGGGGTCGCCCCGATCCTCCGACCATCCCCATCGCCCGGATGCCCAACCATGACGCTCCTCCGCCTGTTGATCGCCGCGGCATCGCCGTTCCTGCTCGCCTTTCCGGCCTCGGCGACGGCCGATGACGACGCGGCGGCCCCGCCCGCGCCGCGGGCGTCCGGCGGCGTGTTTCTCGCCAAGCCGTATCTCCAGATCGGCCGGACGCCGGCGGTCGGGTCGTTGCAACTGCTCTGGCACGCGGCCGACTCCGAGGCCGACTGGTCGGTGGAACACCGCGATTCGGCCGACCGGCCCTGGACCAGATCCGCGGCGCCGGCGTCGCCCCGGGTCGCCGTGGCGGGCACCGAGCCGCACCGGATCTACCGGGCGGCCCTGACGGGCCTGGCGGCGGGCGGCACGTTCGCGTATCGGGTCTCGCGGGGGAGCGAGGTCGTCTTCTCGGCCGAGGCCCGGGCGCCGCGGTCGGCCGCCCAGCCGTACCGGTTCGTGGCCTTCGCCGACTGCGGGGCGGGCACCCCCGAGCAGAAGCCGCTGGCCCGGCGGGCGATCCTCTCGGAGCCCGACCTGGTGGTCATCCCCGGCGACATGGTCTACGAATACGGCCTGATCTCGGAGTATCGCGAGAAGTTCTGGCCGATCTACAACGCCGACGCGACCACCGAGGCCGGCGCGCCGCTGCTCCGCTCGGTCCCCTTCGTCGCCGCCCCGGGCAACCACGACACCGACACCCGCGACCTCGACAAGTACCCCGACGGCCTCGCCTACTTCCTCTACTGGGACCAGCCGCTCAACGGCCCGGTCGGCCCAGAGGGCGGGCCGATCGTCCCGCCGCTGAAGGCCAACGACGCCAACCGCAAGGCGTTCGCCGTGGCCGCCGGCGCGGCGTACCCGAGGATGACCAACTTCTCCTTCGACTACGGCAACGCCCACTGGACCATGCTCGACGCCAATCCCTACGTCGACTGGACCGACCCGGCCCTGAAGGCGTGGGTCGCCGCCGACCTGGCCGCCGCCCGCGACGCCACCTGGCGGTTCGTCGCGTTCCACCACCCCGGGTTCAACTCGGCCCGAGAGCACTACGAGCAGCAGCAGATGCGGCTCCTGGCGCCGATCCTCGAAGCCGGCAAGGTCGACGTCGTCTTCAACGGCCACGTCCACAACTACCAGCGGTCGTATCCCCTCCGCTTCGCCCCCGACAAGCAGGGCACGCTCCTCGTCGGCGGGCGCGACGGCAAGACCGTCCGGGGCCGGGTGGTCAACGGCCGATGGGCCCTCGACAAGTCGTTCGACGGCCGGGCCGACACCACCCCCGACGGCGTGATCTACGTCGTCACCGGCGCCGGCGGCCAGAAGCTCTACAACCCCGAGCAGAACGACGACCCCGACTCCTGGCAGAAGTTCACCGACAAGTTCGTCTCCAACGTCCACTCGCTGACCGTGGCCGACGTCGAGGGGAAGTCGCTGACCATCCGCCAGCTCACCGCCGACGGCCGGGAGCTCGACCGCTTCACGATCACCAAGTGACGACCCGAGGCCTCCCGCCGGATCGGTCCGGGGATCGTCCCCCGCCCATCGGCGGCCGTGTCGCGGGCGACAATTTTGCGGGCCGGGCCGATTGGGCTCAAGGAGCGGGTCGCGACGGGCCGATGGAGGGGTGAGGCGTCGGGCCGGGCCGGTCCGGACCGGGCGTCGACCAGCGATCCCCCATTCCGGGAGGCCGAAGGCCCATGCGACGGTCGAGACGGGGCGGTCATTCGGGGCTGGAGTTCGGCGGGTCGGGCGAGGACTCGTTCGTCGCCGTGGTCGTGACCAAGCTCACGGGCGCCCTGCTGTTCATCCTCCTGCTGACGATGGTGATCATGGCGCTCCTGCCCAAGGCGATCGACCTGCCGGCCTCGGCGGGCCACGCGCCGGGCGAAGCGGAGGCGCCCGCCCCGCCGCTGGCGATCGCCACGCCGGGCGGGCTCCCCGAGGCGATCGCCGGGCGTCCTTATGCCGTCGCCCTGGCGGCCACCGGCGGCCGCGGCCCGCTCCGCTGGGCGGTCGACGGCGCGTTGCCCGAAGGGCTGGCCTTCGACGCCGAGGCGGGCCTGATCCGGGGGACCCCCGCCCGGGGGACCCCCGAGCCGGCCTCGCTGGTGCTCCGGGTCCACGACGGGTCGAACTCGGGCGGGGGCCGCGCCTCCAGGGCGGCGAAGCTGGTCGTCTACCAGCCCGACCGGCCGCTCGCGATGCCGTCGAAGTGGCTGCCCGCCCTCCCGCCGCTCCCCTGGCGCGAGTGGCTCGACCAGGGCTTCGGCTTCCTCGTCCTGGCCTTGGTCCACGCGGTCGGGATGGGGGCGCTGGGCTCGCTCGGTCGCCGGGCCCTCGCCGAGGCCGGGCCCGACGACGCCCCCTCGGCCCGGCGGCGGTTCCTGGCCTACCGCTCCGCGCTCCGCGTGGCCACGCTGGGGTCGGCCGTGGCGCTGGCGTACTGGCTCGCCCTCCCCCCGGCCGCCTGAGCCGGTCCCCCTCCCCCCATTCACCCTCCCAACCACGACCCCGCCGGACTGGCACACCAGGCCGGCGAGTCAACCCCCGCGCCGCGGTTTTTTCGCCCCAATCTCGAGAACCCCGGGACAACTCGGGTGTCGTTGCCGCTCATTTCGCTCATCATGGGGATCAAATGCGTCGGAACCGACGCGCGACCGGGCCCCCCCCGACGCCTCGAAGGCGTCCGACTTCGCCCGGTCGTCCACCTGAGGAGAGCGTTCCATGCCCGGCCACTTCCCCCTCGCGGCGCGACTCGCCCTGATCGTCACCCTCGCGGCCTCAACCGCCGCGGCGCAGGCCCCGGCGACCAAGGCCGCCAATCCCAGCACGCCGGGCAATAACGGCGGCCCTGGCGGGCCGGGCGGTGGGCCGGGAGGTCCCGGCGGTGGTGGCGGCGGTTGGGGCGGGCGTGGCGGCGGGAATAACGTCTCGGACCTGCTCCAGGTCCCGATCGTCCAGGACGACTTGAAGCTCACCGACAAGCAGAAGGCCGCGATCAAGCTGCTCGGCGAGTCGTCCGAGAAGAAGAAGGCCCAGGTCCTCGCCGACGTGACCAAGATGGCCACGGCCGCCGCCGCCGAGGCCGCCGCCGCCGCCGCCGAGGCGGGCGACGTGGCGGTCGCCGACCCCAACGCGGCCAACAACAATAACAACAACGGGCGTGGCGGACGCGGCGGTCGCGGCGGCAGCCCCGCCGTGCGTCAGGCCGTCACCGGCGCCATGACCGCCCTCCAGGCCGAGATCGACGCCGCCTTCACCAAGCCGCTCGACGCCAGGCAGCGCACCCGGATCAAGCAGATCGCCCTCCAGGTCGACGGCACCGCCGCCTTCACCAAGCCCGAGCTGATCGCGAGGCTCGGCCTGACCGAAGACCAGGTGGACGCCATCCAGTCGATCCGCGACGAGTCGCGCAACTCCCAGCAGCAGATCATGGGCCAGTTCTTCAACAACGGCGGGCCCGGCGGCGGGCGCGGCCAGCGTCCCGACCCCGCGACGTTCCAGACGCCCGAGTTCCAGGCCAAGATCCAGCAGGCCGAGGTCGACCAGAAGAAGCTCACCAACGCCACGATGGCCGCCGTCGGCAAGGCCCTGACCAAGTCGCAGAAGGCCACCTACAAGAATGCGATCGGCGAGCCCTTCGACGTGAACGCGATCCGCGGCAGCTTCTTCGCCCGCTTCCGCCCGCCCAC
>JAABUX010004255.1_pt1 | contig 18302 bp, 14 predicted proteins | sample 5561851 | NCBI WGS metagenome assembly JAABUX01 (sample SAMN10711883, study PRJNA513361) | rock metagenome | isolation source: Antarctica rocks | place: Antarctica: Victoria Land, Richard Nunatak red sandstone | collected 2016-01-03 | reverse complement strand
AAGAGGGAGAGGGAGAGGGAGAGGGAGAGGGAGAGGGAGAGGGAGAGGGACAGCGTTACATTATGCTATTACCTGATCTTCTTCGGAAAGGTAAGAACAATCTAAGATACCAACCGTGCGTGCTGGATTGCGACTTCAATCCAGCTTATGGAGGCCTCGACGTCAAGTAGACTTTGTCCTATTAGTAAGAGGCTTAGAAGTTTACACGATGGCAATGATGATACTGCGGTTGTTATGAATGTTCTTACCCACTAGCGATGAAAAAAAGGACTTACATCACCTCACCCACCTCAAAACCCCCCAACATCCCACTCCCCCCTCACACCCCTCCCCACCCCACCAATCACACTCTCCCCCCTCTCCAAAAACCTCCCCCCCTTCCCCCCCACACACCCTCCCCCCTCCCGATCCCAAACAACCGACCCCCTCAAAACAGTCCACCGTGGCCAATTCCCCACCTTCCACCCCTCAAACGGCGTATAATCGACATTATGATGCAACATCTCATTCCTAATCTCCACCTCCCCCAACTTCCCGCGCGGATACCAGATGACCAGATCCGCATCGCTGATACCGGGCAACAGCGCACCCTTTTGCGGATATAATCCGTACAGCTTTGCGGGATTCGTGGAGCTAAGTTCTACGAATTTTGAGGGGGAGAGACGCTCGGCGTTCAGGACTAGTGGGAGACGCGTTTCGATGCCTGGACAGCCGTTGGGGATATATTTGAACCTACCATCCGGGAACTCAGGGGTGATGCTCGTTTTCTTCCCGCTTTCGGCATCGTCGTAGATGAACGGGCAGTGGTCGGAGGAGAGGATCGTAAAAGTGCCGTTCTGGAGACCGCGCCAGATGGCGTCGTGGTCTTCGGGGCCGTCGCGGGGTGGAGGGGAACAGACGCATTTCGCGCCTTCGAAGCCCGGCTTGTCGAGGTCGTGGCGGGCGAGGAAGAGGTATTGCGGGCAGGTTTCGGCGTAGATGGGGAGGCCCTTTGTTTGCGCGGTGCGGATGTGTTCTGCGGCTGTGGGGGAGGAGACATGGACGATCAGGATGGGGGTGGCGATGAGGGTGGAGAGGGTGATGGCGCGGTTTGTGGCTTCGGTTTCCAAGAGCTGGGGGCGGGATGTGGCGTGGTATTTTGGCGCGTAGAGGCCCTTTTTTTCGAGTTGGTCGGTCATCCAGGTGAGGACGTCGCCGTTTTCGGCGTGGATCATTGTTGTGATGCCGTTTTCGCGGGCGGAGAGGAGCACGTCGAGGATCTGGTTGTCGCGGAGTTGGAGGGCTTCGTAGGTCATGTAGATTTTTAGTGAGGAGATACCTGCGGCGTGGAGAGCTGGGAGTTCGTTCAGTGCGGATGGTGTGGGGTTTGCTACGAGGAGGTGGAAGGAGTAGTCTGCGTAGCAGTTGTTATTGGCTTTGATGTGAGTGCCTTCCAACACCTTGAGCAGCGAATGGTCAGATTTGCTCTGGGGGGCGAATGTTATGATGGTCGTTGTGCCGCCGCAGATGGCGGAGCGGGTTCCTATGGGTTGCATCAATTTGACTGGGCTTTGGCTCTGACTTCGGTAAATTACCTGTTTCGTAATTATCTGCGGTGCGACCTTTACCGAAGAGGGGCGGCTCGTCAAGATGGACGTGAGCGTCAACTCCACCAGGCTGGAGATTAGTAAGTAGATGGTATGATCTACGGTGGAAACGCGTAGTCGCTTCGTACCATGACATAGCCACCTTCAGCATCGATTGTTCTCTTAGCGTTAACCTTTGTCAGTGAACCTATCGGTGCCAATAGAGCAATCTTCTCGTGTCTAACAGCGATATCATAGTGGCCAGTATCAGCTGCTGTCACGACGAGGCCATTGATGATTAGGAGATCGTAATCATCCATTGTGGAAATAAGGGAATCAGCTCAAGTCAAGTGTCTTCGATACATAACAGAGAGATAAGAAGTATAAGGAACTGTACGTAATTTAATGCAGCTATATTGCTTGGTATTATGGGGAACGCAGGCAGGGAATTAAACGTGGGGTAATGCTGCTTATATAAATTATATAAAACCGCTTATCTGTCTTATCAGTATGAGCTACCCTCGTTCTGGTTTAGCGGTGTATGTTGTACTTTTATGGATGGAGAAAAGGAGTCAAGCAGACGAGAATTGACCACTTCGCTCAAAACGCGGGAATAGCTTTTCCCAAAGACGTCAAAGATGGCCATACCATTAGCCAGAATGTTTCCTATGTTTGTCTCGTATTTTGCAAGTACCTCAATGGAAATCTAGAGCCGAAAATGCAATCCCTTTAGGAACCAGCACAGAAAGGGTATATGCACTCAAGGGAAAAGGAACCATCTCAACAAGTTTCTGACAGCCAATAGTGTCGAGTAATGTTCGTTTCCATGATTCTGTAATGACCTTTCGATAACCTCCCATCAAACGGCGTCGTCAGGCTCACTGAATTGAGCGGAAGTCGAGATCTGCAAGCGTCTTCGAATCTAGCCCGGAGGCTATAGGAGAGATTCAAGAGGTAACATTGACCTGGCCAAAGTAGACTTGGTGAAGCTCCAGGCAAAGGGGGCTCATTGGTATGATAAGTCTTTATTAAACCATATGGTAAATTAACCTTCCTATCGGTGTGTCGGACACGATTCAATGGTGTCCCTGAAACAAAGATTGATGACGGGGATATATTGGGGCCTTAATTCTTGGAGAGCGACCGAATGACTTTTCGTTGACGCTTGTTGCTCGCTGTGCGCAGCAAGATCCCGGTGTGGAGTCGTTCTGATATCTTAAGAGCATTTGGGTTGGACCAAAGCTGCTCATTTTGCTCGATTGCCAAACCTGATTAGCAATACCCCTAATCCATAAGCGAACGAGATTCCTCGTGGGGTGTTGTTAGACAGAGAGAGGAGAGATTTCGACTGGCGTAGGCTTTTTGGTCTGGTGTATGCAAAACCGTTGAGAAAGCTTGGCAGCTGTGGCGCGAATCCGTTCGAGTGGTATGAATCCATGACATAGTGACTTCATTGGTTGAAGTGACATCATAATTATGTTCTCTCTAGTACGGGATATGCTCTCCGTATATCAACGATCTGTTGGAGATAGATCAATTGACAACACATTGCGGTGCATACTTTGATACAGGACTGGCGAGTCCACTGCCAAGCTTTCTCAACAGTCTTGCACACGCTAATATCTGCATGACTCGCGGTTTGATGACACAGAACACTCTACACGCTGGACGTATGGCTCTTGGAAAGTCTACGGGCCGAATTGCTATCGAAATTTCTCTCGTACTGGAGTGTTCATCCGAGACCGCCTAGACAGTCCCAATGGCTTTCCCACATAATTCTCTTCGCGCCTTCTTGCAGCATGTTAAAAGAGGTCTAGCCCAAGCAGTAAATGGCAATCAGAAGGTGAATATTGTCGTTGGCAACGAATCCGCAGGTCTATAACGCATTCTTTCAGCTCTTCCGTTCGCTCAGCCTGTCGCTGACATCTTTCAGACCTTGATTCGTTCACCTCTTCCGTACTCTACGCCTATATCAGATCTATCACCCCACCCCAGGATGCTTTCGCGCCTCTCTATATACCCTTACTAAATATACCGTCCTCTGGCCTCCGGCTACGTCCCGAATTTACGGCCGTGTGTCACCATGCAAACATTCCTCTCGCTAGTCTTATCACACTTGACGATCTCCCAGATGAACGTACCCCATTGAAGGACACATCCTGGATATTGGTAGATCACAACAAGGTACAGGGGGACCTTGGGAAGAAATATGGCGCGTGTGTACATGGAGTTCTGGACCATCACGAGGAAGAAAATGCGGTCCCCCAAAGGACGGAGCCTGAGCCCCGGATAATCGAGAATTGCGGGTCTTGTACTAGTCTTGTTGTTCGCTACTGTAGGGAATTATGGGATGGCATATCGGACTCCTCGCTCGCTTCCGGCGCAGCACATGCCCAGCGTGGAGCTATCGTCAATGACGGCGCAGTAGTTCGAGAGTGGGACGCCCAGATTGCAAAGATGGCTTTGGCGAGCATATTGATCGACACCACCAATCTAATGGCAACTGCGAAGGTAGAAAAGGTTGATGCAGAGGCCGTGGATTACCTGGAGGCAAAGATCAAAATGTCTCATAGAGAGGCACAATCATGGGACCGAGATAGATACTATCAAGAAATTAGCGAAGCCAAGAGCAATATTGGTGACTTGAACTTCAATGAGATATTGAAGAAAGACTACAAGCAGTGGACCGAGAATGGAATCAACCTTGGAATCAGCTCTGTCGTGAAGCCACTGGAGTTCCTTGCTAATAAGGCAAATGAGGGTCAGAGGCGATCCAACATTGAAGACGAGCTGGAGAACTTCATGAGTCATCGGAAGCTGGAAGTCTTCGCTATCATGACAGCATCATCGTCCGAAGACGGCACGTTCAAAAGAGAATTACTTGTACAAACAAACGCGCCTAAGATTCTGTCAGCGCTGAGCTGGTTTGTAGACCGAGCGACACCGGATCTCGGACTGGAAGAGATGTTGACTACATATATCCCCATCCCACAAACAACGGACCCTTGCAGGATCTGGCGCAGGACATGGCTGCAAAAGGACGCAAGTAAAAGCCGGAAGCAGGTGGCGCCCTTACTTCGAGAGGCTCTTGCTCAAACGCAATCTTGAACGGGCCTTTGCACGTAGCAGAACTCTGATGCATTACTCTACTCTCATCGGGGTACAAACAGTCGCCGACTGGCGAGCCTTCATCTCAGGAATATAGGTCGAGGATCTATCTTGTAGTGTGGCGTTCTTTATTCATCTATATGTCTCAGATATACAGCTGACGTCTTGTCTCCAACTAACTTACGTTCCCCATTACCTCTCTTCCTCGATGAGCCGCCGGGAACATTGTACAAGATGGAATTAGGCCAAGTGTGGGCACCAATAGGAGGAACTCGAGACTGTGCTCAAAGTCCCTTGGTCCTGCTTTTGAAAGGCTCCTGGTCCACCTGATAGCCTAGCGAAACGAAGAGTCACCTTGTGGACTTGATGAGGCATTTCATGTCTAAGTCAGGAGCGTCGCCAGGGATAGGATGCTTGGACTATATGATACCGGCACATTTCTCATTATAGGTGCAGCGTCAAGCGGAAGACAAACATCAACAATAGCATATACTGCTTACAAGGAGCTTTGGTGGTGCTCTACTCCTTAGAAGACAAGTTCGCCCTTTCGGGCGAGACAACATATATTAGAAGTGTCGTTCCGGTCATTTATCGACAAGAGTTCTGAGCATGTATGTACAACGTAGTTCTCAACTAACGCAGCAACTGTTAGTAACCGCGGTTCCTGTCCTACTCTCGACGCACCCTCTGTCGACCGAAGCCAAAGAAAGCTGAAGTTGAAGCTGGCACAGAATTCGCCCAATATTACTAAATTTAATATTCACCAATGCGACAAAGACAGAAATGATGCTTTCCAGACGAACTGTTATCTTTAGTCATAGAAGCCTGTGATGTGTCTTCAGTCGGATAAATGATTTTAATTGGAGCGAGGTATGGTGAAACATACTTTGTGAGATGGCTCTGATTTTGCTAGTCTTATGCGGAGGCTTCTACATATAACACCTGCAAGATGAACATACTTGCGCTGGCACGTCGTATCGACGTTTGGTAATATTAACATGACTGACAGTACATGAAGTGAATTAGATGTCAGGCTTGCATGAGTTGAAACTTTTCCGTCATAACGGTATTGTACGCCTGCCTGAATTACGAGATGCCTTTCATAAGGGTGTTTTGTATTGTGTAAGAGCTTGTTTGAGTTGATCATGCTTTGTGTTGTGCGCCTGCCTAAGTCGTGAGCTATCTTTAGAAACGGTGTTGTGCTCTGCAAGGGCCTAGTCGAATTGCGAGCTGTTACCAAGCTAGGGTCTCAGGCTCCTTATAAAAACGTCCTGCTCTCACTTCCCTCGAGCAACTTGAGCCCAACTCAACGGAACCTTCGTAGGTGCCGGATTGCTAGTCACTGGGGCTCTGTCGCCACTCGCTATGGCCTTGGCCCTATCGCCTACAGCTGGTCTGTCACTGTTCGTATTCCGGTCGCTCTTCTCCGGCAAGGGAACTTGACTAGGCGATTTCATCTGTGCGGTGGAGACGGCATAGGGTGAAGACGTTGAAGCCGGCGACCCCAGTGTCAGATTTGCTACTGCCGCGGCAACCCCTGCAACGCCTCGATCGCCCGCAAGCTCTTTGAAGAGGGCCTGGAAGGGAGCAGGTCCTTCCGCATCTGTGTAATACAGCGACTTGCCGTATTCCTTCCAGAATCCGTGAGGATTACCAACGCAAAAGTCTTGGTTCTTGTAATCCTTGAAAGCCTTGTTGATCCAGTGCCTGGCTCGAACATATGGATGCCAATTGACACCGTTCGGCCCAGGAGCAATGCCGACGACATCCGCAAGGCGTATCCAGGCAAAGCCGTGTTCTGTCGTACGATTAAGTATGTTCCTCGCATAGTTATGATTGGTGGCAGACTCGCTGTCGTAGGCGAGTAAGATCATGCCCGCGTCCATGCCTTTCAGGGGTTTATCCAACCACTCGGGGTCTTTAAGATCGAGCGCCTTGCCTCCCCTGGAATACACATTTTGATCAAGCGCCTGGGCGAGAGCCAGCTTCATTGTCATCACGGCATCATTGCCAGCGTTGTGTGACCCAATGAACACCAGCTTCTCCTCTTTCCTCAGGGGCTTCTCATAGTGACACTTGGCAAGGCCGTAATGAGCGACCAAGGCACTGAGACTCAAAGGCGCTTCTCTATTCGTATCCTCGATCCAGATATAGGTGTCACCGCAGCCTGCATAGTGGAGATGCTTGCTGATGTCGATGCCGGCTTTCTTCATACTGGGGAAGTCTCCTCGCATATCATGGCCCAGCAAGATGACCTTCGGAGGCCCCGGTGTAGGTGGACCGGTTTCGTCGGTGTTGACTCCCATTTCCAGACATCTACGCAGGTCCTCGAGGAGCAAAACTTTCCCGTCAGGGCTCTGCTGCTGGACTTTGTCCCGTACCGTCATGCTGGTGTGGTGACTGATCACTATGATCAGATGATATACGAAGAGGTTTTTGACCCACACTTACTCTCCAGCAAGATTGACGATGAGTGTGGCCTTGTGGCGAGAGGTAAATTTACTGGAAGTGAGTAATGGTATCCGACGAACTTTGGATCAGCAGACTATGAAGTCTAAGAAGAATATATATATGAAAGAGAGTTGTCAACCGAGATAGGTTTGGGAGGAGAGTCTGGCCACACAAAGACTTCCGCGCCTTTGACGGCGCCATCGTATTGCCCCGGATACCTTGTGGCCGGCACCATCGTCCATGATAATGAAGCCTCCAATTGGCTTTGTTGTGCTTGTGGGCCATGACCTACCCTGAGATCTGTGACGACCGGGCTCAAATCTGAATCCATGTGTATATATAAGAAGCAACTCGGTGAGCAAAGACTTTTAAGGGCAAATGACGCCAAAATTATGCGGTTTTTTTGGGATGCAGCAAGCTCCACCATGCTACACACAGCCAATGCGGCAGAAAGCGGTATGCCAAGTTTCCCCTCCGGAAGATCTTGAGTGTATTCTGGAAGCCAGTAAGTCTGAGTCTGATCATGGTGGGACGCTCTAGTAAGTCTTTGTTGTCGAAGGAAGGTTGACGGCTTTGAAATGTTTCATTGACAATAGCCGGATCCGGATCATCGTTCGTGTATGGTCCTCGCGCATGATCATCGATCCGGATCCTTTGTCCCACTGAAGGGCGTGGAGGACCGGCTGTTAGGGCAAAGATCACCGCGATTGGTTACGTGTTCCCTCAGGTTGCTGTGCTACCACGCGTCTAACAAGCTCCCTCTGAGCATGCTACCCTCAACATCATGAATTGGCACAGTTGGAACGACCATGACCGGTCGCCATATAATTCTTGTAAGAAATCACATTTCCTAATGCAAGAGTCGGTTAGAGCTATCCCATCGTGCAATGTCTCTGTCTTCTGGATCATAATATTATGATGGTCAATTTAGAAGACATAGTAAGTGACGGTCTTTGGATACCCACCATCGCTATAAGAAGTTTCTAAGTGAAGGGAAATGGTTCAGACACCAACATCCCCATGGCGATTGGCGAATCTGATGATGATCAATGTCGCCGTCGTCAAGTAAGGGTTACGAGATATTGGAATGTTGTTCACCAAGCCAATCTCAACATCATCGCGCCAAAGGATCTAGAGTACTGTCTTGAGAGCTGGCATGTAGTACTCCTCCGCGCTAATGAGGACCCAATGGATTGGTTGACAGTCTAGCACCGCGCTCTAAACAAATTTAGAGAAGCTTCCCTTCCATGCTGTCTTCCGGGTGAATAAAGACTGCTGAAATGCGTGGCGATGTACTGTACTAGAGACTCTCTACTCTGTATCCATCTCCTACTCGATTACATCAGAGAACAGAATCCTTAAGCGGTTTATGATGAAAAGGCGCACAGTAGTGATGATATGTTGAAAACATGTACATTGAAGGCAACAGAAACGGTCTGCAACAAGAGTGACAAGTTGCTAGATACAGAATGGACAGACGAAGCAAACAAAGGTGACGAAGAAGAATTGATTGATCAAACAGACAAATATAATACCAAGCAATCCTACACGTGGCCAACTGGCAAACACAACGACAGTCCGATACACACGTAGAAACCCCTCCCTTCGTATCCGGAAATCTGTACGTCCCCAGTCCAGCACATCTATTGCCCTGCTGATGAATCAACGGTAATAAAGCTATACAACATACTTTATGAACGGATGTACTTCAAGTCCTATCATCCGCTTCTCGCTATTTCAAACATATATATCATCATACATTCTTCGGATCTTGGAATCCGTTCCATCTTACCGTCTCTGGCTATAACAGGGAAAGCGTCAGTTATATTAGGTGTCAGATCATTCTAGAAAGCGCGCTTCACATCAAGGCCTGCTCTGAGGCCTTCAGGTCACATTTGATGAGAGTGCCGTTTCCTGTGGAAAAGTGAACAAGATCTACAACAGTAAATCTCGCATCCATGTTCAATATGAAGAGAAAGTCCGTTGGGCTCTATTACATACACTTCTTCATTGCTAGACGTATCAAAGAATGACTGTTGCAGGCGGATATGATAGAGATAGAGATAGACGAGCATTTGCGATACTTTATTGTGCGCAAACGTATAATGTCACCAAGCAAACAGGCACCTGACCGCACCTGACCGGGCGGAAATACACTACCATGTTGATATGGTGGGTGCTGGCAATAAAGGGTAGGTACATGTTCTATCATGTATGATCGAAGAATTTGTGAGAATTTGTCGCATCTTGAAGTAATTAGAGTATGCGATTATTTGTTTTTGACGATAAAGTGGTAGCGGGGAGATATAGTGTGGGATCTAAGCCACGTTTATTATGTTGTGGTGGAGAAGGAGTATTGTGCGATTTGGCGGAGTGAGTTTAATGTAGATAGATAGGTTATACCAGTGTAAATAATCTATATCTTGCAGCCGCGCTGTATGACTATACGAGACGATACGGATGTAACTTTCTTCATCCTCGTTCATTTTATAGTTGCAATTTTCGCTTGCGTATCCATGAATTTCTTCGCGCAGTATAGGTGTGCATGTGTGAAAGGGATCGCCACTGAGGAGTTAGTAGGAGAATGTATTGGATGGTAGGACATCCTGTTTGAGCATCGGATTGGGCCCGACAGGTTGCCTTGTAGAATATGTGCGATGCGTTTTGTGGCGTTACATCCACCCGCGCGATGTTCTACTCCGTTCCCACTGTCTACTCCCGATTGTCTAAAGCGGTAATGTTAGCGATCTTTCTGCCGCTCTGTTTTGTGTCATTCAGTATGTTGTGGCTGTATACTACCACATAAAAACTAACTTCGAGGGGCAAAACGAGATGTTGTCAACTGATAGGACAGAATTGTTGTCACCACTAAGTGCAACAACATAGGATCCTATCTAGGACGCTGCTGTTCATAGAGTGTTTGTCGTGTCTATTGGAAAGGCATAGATCTCTACAGCCGATCATTAGGTGCTTGCATACCTTATTGAGAAAAAGCCAGTTACTATCCCATGTCCAAGCAAGGCACTCGTCTCACGGGTTTCTATCGAGCTACAGCCGAGACGAGTGCCAACATCAGATTTCACGCACTCCGGCTTGGACATCGTCATTTGCCCTATCTTGTCAGTGGACCGCTCCTCTAGTGGCATGATGAACAGGCGTATATGTAATGCCAACGTTATAGGCTCTACAGCAATAACCACTTACTATACAGCGATGATTAGGAACACTTTCGCATTACCGCAGATCAGACCACTTGGGAGACTTTTGTATGAGGCGATATACATTTACCAATAGATACTTGCGCATAAGGCTTGTCTCTTGCTTTTGAGGTTCCATGACGTGCGTACATACTTCGCTCAGCTTTAGTCTTACCGATTTAGCACCACAACAAATGATAGCCTAGGTTGAGTCGTTACACTGAAAGCAGTGGTTTCTGGTATTCGAGTAATAAGTAGCATTATGGCTTAGGAAGAATTCGGGTGGCATGGGATTATGGTATAGGCCTATCCGTACTGGAGTCCTGACTTCCGTTCGGTCAGCACGGCTTGAATCTTTAGTGTAATCTGACGGCTACGATATTGGAAGCAGAGCCACTCAACAGGATGGTCCAGGCACGGGACTATGTGTAGGGTAAGCTTTCATGGCTCTGTCGATCATCTCCTGGTCTCTGCATAGCATGAATTTGGCTTCCCTCTAGTACACCATCCTTCATACAGTTAACATGTAACATGCACACAACCTCCAAGCGTACACACCTTCTGATGTCCTGTACCTAAGCGTGCACACCCTCACATAGCGTATGCACACCTTAATGCTGTTCTAGAAGGCCATCAATGTGTATCGTAGGAGCAGACGTATTTGCATATACGTTGAGTGTCCGGTGTCGAGCAGCCAAATCACCTAAAACTGAGATGGGTAGATAGTTTTCAAAGTCAAGCAATTGATATTGCTCGGTATGAGTAGCCCAGCATAGAGCTAACAAGACATACTCCAAATCTGTAAGGTTGACGAGCTTGATGAGCTTGATGAAAATCAAAGCTTAATATGCAGTCGGAGCAGTTTCTAGTTCTCATACATACGTTAGCGACATCCGATGGTCTCCTTCTCGTGTTCCCTCAGCAAGCGGGGTAGGCAATAGAGGCTAGCCATGTACACATCGTAAAGCATGAAAGCAATGGCGGAGCTGAAGGAGGAGTCGTAAGACGAAGTATCAGCAGCCAAAGCCCTCGATGGCAAGGAGATTTGGCGAAGAGACTGCCTTACATTGCAGTACTGCGATAGGTCATCCCTGGCCAGCTGCATGCACTTCGGTCGAAAACCTTCCTCCCCTTCGCTGCCGCCAATGGCATCGCTTTCCTCGTATGTTGGTGTAGGTTCACTCATTTGCTGCAGACCTCCGAAGCTGCGGGGGGAGCGGGGAATGAGTCTCTAGCTCGACATCGATCGTCGCTTGCCTATGTTTTGACGTCAAAGTTGAGGTTCTGGAGATACTCGGGCGGCCAAGGAGTTACAATTGGCCGATAGCCGACCAATACATCTTCTCCTCCACCAGGCTATTGACACCGACTGTTCCCGCATAAGCCACAGACTCCGTGTTAAAACACTATTCTGACAATTCTCTCCTGTCTGTAGGAACACCCTGAATGAAACCTACGTAGTATTCGGCCGCCCGAGTATCTCCAGACCTGCATCAACAGTCATAGGCCGACATGATCAGAACATTTCTTAGATATTGGGATGGGCGTGACGCATCTTGGATCCACGTGCAGCGAGAGTATAGGGTATATATACAGGGATCTCGTTCTTCTTTTGCTCGACACAGCCTTGCACATCCAAGAACCATTACCAGCAGCAGACTAGCGATCCATCCATCCCACATACTGAGCATCTCGATCTTGCCCAATCATCGCCGAAAATGAAGGTCAACAGCTTCGCCATTTTCAGTCTCCTATCTCTAGTGTCCGGCAGTGTTGCCCGTCGGGGCAACAGAATTGGAGCCTACGGTTTGTCCTCCTTTGAGTGGTGGGATCCCTAATCCTGACGGACGAGTATGCTCGCATCAGGACACCATTGCTAACCAGCGCCGTATAGAAGACACTGATCCCCTTGAACAAAAGTCCCGAGTCACAGCCTTCGTAAATACGGATGAGGGACTGAAGGTCGAATGCTGGCAAATTGGGGATCTCCTTCCCAAGAACCAGGTCACCCGGGCAGACGGATCAAAGGGAACCGTCAGCCAGAGGACGTTGGCAGGAAATATCGCTATTACACTCTTCAGCTTCGCTCCTTCCGTCACCATCTTTTCTTTCGGTGCAACTGGTATACACAGCAACGCCATCGATTTCAGAGCTAAGCCGAAGTGAGTCAACCATCACAAGATATCAATTCCCAAAGCCTAATGTTCTTCGCTAGCTTGTTCACTGTCAAGGACGGCCTAATCTTCATCGAATCATTCCCCCCGTATGGAGACGTCGCAGCTCAAGATGATAAAGCGGACCAGTTTGTCTTTGCTGATGTCAATGGCGATGACTGGTTTTACTTCGAGGATATCACGTCGGAGGAGACGTCGTCACAGGGGCAATGTGCAAAGCCAATGACCGCGAGCCATTTTAACGTCCGAACCATCAGCGGCTCTGACACCACTCTGATTAACTTCGAGTACGAGAGCCAGCCGCCGCACACCGTTCTTCACGAGGGTCGATGCAACTTCGCTGGACTGAAGCCGGCCTCGTCATCTAGCCAGATTGACTCTGACTCTGGCAGGTTCGGCTTCCAGTCCCAGGAGATGAAATAAGTCATAGATTCGATCGAGTACCTGAAGGATGGCACGGTGGAAAGCTACCGTTACACAGAGGACGGGGAGTAACCTGCTTACTGACCTCCCCTTCCTGTTTTTCTCTTGCCTGCTACTTACGTCCTCTGTGCTTCAACAGCACACCCCTTGATTCATCCCATCTTAATCTTGGGATTATTCCTAGATATAATTAGCTATTCAACACAGCTAGTCTGTAGTCAGGGACGAAAAACTCAGTCTTCTCCTTCAGTTCATCCTCATATTCGGGTGACAAGGTAGAGATTAGGACCTGGATAGGTTGGAAGTATCCAATGAATCTGTTACTAATTGAATTAGTCAGTGATGACAAACCTTAGAGCCGACGATTATTAGATTATAGGCGAGTTATGATATCATTATAAGTGCACACCGGTAAGCTTTTATTGCCCGGACGACTTCGGCGACACTCCAAAGCGGAGTCGATTTACGGGGTTCTCGAAGATTTTCCACAATTCTTGTCCCTAGGCTGCTATTAGATTGGCTTCTTAGCATTCATCTTACCGTAACTACTAGTGTCGTAAATGTCAGATTTGCCTGTGTGCAGGAACGGAATTCTACGTACAGATCATAGGATCGACATAGTGGGAAGATTGATACAGCGGACAGGCCTGAGATTAAAGGACTCTATCGTCACAGGCTAGAGGAGGTGTGCCTTACGCGGCTTGACCTGGTGGCAATGGCGAGACTGCTCGCGGCTCTGCTTTGATAGGCCGTTTCTGGAAGTCGGTAGCTTTCGCCTTTATATAAAGTGCTTCTTGGAACGCTTAGACTACAGTTTAGTGATAATGGAATGATGTGTACTGGTTGCGGCATGGGAGGCGAAGGTGATATCGGTCGGTACGTTGAGTATGGTAGTACTGCTGGATTCTTTGTCTTTGTTGATTGTTTCGTTGAAGTAGTGAGTGCGTGAGGGGAGCTTTTGGGGTGGCTCTTTTGGATGAGCGTGTTGGTCAGGGATGTGCTTTATACCTCTTCATGGGGTCCTGATGGAGGTTATTGGTGTTGTTTTTGCATGGAATGGCTCCCTTCGGATGCCAAGCCTTTCCCGGATTACTGCCAAGCATGGCGGAATAGTCCCGCTCCCAGCCACACTTTTCGTCCCAGCCACGCCAAAAGTAATAGGAGAGGTTGGAAGCAAGTATTGTAACAACAGCATTGTGCCTGTCTGAATCGTAGACATTCCATCACATTGTTCAATTCTCGTAGAGATCGCAATACACTTCTATCTATCTCCAACTCAGCCATCTTACAAAATGGCCTGGGTGCATCAGAAAAACACCAAGCCGAAGCGCAAAGACCCAACAGAAACCATCGAATCCACCCGATCCCTCCTCCTCTTCCTCAGCGGTCGACCACCGCCCAAATCAATCACTCAAATCATGCACAAACCGCTGCCGTCGCCACCCCTCCCAAACATCCACATCGAACCAAAGCCGCCTTCGAGACATCACCATGAGCACAGCTACGAGGACGATAGATCCTCAAGGCACCATTATGAGATAGTCGAGCATCATGAACCAGAACCCGATGCAAATGCTCACGCATTCTCCTTCTCACGCGACAGATTAGTGCCCATCGTGCCTAAACACCCACCAGCCCGCAGAGTAGTATCTGAGCGGGTAGAATTTCATCAAAGGAGGATAACGCCGCGGACCACGACGCAGTGTTCAAGGGATCCATCACCGCCGCCACCTCCGAGGCCAAGGGCCAAGACTAGGAGCGCAGTGAGCGATGGACCGAGGCTTCCTCGGCATTATATTGCGCCGGACACTTCGTCGAGGATTGTGTCGCCCATGTGGGCGAGTGCGACTACGCCACTTCGGATGTGAGGACGCGATGGGGTTGGATGGGATTCACTGTTTGAGTGGCGTTGGAGTCTGGACGCGAGATGTTTCGGTGGCGCTGTATTGGGTGGGGGTTGTTGGGTACGGCTGACACGATCGTTTGTTTATAAACTCATTGCGTGCATAAGGTTGAGGGTGCTAGTATGGTCTGTGTCTTCACATCAGGAATATCCAGCGACATGGTAATGATTTAGAAGAAGAAGGCTTTATCCAGTTTGTGGCGATTGGAAGATTGATATTGTTATGGATGAGTGATAGGCTGTTCACTGGCAACTGTTTGTTGGGTGAAGATTGTGCGTGAATATTGTGGAGAAAACGACACATATATGTGCGGTTGCTGTCTCAGAATAAACGACAACCGGTAATTAAAACATAGGTGCACTGTGCATCTGGGAGTCTTTAGGTTCGCCCAATGCAATCATCACCCCACCTGCACCTGCACTGTCACCTGCAGGTTCTCAATTGACCGATATCGAAACGTGGGACATGACCGACTTACCATGACCATATGAAATGCCTGATTCGCCTACCTCCACGCATAATTTATTGACCGCCACTGCTCCTGCCCAGAGATCGTACCATGAGCACTTCACATTATCCGTTTCGACAAGCTGGACCTCCGCAATGCAGGATTTTGAATCTATATTGCCATTAACGGTAAAGACTAACACTGAATGGAATATACATGGAAGTTTTGGGACATAAAGAGAGACGGCGGTGGAAAATGAGATACGAACCTTCCGTGAAAATTTTCCCTTTATCGGGAATGTAATTTGGTAAGCCTGCATCGCGACCGAAGGTCTGCCGCGCTCGGACGGTTGGTAATATGTCTAATATCTTGGAACAATGGCCATGGTCGTTAATGGTTCCTTTGCCGAAGCAATGTACTTCCGGGTCATAGGACCGAAGAATCACATTGAGTTTCCCGTTTTCGCCTAATTGCAGTCAAAGGCGCGTATCAGTATTTCATCTTGATACTCATTACTACTGTAATTTATTCGAGCGGAATGGGAGACCGGCCGTCTGTATGGCTCAGTTTACCTGCAAGTATAATCTCTCACCCACCTATTTGATTTACCACTCCACCAACGGCACTTTTGCTGTATGACCGTTCTGTCACGCATTGTTTCACGAGAAGCTTCGCAGCATTATAGATGTCGGTACCAGACGCTCGATCCTCAAACCCGGTCTTGCTGCGGTCAACATCGATAGCGCAAAGGCCGTCGTCGCTAAGCCAACGGTGAGGTAGTGGGACCCCATAAATCCCCCGAGTACGGGGTGCGTACGTCCGTACAATGTCGTCTGAGGGTATGCCTGCCAACGCATTGAGGCAGCTGGCCACATTCAGATTCCTTCCGTAGTCCCGACCTTGGCAAAGGGGCGTCGATAGAATTCTGGTACTATTCATCATGCCATTATGACTATCGATCCTGGCATTTGCTGATGGTAACTCGGATGATACTAGTATAGTCGATGACGGATTGCTTGTCTGGGACAGCAGGGGTGGCAAGTTGAGGACCAGATTTGGAGCTATGGCCAGACCAGGAACGGCGTATAGAAAGAATAGCAGCAAATTCGTGATACCAAGACGAAGGAAAAGCATGGTCAAGTTGAGGTATTGCTGAGCAATGCAGCACAGCAGCAGCCATGAATGGCGAAAAAATCCGAATGGTCGCAGGCGCCAAAAGCGATGTAAATAGAGAGCTACGGGCGCGAGTATGATGATGGCGCTTTGTGAGCATTACGCGATGACTGTGCCAAGTTGTGGAAGCGCATATACAGGCTATAAAGAAGTGGTTCGGAGGCCGTCTTTTAATCGGGCCTCTGTTCGAATGGTATCAATAGTATGAGGTATTGCGATATGTAGTATGCGCCTTCACTCATCACGCCCACCTTTCCTACGGTAGGAAAGGCCAGGAGCGACTTCCTGCCGCATGCCAATTTACTCGCTGATGAGATTGTAGTGCGGACACTCAAGTTGCAGACATACGCGATGGAAACCGCTAAGCCCTTCTCGAGTTAGCGGCTTATCCTAGCGACCAATTTGAGCACCGAGACGCGTCGTATACACTACATTATGCATGACCATGTATTCAACAGAGATCAGCTTCCTTTCGTGATGACGTCTTTCAATACTACCAACGTCGGTATGTGCAATTCGTGAGTCGAGACATAGTACTACTTCCCAAGTCACAAACGATGGGGTCAGGATGGCATCAACCAGACGTTCCGCCTTCACCGCAACGTCTGCGACCCAGCTACCCCAGCTCTAGCCATTACCAACTATGACATCCCTCTCCTTCATCATGAAGCCCCAGCGGACTACAGTGGAGTGGTACGGCACTCTTCATAGGGTGATAACGAGAGGCTGAGGAGAGAACTACCATTGAGGCTTATGACCTACCTTCCAATTCGAATCTGGTACGCGCATATGCTCTTGGGTTGTCGGACATCGTGGAACATCCCCAACACAAAGGGAGAATGCTCGAGACAGAGCTTCTGCACAGCTTCAGGGGGCTTAGGGGATCTCAATATGAGTAGTCGCTACCTCTGGCTGTGAAGCTATGGCTGTTCCCTTGCTGAGATACTCTTGGACGATCTCGGCCTGGCCCCATGAATTGACCACGTAGAGCGAGATACTCGTCCCAAATCGGGGGTTTCTTCGGCCCGATCACAAGAGGAATGGTTCCATATTGGATGGTCACACCATATTAGGACAGTATTGATAAGGGCAAGCTGGTGGAATAAGATGCGGGTGCACGATTGGTAGGCGCATAGTCGCGTCAAGGCGCTCCTTGGACTCAACATAAGAACGCTTCATTTTCGTTAAAAGGGGATTTCTTGGCTGATGACTGCCTCCGACAGTATCTACTGAGTACCGATATAGCTTTGAGACTTCATCAACAGCCGCTGATGCGGATGATTGACAGTTTGGATGAAGTAATGCAGGGTGATTTTGCTGTAGCTCTCGTGGATTATATGCAAGTTACCGAGCTGTGGTCAATGGCTCGGAAATGCATCTGTTGAGCATATGTGCAAGACATCCAGGGAAAGCTAGATTCGACAGATGCTTGCTCCTTTGCTAGGACTCGGGATATTCCCGCGGAAAGAGTAAGCGCAGGTCGTGAGACTTCTCCGACAAAAGTTGGTTTTGAATATTCCAGACAGAGAGCCGATATGCTACACGCGCAAAAGACAACGAACCAAATATCACCATGCGCCAACTAGAACATCGCATCACAGAAATCTCACACGATAACAATATCCGACGAATAACAGCCATATCCATTTCCAAAACAAGAACAAAAATTCTTATCTTGTCCAACATCAACAACAATGAAACCCACCCTCTCCTACCTCTCCCTCCTCACCCTCCACCTCTCCACCCTAACCCACACAGCAACAATCCCGGCCTCGCTCCCCCTCTCCCTCCTACCCACCATCAACACCCCAGAATCAAAACTCAACACCACACTCCCAAGCCTATCAACGTACCACCTC
>JAABUX010004253.1_pt1 | contig 18306 bp, 24 predicted proteins | sample 5561851 | NCBI WGS metagenome assembly JAABUX01 (sample SAMN10711883, study PRJNA513361) | rock metagenome | isolation source: Antarctica rocks | place: Antarctica: Victoria Land, Richard Nunatak red sandstone | collected 2016-01-03 | reverse complement strand
ACGGCAAGCCGAAGTTACGTAACCTTTCACCCGAAGTCTGGATCAACCGACCGTCCGATGAAAACGCAGCGTGACCGCACACAACGTTTTCGCAAGTACCGGTCTCAAACCGCTTGACAAGTTCCGGTCCTCGATCGGAGCCAACCGCCAATGTCGGACTCACCGAACATCCCAAAGGGTTCGGACTTCATCGTCGTCTCGGATGCACAACTCACGGCCTTCGCACGCGCCGTCATTGTCGCGTATCGCGAGGAGGAAGCCGAACGACCGCAACCGCCCGCGCTCATCGCGACCGGGCAGCTCGTCGTCGACGTGCGCGCCTTCGAAGCAAGTAAGCGGCGTCGTCGTCCCAATGAAACCGCGCGAATTTAAGCTGCTTGCAACGCTCGCGAAGAATCTCGGTCACGTCCTTTCGCGCGAGCAATTGCTCGAACTTGCATGGGGCGAGGGAGCTAACTGCGACGACCGTACCGTCGATGTTCACATCCTGCGTATCCGGCGCCGCTTGGGCGAAATGCAAAGCACCTCGTCGAGACGGTGCCGACCGTCGGGTACAAATTGCGGAGGGTTCCGGTAACGGCTCCAATGTAAAAAATGCGAGGGCGACAAATAACTCCACATCGCCGTTTTCTGCACATCCGTAGACCGCATCGGTCGCTAACCTCAAAGAGTTCGAGGAGACTTGCCACTATGATAGCCGACAAGGCTCGTCAAACCAAGCTAAAAGTAGCGCCTATTTCCGCAGCCTGCTAAGTCGAAACAGCATAAGAGCCCGCGGAATGCCCGAATACCCATGCCGGTCCGGAGAACTCAGCTCCGAGCCGGCATGTTCGAGCGTGATACTACATACCGTTTTTGTGCATGCCGCTGCCCATCATTTTGGCGCCCATACTCATAGCTTCCGATTTGCACATCGAAACCATATTCGTCCCCACCGGGTACGTGGTGCCTGTCCCGGCCCCAGTATCCTGATTCGTTGCGCTTTTTGCTGTGCCCGGTTTCATCATCGACATCTTGGTGTTCTTGTCGAGCATGAATGTTTTATTTTTCCTGTTCACCATAACATTCGGGTCCCCGGGACTGCAACGAGCTTTCATGCCGGCATGCACAACGCCATGCATCATGCCGGTCTGCGCGGACGCCGTACCGACCGCGACTAGTGGGAGCGTTGCCGCCATAGCGGCTATTGCCAAAACTTTCATGTTGCATTCTGCCCGTCCTTTTGTTCCGCGAAACGGCTATACGGGCGCCACCCCTAGTTGCGTTGCGGAAAACTCGCGGTGTCCAGATCGGACCCGAATGTTCGAAACGAGGAGCGATGAGGGAGCGAAGCCGTAGCGCCGGGGGTTTTTCTGCAGCCTGCTAGAGATGGCGTGATTCTTGTCAAGCATTTACGGAGGCGGGGTTGAAGGGTTGTTTGCTCTTGAGGACGCCGTATAACATTCGGAAATATCGAGCACGTCGCGTCGCGAGCGTCCGAGGCGATTGAGTCGCCACAACCGCTTCGCGCGTAGGTCGCGAATATCCCAAAGGGGTCGTTTCCGAGACGGTATCGCGGACAAAGACGATCGCGCGCGCCAGTCGAAGCGTGTTGTCTCGTAACTCGGCCGAAACCCCCCCTTGAGCGTTGGAGGAATAACTGAATGACAACTCAGCATACGACGACCAGCACACAGCATACGACGACCAGCGCAATCAACTCAAGTAGCGAACGCTCCCTGCCCATTCCGCCGCCCGAGCGCGATGCAGCAGGTCCGGTCGTAGACACACGTCGCCGCGGCCTCCGCGACCTGCGTATTTCGGTCACCGACCGCTGCAACTTCCGCTGCACCTACTGCATGCCAAAGGAAGTGTTCGGCGCCGACTATCAGTTTCTGCCGCACGCTGAACTGCTGACCTTCGAGGAGATCGTGCGTTTGGCGAAGATCTTCCGCGTCCACGGCATCGAAAAGATTCGCCTCACCGGCGGCGAGCCGCTGTTGCGTAAGGGACTCGAGACGCTTGTCGAAATGCTAGCCAACGAATTGCCCGGCGTCGATCTCACGCTCACCACTAACGGCTCGGCATTGAAAGCCAAAGCCAGGGCCCTCAAAGCCGCCGGCCTGACACGCATCACGGTGAGCCTCGATTCCCTCGACGATGCGACCTTCAGGACCATGAACGCCGTCGACTTCCCGGTCGCCAAAGTGCTCGAAGCCATCGACGCGGCCGCCGGCGAAGGGCTCGCGCCGGTCAAGATCAATATGGTGGTCAAACGTGGTGTCAACGACAGGCATATCGTCGATATGGCTCGCCACTTTAAGGGCTCCGGAAACATCGTGCGCTTCATCGAATTCATGGATGTAGGCGCCACCAACGGCTGGAAAATGGATAACGTCATCCCCAGCGCGGAAGTCGTGCGCGCAATCAACGAAGTCTTCGCCTGCGAGCCCGCCAACCCCAATTACTTCGGTGAAGTTGCCAAGCGTTGGCGTTACAAAGATGGCTCCGGCGAGTTCGGCGTCATCTCCAGCGTCACCGAGGCTTTCTGTGGCTCCTGCACCCGCGCGCGGCTCTCCAGCGATGGTGCAATCTACACGTGCCTATTCGCGCAGCAGGGTCATGACCTGAAATCGATGCTACGTGGCGGCAAGAGTGATGAAGAGATTCACAACGCCATCGCCGCCATTTGGCAGCGCCGCGAAGACCGTTATTCCGAGATCCGCACCGAAGAGACATCGAGGCCGCGCAAAGTGGAGATGAGTTTTATCGGGGGGTAAATATCGCGACGAGCGCGTCGAGACGTTGACGACCATCTGCAGGGGATCGAGCACGCGCTTCTACTGAGCCCCTGCAATACTCCGCTCGGTAGGTTGTGCGCTGTCTTCTCACGACAAGCAAACGTAAGCAACACTTTTCGCGAGCGCTTATGGCGCTGCAAAAGCGTTGCCGCGCTTAGTGCTGAGTCGATGCCGCTGTACCATATGAGCTTTCTTATGAGGCGACGACGCCGACCAGAACCTAATCATTCTGGGATCGTGTCTCGGGACGTGGTGTACGAGCAGCTCTGACGAAGTTGCGGATCAGCTGTTGACGACAGCCAAGATCCGATGGAGTTGATTTTCGCTAACGACCTGTAGTCCTTCGAGTTGCATGTAGCGACGCTGCAGCTGCCACTCGTCATTCTGCTCGAGCAAGAGCGCTCCGATGAGTCTTACGATCGCCGGATCGTTCGGGAAGATGCCGACGACGTCGGTGCGTCGCTTGATCTCGGCGTTGACTCGCTCGAGCGGATTTGTGGAGGCGATCTGCGTCCGATGCGCCTTCGGAAAATCCATGAACGCGAGCACGTCGAACTTTGCGTCGTTGAGCATGACCGCGAGCTTCGGGAACTTCGCGCGCAGTTGATCGCTGACGATGTCCCATTGCGCACGTGCAGCGTCCGCGTTCTCTTGGGCAAACACGGTGTTGATAAACGCGAGCACCATCTGCCGTTGGCCCTTGCCGGCGTAGGCGAGCGCATTGCGAATGAAGTGCACGCGGCAGCGCTGCCACGTCGCTTTGAACACCTTAGCGATCGCGGCTTTAAGCCCGAGATGCGCGTCGGAGATGACGAGCTTGACGCCGCGCAAACCACGTCGCGTCAGCGAGCGCAAGAAGTCGGTCCAGAACGGCTCGGCCTCGCTCGGACCCACCGCGACGCCCAAAACCTCGCGAATTCCGTCAGTATTGACGCCGACGGCGATTATTACGGCGACGGAAACAATGCGACCGGCCTGCCGCACTTTCACATACGTCGCGTCGATCCAAATGTACGGCCAATCGCCTTCAATCGGCCGGTCGAGAAACGCGTTGACGCGCTCGTCGATCTCTCCGCACAAACGTGAGACCTGACTCTTCGAAATGCCGATCATGCCCATCGCCTTGACGAGCTCGTCGACTGAGCGCGTCGAAACGCCCTGGATGTACGCCTCTTGCACGACGGCGACGAGCGCCTTTTCGGCAGTACGCCGCGGCTCGAGAAACCCCGGGAAGTAACAACTGCCACGGCGTAACTTGGGGATACGCACGTCGATCGAGCCGGCGCGCGTCTCCCAAAGCCGATCCCGATACCCGTTGCGGCTGTTGCTGCGATCCTCGGCCCGCTCACCGTACTCAGCGCCGCAGCGCTGCTCGATCTCGAAGTCCATCAACCGCTGGACGATGTGGCCGAGGAGCTCGCGGACGACGTCGTCCTTGGCCCCTCGGAAAGTGCGATACTGGCTTTGGCCATCGTGGTGCCTTTCGTGAACGTTGCTGTGCAAAAACAACCTTCGCCAAGAGCCACGGTGGCCGCCCTCTACCCTACGAGGACCCCGCCCTCGTACACCACGTCTGGGGACACGATCCTGACTGCCGGGCGCCATCTTGCTTCTTGAACTAAGTAGCTAGCCTTTGGCTTCCGCAAAATGCCGCCTTCAGGCAGGGTCAGTGACGGTCTTGGCGACTATGGTCGATTCCATCGCACCTTCTGCGTGAGACAATACAACATCGTGAAACTCTTTTTGGATACCGCCGACATTGATGAAATCCGCATCGCCGCCCGGTGGGGCTTAGTCGAAGGCGTCACAACGAATCCAAGCCTGTTTGCCAAGGCTGCGAACGCCGGCTCGTACGAGTCGATCCTGGCCCAGGTCTGCACAATCACGCCGGGGCCGGTTTCGGCTGAAGTCGTCGCATCCGACGTAGACGGTATGCTATCCGAAGGCCGAGCGTTTGCAAAAATCGCGCCGAACATCGTGGTCAAGATTCCGATGAGCGAAGAAGGGCTTGAAGCGATTTCCCGGTTGGCGAAGGAAGGCATCGCGACGAACTGCACCCTCGTTCTGAGCACAAACCAAGGCTTGCTCGCGGCAAAGTCCGGCGCAACCCTCATCAGTCCTTTCGTCGGGCGCCTCGATGACATCAACGAAGATGGAATGACAGTCGTACGGCAACTCGTCGAGATATTCTTGCGACACAACATGCCCGCCCAGGTGCTGGCTGCATCGATGCGCGGCCCATTGCATGTTACGCAAGCTGCGCTGGCGGGCGCGCATATCGCAACGATTCCCTTCAAAGTGCTCCGACAGATGGTTCACCATCCGCTTACGGACAAGGGCATCGTGCAGTTTCGCACGGATTGGGACAAGGCCGAGACCGCCGCTCGCAGCCACCGGAGTTAAGCACCGCGCGAGGACCGTCACTCACGGATCCCGCGTGCGCAGCGACGCGACGTCACTGCGGTTCCATCTGATCAGCGCACAGGGGTCTTGTTACCGCCTGAGAACCGCCGTGCGCATGGATGACGCAGTACGCGAGCGAGGCGTCCTTGGCGACGCTCGCGTACAAGCAGTGATCGATCGTTTGCACTCGCAAGCGGACGCACAACAGCGGGCGCTGCCATTCCAGAATCAGGCTGCGAACTCCGACACCGAAGAGCGCAGGCAGTACCTGAGCGAACGTTATGTAGCGTTGGATCGCGAGAAAGCGGAATTCTGTCACCTTCTCTGCCGCTCGATAGGCGCGCGTCACGTCGTTGAAGCGGGCACGTCGTTCGGCGTCTCGACGATCTATCTCGCCACGGCGGTACGCGACAACGGCGGCGGTACGGTGATCGGCACTGAACACGAGCCATCAAAGGCCATGCAGGCTCGAAGGAACTTCGCCGAGGCTGGAGTCGGGGACATCATCGACCTACGCGAAGGCGACCTGCGGGAAACGCTGGTCGCGATCGACGTGGCCATCGATTTCACGTTGATCGACATTTGGACGCAAATGGCGCGCCCGGCGCTCGAACTCATAGCACCGCATTTGCGCTGCGGTTCGATCGTCATGTGCGACAATACTTTGATTTTCGCAGAAGCCTATCGTGACTATCTCGCGTTCATTCGCGATCCGATCAACGGCTTTCGTTCGGTTGTCCTCCCGTTTGGGGGAGGTTTCGAGATGTCGCTCAAGTCGATTTGATCGTAAACTCGCTGGTCTCACTTTCATATTCGTAAAGGTCCACATGCGGGCAGCATCGACCAAATCGAACAAAAACGAGATAAACGAGGCGGCTCGGCGATGAGTTTTCATGATCCAGGATAGGGAAAGCCTTGCTGTATAAGGGATTTCCAACATCACATTATCATACTTCATGATTTAATGGCTGAAACGGGAGTCGGCAGCCTTGTTCGTCGCGGATGCGACTTCGCTGTGAACGACCCGGTCGCCGAACGAATCCGCTGGGTTTCGGCGGCCGGCGCAGTTGAGCGGCCGTTAGGACGCGACCAAAACTCTAGGCCGCCTTCGGTCTAGCGGTATGCGTGTCGGTATAGTTGCGGTGCCGGGGATGCCGTTTCAATGATTCTCCCCGGGATCGTTGGGCGGCGAGCAGCCATGCGCGCCGTTCCATTCAGACCCGAGGCTCTCGCTTCAAACCGCGACCAAGCCGTAGACCGACCGCGCCGGACGGCACCATGCCACGCCGACAAGAAGCGACGAGACTTGGCAGCTCGGGAACAGCAACGTCCCCAAGCGCGGTCGGTAAATGTCGCGTTTCCGGGGACGAAGGGCGACGTCGCTCGGTTCGGTAGGCTGCCCGCTAATGGATGCACCGATGAAAGCGCGGTTGCTTCGGCTTGGCTTGCACCTCGAATATCTCACCGCTCTTCGAGCGTCAGCCCATGGTTCTGCTGGGGACTGCGTTGGTTATTGGTGCCGAGCGTGCCGGCGTCGCCCATCTCTCTTATTGTCGTCGCTGCCGGTGCGATTGGAGCGTCGGTTGCTCGCCCGTGAGGTACGTCGTTTCGAGAGTTGAGCTTCGCCGGTCACCATCGAAGTTTGTACGCATCTTTGCGATCACCTCAGTAAGAACGTGCAGCAAGAACTTAGCTTGGATTTTTCAGCCTCGTGGCGACCTTCTTTAGTGACCTCGCAATGCCGGCTCGGCCACGGATATGGGCATTGACACGGACTCGCTCTCCGCTCGTCAGGACCCGCCAGTGAGCCGCCACTTGATGCACGTGCGATGATGCGCGCTCAGCATCTTCGTCCGCAGGAGGGCACGACAAAACCGTGCCGATTCGAGCCGCGATGTAGGTTCGGCCCCCGTGCGAAAATCGCCACCAACGAGGACGCGGCTACCGCTCAGTGAGGACCGAGGCGTGGGCGAAGTCGCCCTTGGCCCGGCCGTCGGGAAAGAAGATTGCATGAAGATCGGAGTGATCGGTGCCGGGGCCGTCGGTTCTGCTTGCCTGTTATCGACGGTCATGCGCGGTTGCGCGCGCGAGATCGTGGTCGTGAACCGCGACCGCAAGCGTGCTAAAGGCCTCGCAGCCGACGTGCGATACGGCGCTGCGCTTTCGCCCGCCGTCGCTATCCGCGACGGCGAGTATCCGGAGCTCGCCGGCGCCGCGCTCGTCATGATCGCTGTCGGCGAGAACGAAAAAACCGGCGGAGCGACGGACCGCAATGATACGAGCGGCCGGCTGCGGCTGCTCGACAAGAACGTCGGCGTCTATCGGCAGATTCTCCCCGAACTCTTCAAGGCTGTGCCGCAAGCTGTGATCCTCGTGCTCACCGATCCGCCGGACCCCCTGGCCGACATCGTCCGCACGTACGGATTCGAGCGCGTCTTGAGCAGCGGGACTTTTCTGGACACTTGCGCTTCCGATTTCACGTCGAGGCAAACGTTTTAGGCGAACACGGGACTTCCGAAGTATTCGTGTGGTCGTCGGCGCGGGCGGGAGGGGTCCCCGTTTTTGACGCGCTCAAGGATTCCGATCACGGTCGCGAGGAACTCCGTGGGAGCATCGAGCGCGACGTTCGTTACGCCAACATCACGATCATCGAAGGCATCGGGGCGAGTCAGTACGGGATTGGCATGGTGGCCGTGCGCATTGCGGAGATCGTGTTGCGCGACGAACGAGCGATCATCCCGATCGGCTCGTACATTGAGAAGTACGGCGTCACGCTTTCCTTGCCGAGTATTGTCGGGCGGACGGGCATCGTTCGGGTCCTCGAACCCGACCTGGACGACGAAGAACGGCAAGGGCTGGAGCGTAGCGCTGAGAAACTCCGCGAGGCGCTGGCGAGAGCGCAACGCGCCGCGGCGGTGGCGAGATAAGGTGCGCTCTACTTTCCGCGGACCTCGATCTGACCGTCCCGCACGCGCGTCTCGAAGCAAGGTTGGGCAAACACGGCGGGGCCGTTGATGACGTGGCCGTCCTTTAGCGAGAAGCAAGAATTGTGCCACGGACAGTGCACGTTCCCGTCCTCGAGCGTCCCTTGCGAAAGCGGCCCACCCAGATGTGAACACGTCTCAACGAGCGCATAGACCTCACCCGCATGGCGGACTAAAAAAAGCGGAACGCTGTTTACCTCAGCCCGACATAACTGATCTTCCTTCAGCTCGGTATCGGGCAGGACTGCAATGAACTCGTCAGTGAGCTTCTGACCAGCGTGAGTGACGCCGATTCGCTGCGCGAAAACGAGATGGCCGCCGAGAAATGCGCCGACGCTCGCCACGCCGTAACCGATGAAGCTGAGCATGACGCCGACCCCGCGGTCCGTCCGTCGCATTACGAGGGAGCTCGCAAAGAGCGCGGTCGCGCCGATATTGATGACCGCGTGAGCTAGGCCCACGCGTCGAGGTTGGCTATCCGTATCGGACCAATCGGTGAGGCCGGCGACCGCGGCGCCAAGAGCGCCGGCGGTCCCGAGAGCGACTGCGATGTCAGCGCACGGGGCCAGCCCCTTGCGTCCCGTCGCTACGCCGAAGGCATCGAGCCCGACTGCCATCGTCCAACTCCCGATGGGGACGTCGGTCAACGCAGGATGCAGCGGGTGCCCGAGCCACGTCCCGTTCAGGGCGTCCTTCAGCTTTTGCCCATTCGGTCCGGCGGATCGAAACATCCCTCGGATGCACCATTGAAGCGCGTCGCTGATATGATCAAAAGCCGGCTGACGCTCGATGAACTCGGTTAACGCTTTCCCTACCATATGGTTCCTCCGGTCTACCGGGTTTTCGATCGAACGCGCCGTTTCAAGATGTCGCGTAAGACGACCGCTTCGTTGTGCTCGGTATCCTTCGCACCGTAGATGAGCGTGATCGCTGATGCCTGCTTCGCACGATCGACGATCTCGGCAATCGCGTCGTGCGCTTGCGATTCTTTTAACTCGATCTTATAGCGCTTGCCGAACTCGAGCCATCGCTCCGGATCGTGGCCGAACCACTTCCGCAAGGTGGTGCTCGGAGCGACGTCTTTCGCCCACATATCGAGACGTAGATGCACTTTACTGACCCCACGCGGCCAAAGACGATCGACCAGCACACGGAAGCCGTCGCTCTCTGCGGGCTTTTCATAGGCACGCTTCAACAAGATATCCTGTGCCACGTTACCCTTCGCCAATCTCCGTTTACGTCAGCGGGCAGTTGCGTCGCCTTCGACCGACTTGAAGCCGACACGCACGTGTGACATGTCGCAGATCGGCTTCGTGCCCGATTGCCCGCAGCGGCACAGGTAGAGCTCCTTGTCGGCTGGGATGTTATGGCCACTCGGCCAGACCAGTTCAATGTCGCCCGTGACCATGTACGGGCCGTCAACCGTTGGAGTAATGCGAACTTCTGCCATGCTTGCCTCTCCTCTTGCGCGTGAAGGCTAACCTGAACCGCGGGCTCGTGTTGATCTTACCCGTTTGTGTGGTGTTCTTTGGCAGGCTCGTGGTACAGATCGAACCCCATGGCGATCCTTTCAAGAATGATAACGATCGGGCGGGTTTATCCCTCTGGCGATGTCAACGTTGGAGAATACTCTTGATCTCAGCCCGCCCTCGCCGGGGTCCGGTACCCACCTGCTTCTTAGAGGCATGAACGTTAAGCGGGTTCGCTCAGCGTTGGCCACGTCTTGTGAAATTCCGAATAAATCGCCGAAGCGGATCCTGATATGCATCCACGATCCGCTCCTTGGCGGGAATGATCGCGTTGTCGGTGATTTGAATGTACGCGGGACAGACCTCCGTGCAGCACTTCGTGACGTTGCATAACCCGATGCCGGCCTTACCCGCCAACAGCTCGAGCCGATTCTCGCTGTCCATCGGATGATCGTCGAGACCCAAGATGCGAACGTAAAAGCGCGGCCCGGCGTATTGCGGCTTTACCTCGGTTTGGTAGCGAAGAACGTGGCAAACATCCTGGCACAAGAAGCACTCGATACACTTGCGCATCTCCTGCGAGCGATCGACGTCCCGCTGATAGAACCGCCATTGCCGGTCGGTGCGTGGCTTGAAGGGCGGAATCGACGCGTTGACGCGATAGTTCCAGGAGACGTCGGTGACAAGGTCGCGGATACGCGGAAATGTTTGCAGCGGCTGCACGAGGATCGGCTGGGTGCAGTCGAGCTCCTCGAGCCGCGTCCGGCACATCAGCTTGGGACGGCCGCTCACCTCCGCCGAGCACGAACCACATTTCGCCGCCTTACAGTTCCAACGGACGGCGAGATCGTTCGCCATGTGCGACTGAACGTAGAGAACGGCATCGAGCACGACCATCCCGTCCTCGAGCGCCGCTGGGTTCGATCTCGACGCTGGTCGAGTCCGCCGCGATCGGGACGTTCTCGTATCAAACGCTCACGCTGGAAATTCCGGACGACGACGGTCATTGGGTCAAGTTCCGGATGCACCGAGTGCCGCTCGTTTGCGCGAAGCGCTTTTTCGCGCAGTCTAGCGTCTCGTCGATTCAGGGTCGCCGATACCTCTTGCCGCCCGCGCGAACGGAAAGGCGTTCTCGCGTCGCGTACTTCTGATTGATGCAAGGGAAAGCGGCGTTCCGCGGACACCCGGTCCACCTTATGCTCATCTCGTTTCCCGTTGCGTTCTGGTCGGGAGCGTTGATCACGGATGCGATCGGCGCACGGTCCGGCGACGGGTTCTGGTTCCGCATGAGCGTCGTGCTCATCGCCATGGGCACGGTCGGTGCCGTGCTTGCCTCGATCTTCGGCTACATCGATCATTTGACGGTCCCGATGTCGAAGCGCGCGCGCTTCGTCGCGAGTTGCCATCTCTTTGCGAGCCTGGCCACGGTCGCGGTCTTCGCGATCGCGTTCGCGCTGCGCGAGAATAACGAACGTTCACCGCTCGGCATCGCAGTGACGATTCTCGGCGCGCTCGGCCTCTTGTTTGGTGGCTACTTCGGAAGCGAGCTCTCCAATCGCTTCGGCATCGGCGTGCTCGAACGCGCTCCGCGGCGTCCCCAGCGTCGTGAGACCACGCCGTGATCGTCACGATCGTGCACGTCGTCGCCGGCAGCGTCGTGATGCTCGTTGCGCCGGCCGCGTTGTTCGTACGCAAGGGCGGCAGATGGCACCGCCGTTGGGGCCATGCCTTTGCGATCGCCATGGCGGTGGTGCTGCTCAGCGCGAGCTTCATGTGGGAGTCGAAAGGACATCTCTTTCTCTTTGTGCTCTCGCTCGTGAGTGCATATCTCATTTTCAGCGGCTATCGCATCGTGCGCAGACGAAGGCGGCGCGAGCGCGACGGAAGAGACGACGCCTTCGATCTCGCTACGGCCGGCCTCGCATGCGCGAGCGGACTCTGGCTCGTGGCGATCGCACTGGGCGCCCGCAATGAACTGATGCGCTCGCTCGCGCCGATCGTCGGCGCGCTCGGCGTCGTCGCCATCTCGTTTGCCGCGAACGACGTACGCGGTCTCGTGCGCAAGCCGTCGCGTATCGGTTGGCTGCTCGCGCACTTCAGCGCGATGATCGCCGCGTACATCTCCGCCGTGACGGCGTTCGTCGTCATCAACGTTCACGCGGTGCCCATGAGCCTCCGCTGGATCGTGCCGAGTGCCCTGGGCAGTCTGCTCATCGCCAGTTACTCGATTCGGTACCGGCGCTTGTCGCTATCGAAAATTATCGCGCAGTTCGCCTCCATCCGCCAGCCCGCAAAGCCGCCCTCCATGACGAGGAGCCGACATGAATGACGATTCGCAGACGGCACGCGTCTCTGCACCTCCGCCGTTGATCTTTGCGGGCGGTTTCGCGCTCGGCCTCGTGCTCGGGCGTACGCTCCACGTCGGCGAGCCGGAGAGCGCCCTTACCAAGCGACTCGGAACGGCCGCGATCGCGGGCGGCCTCTTGCTCGGTGGTACGGCTATTGCGTCCTTTAAGTGCGCCGGAACGAACGTCAACCCTTACGCACCCTCAACCGCCTTCGTGCCGAGCGGCGTCTTTGGATTAGCGCAATCCGATGTGCGTCGGCATGACGTCGGTATATATCGGGATCGCACTGCGAACGCGCTCCATCCCGGCGCTGGTCATGCTGCCCGTTGCCCTCGCCTTGCTCGACAGCGGCGTCGTCGCCCGCGAGGAGCGCTATCTCGAACGCCGCTTCGGCGACACGTATCGCGCCTATCGAGATCGCGTGCCACGCTGGTTTTAATGAGCACGGAGCCGCGCGCCACCGACGTCCTCGCCAACGAACGCACACTTCTCGCGTACCTGCGTACGTCGCTCACCTTCATCGCTTTCGGCTTCGTCGTCGCGCGTTTCGCGCTTTTTACACGCGAATTTTCGGGCGTGCTGCACCTCGCAGCTAGCACACAGCATTTTTCAACGAGCTTCGGTACGGCCGTCGCTCTCTTCGGAGCGTCGATCGCCGTCTATGGCGGCTATCGCTACGTCGTGACGGATCGCGCACTGGCCAGCGGTCGCGCGGTCAGCCTCTCGGCGATCTCAGCTTCGATCGGAGCCGCCGTGGTCGCGCTCGTCGGCGTTGCCGTCGGCGTCGGACTCATCGCGTTTCATTAGCGACTTCGCTCGCGTTTGCCCTCGAGTCAGTGCTTCGCGCGAACGACCGCACGCGTCTCGCGGTCGCTACGGGTATGCGCTTTGTTCTTGAGAGCGAGCAACTCGCGCAGACTTTGGTCGAGCGTGCGTTGACCGAGCACGTCCAACACCGCTTCTTCCGCTTCCCCCGCGAGCATGCGAAAGTAATCCTCGACGTGGGAACTGACGTCGCAAAGATGGGGTACGTCCGGTCGAGCCGCGAGTGAGTTGGCCGGCTCGCGGACGGGAGCCGCAGCCTCGGCCGCTCCGGCTTGATCGTCAGCCCGCTGGCACTCGGCACCATGACCTTCGGGACGCCGAAATGGGGCGCGCCCGATGCCGTCTCCGAGGCGCACGAGCAAACTCGAGCAGTTGCGCGACAAGCTCTACGTCGCGAACGCCAACAATAGCAGCGTAAGCATCTTCGACACGGTGCACGGCATGTGGCGCTCCCAGCGATCACCGGGGGCGGCATGAACGACACCGTCGACGTCGCGGTCGACGCGACGGGCAAGCTTTTCGTCGCGAACGATAGCGTGAGCGTCGTCGATACAGCGCACGGCAACGCGGTGTTGCCGGCGATCAGCGGCGGCGGCCTGAGTGGCCCCTACGGCGTCGCGATCGACGCGCGCGGCAAGCTCTACGTCGCGAACACCAAGAAAAGCAGCTTGAGCGTCTTCGACACGGCGCACGGCAACGTGTCACTGCTGGTGATCACGAGAAGTCTGAGGCACCCCTCCGGGGTAACGGTCCACTGATGAACTTCACGGTGGGCCAGATAACATCGCTAACGATGGAGCGCGCGAGCCCTCTCGCAGACATGTACACCCTCAGCCCGTTCGTTTGGCGTGAAAGCGATCAGTATCGGCTGCTGCTCCGCGCGGTGCCACATTCTGAAAATCCGGCGAAAAAAATTGCGCGCATCTACTATGGCGAGTCAGCGAATGGCATCCATTTTAAGATGGGAGGGGAACCCGTTATCGCGCCGGGTCCGGGCGACGAAGATATCGACGGTTGTGAAGATCCGACGCTCGCGATCGTTCACGATACGTACTACGTCTATTACACCGGCTGGAACGAAGCGGCGAAGCGCGGTCAGCTACTCCTCGCTAGCGGCCCAACGCCAAATCGGCTTGCAAAGAGGGGGATTGCGCTGCCGTGGGCGCCGCAGCACGAGAACCCCAAAGAAGCGACGATGGTCGGCTGCACGAACGGAACATGGCGGTTGTTCTTCGAGTATGCAGCCGGAGGCGCTTCCAAGATCGGTTTAGCCGCCGCGCCGCATGTGGACGGACCGTGGTCCCTTTGCGATCCGTTATTAGACGCACGCGCTGACCATTGGGATTCATGGCATCTGAGCACTGGGCCGGTATTAGCGCTCGCTTCCGACCCCGATCATCGGGTCATGTTCTACAATGGCGCGACTCGCGAGGTAAAGTGGCGAATCGGATGGATCGCCTTTGACCCGTATTTCACCAGCGTCGTGGCGCGGTGCGAAGAGCCGTTGATCGCTCCTCCAGACGACGAGCCTGCCGGCGACACCGATATCGCCTTTGCCGCTTCCGCCGTGGAAGCCGACGGGGCAATAAGTCTGTACGATTCCATCGCTGACAAAGACATGCTCCGTGCCTTCGTACGGCCGGTGCAATTGTAACCGAAAGATCTACGCAACGCCTCCGGCGCGCGAAGTCATCGGTCGCAATGTTGCTCGCTTTACGTACCGCACTGCTCGACGTGAAAGACGTCAACGATCTAGCCGGCTGCGACTTCCGTAAATGCCATGTCGGGCGCGTTCTGCGCAGTCGTGCGCTCGTAAAACGGCTTCTTTCCCATCGAGTGGTCCGTCGTGTCGATGATCTCCCCGATTTCCGGCGCGACGCTTCTCACCATAACCTCGAGTCCCCGTCGCAGCGTCACCACAGAGGCCGCGCATCCTTGGCAGCCGAGTCATAGTGATGGAGAGTTTTCCGTCGCGGAGGTCAACGATCGAAATCTTTCCGCCGTGGAGAGCGATGGAACGTTTGAGCTCGCGGTCCAGCAGTTCTTGAACGACGGCGCGGACCTCGCTGTCGGATCGCGGCCGCGTGCCCACGCCGTGAGGCGTATCGAGAATCGCCGGCACGCGAGTCAAGAGCTGCGTCCGAATGGCTGTCCCGTATCGAAGCTTACGGTTTCGCGATCAAGCTATGTGCGCCATATCGAGCACAGACGAAAGGCAAAGTCGAGCGCTTCCATCGATATCTCCGTGAATCGTTCTTCGCACCACTTCAATCTTCTGAACACGAACTCGTTGACGTGGCTACGGCAAATCGTGAAGTTCGCATTTGTGCGCGCGAGCCAAGAGTGTTGCGAGTGCTGCGGCGAAGGCGTCGGTCTCCATGTAATCGGCATACGCGCGAAACGACGGATGGCGTAGCGCGACGTTGTTGCTCGCGCGACTTCTTGGGCGGAAACCGCCGAGGGTGGCTTCCCACATGTAGGCGCTTCCGCTATCGCGCGGAACCCAACGCTCCATCTCTTCGCGCCGAAATTGCGGATGCCGGCGACTTTTCGGGACCGAGCGGACATCGACGACGAGCGCGATCTCCGCATCCCGGATAAGCGCCGCGAGCTCGTCTGCAGTCGCGGTCCCGTGGCCGAGCGTTAGGAGCATGGTGTGCCGTACGAGATCGACGTGGCTGCTCCGTATCGACTCGACCTCACGATCAGCGTGTTGCGCCGTTTGTCGGCCAACGTCGTCGACGTGCTGACCCCGCAAGGCCAGTACCTGCGGGCGCTGACGGGCCTTGGCGGCCCCGTGCTCGCGCGCGTCACGCAACGCAGCCCAAGCGTCCTGGACGTCGTCCTCGAAGGTGAGCACGACGAACACCCACGTGCGCTCGCGCTCCTACACCGGATGCTCGGCGTCGAGCGCGACCTCGCACCGTTTTACCAAGCGACGCAACGAATCGCGTGGCTCGAACCGCTGGCAATTCGTATGCGCGGCGTGAAACCACCGCGCTATCCAACGCTCTGGGAGGCATGTGTCAACGCAATTCTCTTCCAGCAAGTGAGTTTGCACGCGGCGAGCGCGATTCTGCGCAGGCTCATCGCGACGCTGGGTCCGCCACTTTCCGGCGAGGGGATGACGTTGCACGCATTTCCAAGTGCCGCGGCCTTCGGGCGCGCAAGCGACGAGCTGTTGTTGCGCGCCGGCCTGAACGCGGCGAAGCTCGCGACGCTGCGCCGCGTCGGTGAGGCGCTGTTGTCGGTCTCGCTCGACGAAACGGCGTTGCAGCAGTGTTCGAGTCCCGAAGCCGCAGCACGGCTGCGCGAGATCAAAGGCATCGGCCCGTGGACGGCAACCGTCATCCTCTTACGCGGCCTCGGGCGGCTCGACGTATTTCCGATGAACGACTCGAGCGTCGCGCGCAATCTGGCCTTCGTCGCGGGTCCGGGGCCACTGGATATCGGGCACGTCCTCGAGACGCTCGGCTCGCAGCGCGGCATGCTGTACTATCATCTGCTGCTCGCACGTCTCGAGGAGCGCGGCGAGATCGGACGCGCTTCACGCTATCGATCGTAAGCGCGAACACCACCTACATCCAACGATCGAGCGGACTGCTATCGCCGTGCGCTTTGACGATGCTGATGATGAAGTCGGCGCCCGACGTCGCTTGCGTTTCGAGATGACGCGTGAGCAAGCCGAGCGCTTCGAGCAACGTTGCGTTTGCGAGCGGACCACAGTCGATCGCGTCGAGGTGCACTTCATCGATGAGCGCCGCTGCCGTTCGGCGTGCGTCCTCGTGATCGCCGCAGAAATACCCCGACGTATATCCGCGCAGGCTCTCGGCGCCCCCCTGGGTGAGCATGCGCTCGAGCGCCGGTGCCGAGATGACGTTGAGCGCCTTGACGACCGCCGCACCGGGGCAGGCGTCTGCGATACGTTCTGCGATCGACCCGGCGCCGCCGCGCAGGTCCGAAAGGTCGGCCGGGTTGCTGCAATCGATGACGATCTTCCCCTCCAAATGCCGGGCGAGCGTCGCGAAATCGCCTCCGGCCGAGCCGCCCAGATCGAGCAGGATGACATCGGCGTCCACGATCCCCCCGCGCTTTTCGAGCTCCGCGAGCGCGATCGACTGCGTCTGGTGACCGTTGTCCGTCCAGCGGCGTAAAAACATTCCGGCCTTCGGGGCGCCGCTTATCGCGAGGATTCGCATCGGTGGTTCCTTTCACTATTCAAATATACGGTAGCAAATCGAAAAACTCGTCGTCTTCATTCACTCCGCCGTAACCCGCGCCGACCATCTTCTCCGTTTCGATGAAGCGGATTTCGCGGATCCACTTGACCATCTTGAATCCGAGTTGGTTTTCGACGCGCAGCCGAAGCGGCGCGCCGTGGATGAGCGGTAACGGAACGTCGTTCATTTCGTACGCGAGCAGACACTCCGGCTTGATTACGTCCTCGAGGCGCTGGGTGTCGTAGTAGACGCCGCCGTACAAACCCTCGCCGAACGAGATGAATTCGACGACCCGCGCCGCCGGCTGCGGCTTGACGAGCCCAATCAGACGCACCATCGAGATCCCGCCCCACTGGGCGATTCCGCTCCAGCCCTGAATGCAGTGGTGCAGCGTGATGTCTTCGTCATGCCCGAGTGCTCGGAGCTCAGCGAGACTCAAATCGACGGGGTTGTCCACGCAACCGCTGATATGCAACCGGTAATCGCTGAAGCCGTCGTCGACGTGGCGCTGCCATTCAGCGGAATCGGGCATCTTGCCGTTGGGCCAGAAATACGGTGAGATATCCTTGCGTGTGTAGCGTTCCGTAGGATTGAAGCGCTTCGACGCACTCATGCTGACTTCAAGCGGAAAAATGAGCGCTTTATGCAAGCGTTGGATGACACGCGGGTAGCGCCAGGCGAAGACGTACGCGACGATCCAGGACGCGACTACGACGGCGAGGCCGATGCAGCCCAGAATCAGTCCGAGCGGATGCGTATCGTCGGTCCCTAGGACGATATGGTTGAAGTTTCGTTGCGCTCCGGTCAAGAAAACGAGGGTGACGTGCACGATCGTGAAGGCGATGTATCCGCAGAGCAGCAGAAAGTGGATCGACCGGCCTCCTTGCCGTCCACCGAAGATGCGCGGATACCACGGGAAGGCACTGTCAACGGCCGGCGACATCGAGATGCCAGTCAAAATGGAGAGTGGCGCCATGATGAAGACGACGGCGAAATACGTTAATTGTTGCAGCGCGTTGTAGGCATAGTAGCCGTCCGGCTCAACCGGAAAGTGGAACGTCGCGTAATGTACGAAGGTCTGCCAGGCATAGGGGAAGATCGCCCACGACGTCGGGACCAGCCGTGGCCATTGCGCGCTAAAAAGCAACATGCCCACGTAGACGATGCCGGTAATGAGGAAGCCGTAATCGGTGATGAAATGCCACGATCGGCCCATTCCAATCGTGTGTCGGTAACCGGGCAGCGCGATGAGCGGGGAGATGTAACGTGCGTCGTCC
>JAABUX010004252.1_pt1 | contig 18307 bp, 15 predicted proteins | sample 5561851 | NCBI WGS metagenome assembly JAABUX01 (sample SAMN10711883, study PRJNA513361) | rock metagenome | isolation source: Antarctica rocks | place: Antarctica: Victoria Land, Richard Nunatak red sandstone | collected 2016-01-03 | reverse complement strand
AGCTGCTCGCGTACGTCCGGCCCGACCGGGGTGAGGCGACGACGTACCAGCGCGACCTCATCGCACGCATAGGTGACGAGTGCCAGACGCATGACATCCCGTTCATCCTGGAGTGCGTCGGGTACCCTGTCGGTGGTATGACGGTCAACTCGCCTGAGTACGCCGCGCAAAAGCCCGAGATCGTGATCGAGACCGCGCGCCTGCTCAGCGGCCTCGGCGTCGACGTCTACAAGGCCGAGTTCCCAGTCGACTCCACATTTGAACAAGACGAGACCAAAATCATTGATTACTGCAAGCAACTCGACGCGGCGTGCCAGGTTCCCTGGGTTGTGCTCAGCGCCGGCGTCGACATCGAGATCTTCCGTATGCAGGTGCAGGTCGCCTGTCACAACGGCGCCTCGGGCTTCCTGGCCGGCCGCACCCTCTGGCAACAGGCGGTCAAGCTGCTGCCCGAGGGACGCCGCCGCTTCCTCGCCACGGAGGGCGTGGACAACCTACGCACTCTCAGTGAGGTCGCGCATAGTTATGCCACACCGTGGACCGAGCGCGAGAACCCCGGCTTCCACGGGGAGGCCATCGGCGAGGAATGGTATCGACGGTACGACGGCTAGGCGGGCCATAGGGCGGGTAGGCCGTGCACGGATGGAGTGCTAAGGAGACAGGAGTCTCGCAGGAGGAGAGGACGATGAGCGACGATCAGCGGACGAAGACGGGCAGCACGGGCGATGACGACATGATGAGGCCGACGGGCGATGCGGGGGGTGGCCCGGCGGGCGGGATCGCAGCGCCGAGCGACGACAACGGCGACACGGGGACGTACCCGGCCGAGAAACTGGACCTCGGCGGCGGGACGAGCGATGGCGATACCCCGGCCGACAGCGGGGGCGGCTGACGCACGGCGCGGTCGTGCCCCCTGCCGTCCCGTATATGCGGCCGTTGCGGGCGCGCAACGTGGATACTGACGAGGGAGGGGACGGCTCTCGACGCCATGCCGACGTGGTGTCACGTTGCTCGGTTTCCGTGTCATCTTCCCGGCTTGATGGATCTCAGGCACTCTCGATGAGGCCGTTTTCTCCGTGCCAATCAGAGATGGGCGAGGTGACAATCGCTGCGCTACAAAAGGCCGTCGAGGGCCTATCAGCAGCATCACCCGTGATTCTCCGGCCCTGGTTACGTGACCAACCCTTGTAACGCATCATCGAGAGTGCCTGAGATCCAGGAAGCGAACCATGTGACAGGAAAGGCGGCTCACGGTCAATGCCGCGACTGCGGGGTAGGGAAGTGCAGCGTTTCGACGGCCTTGCGCTTGGAGGCCTCACCTCGGCGGTCGTAGCGCGCCGTCGTGACGACGGAGGCATGGCCGGCGAGCTGCTGGGCGGCGGAGAGATCCACGCCGGCGTCGAGCAGATCGCTGACGAAGCTGCGGCGCATATCATGAGGCGAGACGTGCGCGACGCCGGCCTGCGCGGCGCGCTTCTGGAGCATGTTGTAGATCGCGATGGAGCTGAGGCCGTCGCCATGCACCTCACCGATCTGTGAGACTGGGAGGAACAGCCGGCCGGGGTGGTCGCCACGGCGCACGAGCCAGGCGTTGACGACGACGGCGGCGCTGGCCGTCAGCGGTACCAGGCGCTCCTTGTCGCCCTTGCCGTGCCGGACGCGCAGCGTCGGCGGGTCCGCCGTGTAGTCGGCCAGGGCGAGCCCCACCAACTCGGTGCGCCGCACCCCTCCTATATACAGAACGGCCAGGATCGCCGCGTCGCGGGCACCGGCCGGGCTGGGGTCACGATAGCACGCCTCGACGAGGGCCGTGAGCTCGCCGCCGTCCACGGAGCGGCCGGCCGGCAGCCGGGAGCCGCGCGCCGGCTTGACCTCGGTGATGCGGCGGTACTCCTCATCGGTCAAAAGGTTCTGGTTGCGCGCCTGCCGGAGCACGCCGCGCAGCGCGGCCAGCGTCAGGTTGATCGTCGCCGGCGCGCGCTTCTTCTCGGTGAGGGGGTCCTCCTCAGTCAGGCGGCCCTTGATGTAGTCGAGGTGGTGGGCGCGCAAGTCGTGCCAGGGCATCGCGGCGGGATCGACCCCGATCAGCCGCGCGACGGTGGACAGGCGCTCCATGACGACCGTCTGACTCTTGGGGGCGAGCGTTGCTAGGTAGGCCGCCAGCGGATCGACGAGCGGCCGCGCGGGAAGCACGTCGGGAAGGGTCAAGACCGCGGGTTTTCTCGCGATCACCGTCTCATGCGTGTTCAGGGGACTCCTCCTCTTCTCGCACGATGCACAGTCGCAGCTGTGGCGCCTTTTATCTCACACCTCTTGACGTGAGCATGTCACGCTGGATGAGACATGCCGTAGCTTAGGACCAAATGAGACCACCGCGTTCGTCGAAGCGGGCATTGGGCGCCCAAGCCACTTCCCATACGTTGTTCTCAGGATCAGCGAAGTAGGCGCTCCGGCCACCCCATGACGCATCCATCGGCGCACGGAGGACGGTAGCACCGGCAGATCGCGCAGCCTCGATCGCTTGGTCGACCAATTCGGCACGCTCAACGTTCACAGCGAGGGTCACGCCCTTAAAGGATGTGCGTGACCCTTCGATAGGTAGGTTGGCCTCACGCGCTAGGTCGTCGAGTGGAAACAGAGCAAGTACGCCACCGCCTGTCTTGAAGGTGGCGAAGCCCTCATCCTCCGGATGATACTCCTCCCATCCCAAACGATGATAAAAGGTGCGCATCGCGCTGAGATCGCGCGTACCGAGTGTGATTAGACTGACGCGTGCGGGTATCATCGCGCACATACCTCCCGATGAAATCTTCAGTAGGCCAACGCACAACTACTGTGACCATAGATAGATGTGCTGTGGTTGGGTCGGCACGGGAACTGCGACACAAGCCGCGCAGCAATTATGAGACAGCGCGCGGAAAAGTTGAGACCCTACAACAACCTCCCAACGTGTAGCATGCGTCGGCCTAGCTGCTCAACCTAAGGGTCCTTAGCGCAACCTATCAACGCCGGACACAAAAAAGGACCGTCCGCGGTGCTCCTCGCCCGCGTTCGGCCTGACCCTTTCAGTATACCAGGTCGTGCGCCGCCCCGTCTACAGCATTTTGCTGAACCCGGTCAGGGTCTCGCTCCAAGGAGCGCCTCTGGCCATGTAGAACGGGACAGCCACGCCTGCAATCCCGTTCTAGATGTCCCGGCAACCTATGAAGCGCGACACCCTGCCTGACGGAGCCCAGTACGGGAACAAGTCCGGTCGGCTCGATAGGCGCCGCTAGGACGCTCACACTGGCACCCTACTACCCCTCAGGCCGCTATGTCGAGAAAGTCGTGCCACTAGCGCATTGTGGCCGAGGATGGTGGATTGCCATCGCTGAGACGTGCGGCGTTGGGCGGCCAGATGATGATCGTTGGCCGGCCCTTGTTGCGCGCGTAAGCAACGATGTCGGCGGTCCCGCCGAGGCCGCCAGATGGTTTGCCATTCCACACGGCAAGGAGAAGGTCGCACCGGTCGACCACTTCTTTGCCCGCAGCCCAATACGCATCTTCGGCGGGCTCCTCGAAGGGGAGGCGGATGACCTGCTCCGCGCGCCTCAAAAGGTTTTCATAGTGCTGCCGGGCAGGGGCCTGCGGGAAGGTTAGGGCATAGCGAGCAGCCGGAAGGATCACCGTGAGTTGCCCGCCGGCAGCCAGAACGCGTTCCGCGAAGATCTGGTCAGCGCCCTCGGCGAGAGAACTGATACCAACAAGCTCCTGGACATCGTGTAGCTGCCTATCCATCGCATCGGCCACAAGCTGTTCGGTGTCCGGCGTGAGTCCTTGATGCCCAGTCACCCCCACGGCAGTCATGGTATCAACACTCCACGTCTCAAATGTGACCTTCCTTTGCCTGCCTCCAGTAGTGCTGTCCGAGCGCGGTCAGCTGGCATGCCTTGCTGTTCATCGCGGCATAATACATGTGGTCTTCACCCACGGGCTCGACGATCTTGACGGCGCGGCACTTCTGCAGCTGCGCAAAGACGGCCTCGTGCTCAGGGTGGGGCGGGGACGCGTCTGGCTCGTAGGACGAGTCGAGCGGGAACTGGCTATCCGGCGTCGGAAACCACTCGGGCAAGCGTCTGAGCGTCTCGAGAACGACCGCTGGCTGGCCCTGACGCAGCGCCACCAGTTTGGAGACGTGGCTCTTGAATAGGGGGCGCTGCTCCCAAGGGCCGAGTGCTTCGTCAACATATGCATAGATGCTTGGAACCGTCACCTTACCGAGAACATCGGCCGCCCCGCCTTCGAGGGCGCTGCAAACGAGCCAGGTAAAAACTCCGCGCCCGTTGATCTCGGCTGCCGTCTGTGTCGAGCGGCTAGCAGTGAGAACAGAGACGCCCTCACGGATATTGGCAAGATCACTGCTGGTGGCGGGGACCTGTCCAAACGCCCCGCTGTAGCAGGAGTCAAGGATGATGACTTTCTCGGAAACCTTCGAAGCATTGGCAAGAGCGAGAACCTCTGTCAGCCCGACGCCCTCGTTGTACTTCTTAGCATCGGGGGTGACGAGGAAGCCATCAAGCTGGGTAGCGGTGCCATGACCGGCAAAGTACAGCAGGGCAACGTCAGCTTCGTCACGAAACAGCCGGTCGATACGCGCGAGGAGGTTGGCTCGCGTGATCTTGTCGGTATCAGAGGTGACAATCTTCGGTGGCGAGAAGTTTGCTGAGCCGTCATGGTTGCGCTGCAGAATGCGAGCCATGGCTTTGGCGTCGTTCACGCATCCTTCCAGTGGAGCGTCCGGATAGTCGTCAATTCCGATTAAGAGAGCACGCCGCATCATAACCCTACTTCTTGTTCTTCCCCTCGGTCATCGCTTGGTCGATCATGCCAGCGATCTGATCCCACTTCCATGGGACTGTCCGGTTCCGCTGTAGGCCGGTGGGGAGAGTGCTCGACGATGTTGCGCCATCGACGTAAACCCCGAAGACGGGGACGTCAAGCTCTTTGGCCATCGCGATTTCCTTCCCAACGCCCGTCGCGCTCGCCATGTAGCGCCCAACAAGGACGATGACCATGTGACACTTGTTGATCTTATCTTTGATCAGTGCTTCCCACTGGCTCTGCGGAAGAGCCGACTTCGATGACCAGTCACCCACGGTATAGGGGGTCGGAGAGTCGCTTTTACCCTGGCCGGCAAAGTACAAGCGTCTCTTCTCGTCGTGATCGAAGTCGAAGCTAATGAACGCACGGGGATCGGCCATCTTTCGTCTCCTTCCTGGTCGGCGCCTGGCGCCTGCTCTTTGTGTTGCGGGGCGCGCAGCTGTGGCCCTCGCGGGTGTCGTGCTCTGGCTGCGCGCCCGCCCTCGTGCGCGACGCGCTGGCCGTGGGTCAGCGAACAAGAACGCGTAAATCTTCCGTACCCAGCTCTTGGTCGCCACGGCGTTCACGCCCTCGCCCCATCGGCAACGCAGCCCTCGTGGCATGCCGCCAACAGGGTGCCGCTGCATCATAATCTCTACCATTATAGCTCATCAGTTCTAGCCCCGCCCCACTGTTATCCCCACCAACGCCCCGGGAGAGGTGCAGCCTGAGCGGGCGTTGAGCGACGCTCAACGCGCCCCTGCTCGTGAGGGCGGCCGGCGATCTCATCGCAGGTAGCGCAAGAAGGCCAAGGCATCGGCGAGCGTCCGCACGGGCACGAGCCGCATCATACCCGCGCACCGGCATGCCGTCGCCTCATCGTCGTTGCTGGTGTAGCGGCCATACCAGGTCGTTTACGGGTCCCACCGCGCGGGCACGAAGAAGTACCGCATCCCGGCGCGCTGCGCCCCCAACACCTTGAAGCGGGCGCCCCCGATGGGACCAACCCGGCCGGCCGCGTCGATGGTGCCGGTCCCGGCGATCTTGTACCCATGGGGATGCCACCCGGCGTGAGTCGGTCGACAACGGCTAGGGCGAACATGAGGCCGGCCGACGGCCCCCCGGCCAGGTCACGGTCGTCGATGGTGGTGGGATACGGTAGGCGTGGCCGGCCGTCCACGATCGGCACCGCGTAGCCCAGCGCCCGGTAGGCCGCGATGGGGGCGGCCGCCTCGCCCACGGCCAGTTCCCGGTGCTCCTGCGCCCGCTCCTGTGCCGCCGTGGGCGGGTGCGGCCCATAGAGCCGCGCGAGCGGAACGACGCGCGCGTCCGCCACCTCGCGGGCAAGCAGGCCGGGGATAAGCCAGTCCAGCGCGGTGACGCGCTTGGTCGAGACCGAGGCCAGGTAGAGCGCGCCGCGGTGCGGGTGGTCGGGATGCCCCGCGATCCGCACGGCCGGCGCCACCGGGTCCGGTGCCGCGGTCCCCCACGCCTCGGCGCCGGCGTCCTGACTGGCCAGCACCCCCCGACGATGGCCACCGGGACAAGCACCAGTAGGAGCGCGTTGAACCCGCGCCACACGGGGCGGGGAATGGGTAGGTCCGGGCCAAGCTCCATCTCCGGCCCGAACGGCAGGTTGAACAAGCGTCGCTTCATCCACTCTCCCCTCACCGCGACGATCAACGCCCCCCCGGCGGGGGAGAAAGCGCCGGCCCCTCGCGCGGAACGGCGCCGCTTACCAATAGCGGTCCGACCCATCGAGCGCCCGGACATCGGCCTCGGTGAAGCAATGGTGCAGGTCAGCGATCCGGTTCGCCTCGCGCAGGATGTCGTCGATCGTGGCGTCGAGGTCCGCGTCGGCGTCATAGGTCAGCGTGAGGATGTACTCGCTTCTGTCCACGTAGGGTTTGCGCATCGCGTAGGGCCGCAGCACGGTGTCCTCGATCCAGGCGCGCGCCTTTGTTTTCCCGCGCACGAATTTGCTGTTGTTCTCGACCCTGAGCCAGAGCTCGACGTCGATACGGCGCGCCGTATCCGGCTCCGGCTCGACGCCCTGTCCCCTGGCCGAGGTGAGCGCGCCTGCCCGGTCCGGCCCGTCGTCGGGGCGGCCGTCCCCCGCAGCCGGGTCGACGGGGAGGGTCGCGCGCAGCTGGTCAGCCACACTCCGCAGGACGGCGGCGAGGGGACCCTCGGGCGACGGCAGCCCGTCCAGCCAGGCGACCAGGCGGCGACGGTCGGGGGGCGTCAAGGCGAGCGTGACGACCTCGCCGGCGAGCAGCGCGGCGATGAGCCGGCTGGCGCTGCCCTCTCCCGTGTGCGGCCCGCGCGCGGCGCGGTAGCCGTGGCGCTTGGCGATAGCCCGCAGGGTCGCTTCGTCCTCGGCCGTGAGGGGCCGCATACGTCTCTCCTCGGTGGCTGGGCGCGTCGAAACTACCTAGTTTATATGCCGTGCGGGCGGTGGTGTCAAGGTAGTCTGTCAAGTGCAACGCTACTATGCACTAACGTTGCAGGATTATGTTGCACCTCGATTGGATAGCGTGGCACCCATGGCGCCCACACATGCCGACGGCGCACCCGAAGAGATCAACGGCTGTTCACGTCGTATGATGATGCATCGGTCTGCATGAAGATGCACTGCCTAACGTGTCTCGTGGCAGCGTCTGCCGGCCACGGGTACATCGTGACGACGCGCACGCGAGGCGTGCATAGCTCACGTACACAGTGTATGCGTCGCGCCCAGCCTGTTGAAAAACCCCTCTCTTGACGTGTCTGGCTAGCCCTCGTTGATCGAGCCTCGTCATCAAACATGCTAAAGACATTATTTTAAGCCAATTATGGCTGTCAATAGCATATAGAGTGAGGCTGCCAAGGAATCGCTGACGGACAGGCAGGGGTTTTTCAACAGGCTGCGCCCAATGTTTACCTTGGGCGCAAGGATTACGCCCCCGCTCACCGATGGCGACCCCATTTTGACAGCCTCGCGATGGTAGATTGCGGCCGAACGTGTTATTGGCAACGCTACATGGCGCGTTTCACAATCAGACGCTCGTCGTCGCCTCTGAGGTGTCCTTTAGAGGTCTCGCAGAAACGCCTGCACCGCGCTGGTGAAGCCGGTGGGGTTGTCCATGTGGACGACGTGCCCGCCGTCGAGCGTGACCAGCCGCGTGTGGGGCCGACGCGCCACCATTTGCTCGACTAGTGTGGGGGTCGTGACGCGGCTCTCGCGGCCACGGATCAGGAGCGCCGGGCAGGTCGTGGCGAGCCAGTCCGCCCAATAGTCGCCGTTGAGCTGGCCCTGCGACGCCACCGTGTCGCGCGGGTCGAAGGCGAGCCGCCACCCCGCCGGGGTCTCGCGGACGGCGTCCGCGAGGTACGGCATGAATCGTGGGCCGATGCGCGCGGCTAGCGCCTCCTGGCTCGGGTAGGTCCCGCCCCAGGCTAGGGCAAAGCTCGTATCGTCCGCCACCACGGTGCCGATGTCCTCGACGACGAGCGCGCTCACCTGGTCGGGGTGCCGAGCGGCGAACTGATAAGCGTTCACGCCGCCCAACGAATTGCCGAGGAGGACGGCCGTGTCAATCCCCAGGTGCGCGACGAGCGCCGCCACGTCACCGAGGTAGGCTTCACGGGTGTAGCCGCCCTCTTGCGGCGCGTGGTCGGAGTACCCGTGCCCGCGCTGGTCCAACGCGACGACGCGCCACGCGGGCGCGAGCGCGGCCGCGAGTGGGGCGAAGGTCACGCCCTCCATCCAGTGTGACGGGAGGGCAATCAGGACCCGGCCGTCCCCACCGGCGTCGAGGTACGAGAGGGTGAGGTTGTCGTGTCGGAGGTGGTATCGTTGCACGGGCGTCTCCTTTGGTGAAAGGCTCGCGCATTTGTGTCGCCCTCGTGACGCAGGGCCGCTGCGTCCGATGCGTGGGCGTTGCGCGCTCGGCATGCGTCCAGGGCGTGCTCACGTCCTCTATCCAGGGTATCCGACGCGTCTGTCGACGTCCATTAGGCTGTTCGTCTCGGGTGCGCCCCGCGTGTGCTGGGAGAGGATAATAGTACCCTGCCTCCAGACACGGGTGAGATCGCGTGCGTCACCCCATGTGACGCTTGCCCCCGACGCGTCACTTGTACCCGATGCCGTTAGAGGCGTTTTCTGGCCGATGTAATCAAACGGGGCAATCTTTACCTCGACGCCTTGAGAGGTAGCGGCACCCATCACTCGTGGGAGGAGCAAAAGGACGGGATAGATGAACTGGGATGCGGAGCGACACGCGCACGAGGTGCCGGTGGACGGTTGCATGGGTATGCAGTCTGACGCGCCAGAGAAGAGCCGGTAATCGTGCGCGCACGGGGACGGGACGTCATGACGTGGTAGGCTGCGCAGGTACAGACACAAGACGGGGCGACGGGGCACCGACGGCGTCCTGCTCGTACCCCATCATAACTGGACGAAATCAGCCCTTTTGTCCAACATGGGACCCGCGGCACAGGGCTGCGGCCGCCTTGTACCCCTTGATGACGGCCCGAGCGGGCTGCTATGCTGGACAATAATTTCATCGGTCCAGTTTTTCGCGGTTGGCAGCACACGGCCCTCAGCCGGGTCCAGACCATCGTCTCCTACCTCACGCCCGAGCAATCGGCGTATCCTGATCGGCAAGAGTGCAGAACAGCGCTGCACGATCAGTGCAGTTTATCGTTGCACTTGACACCCTCCTCACCACACAGGCGCATCAAAACTACCTAGTTTATAGAGCGCGGTAGATGGTGGTGTCAAGAATGTCAAGTGCAGCGGTAAACTGCACTGATCGTGCAGCGTTGGTTTGCACTCCTGCCGATCAGGACACGCCGATTGCTCAGGCGTGAGATAAGGGATGATGGTCTGGAACCAGCTGTGGGCCGTGTGCTGTCGACTGCGAAAAACTGGACCGATGAAACTATTGTCCAGCATCGTAACCTGCTGCGATGGTTGGTCACGAGGCAAAACGCGGTTACATGGTCCGTGCCGTGGGGGCAGAATTGGACAAAAGAGCTGATTTCGTCCAGCAGTGATGGGGGGGTGGTCAAGAATCAGGGCAAGACGCAGTCGATGCCCGGTGGCCCCGTCCGTTGTCTTCGCCTGCGGAACCTGCCGCGTCACGACGTCAGGTCCATGTGCGAGCAGGATCGCCGGCCGCAGGCGCGCGAGCGCCAGGTGGACAATCTGGGGCGACGATCGCTGGTGCGGCTGCCAGGAACAGCCATTCACACATGCGTATTGGGCACCCACATGGTCGCATCAGGGCGGTGTGGACAGCGGGGAGCGTCTCCCTACGCCACGGTGTCCGACTTGGCCGCGCGGGGCAGCAGGTATTGACGACGTCGGCGTCCCACTGCCGCCTGCACCCCTCGCGCAAGACGGCTACTGCCTTCGCGACAGGATCACTATGACCGTCGCGACGACGCGTTGGCCCCCTTGTTGTCCGTCATGTGCAGGAGCGCTTTGATCGTAATAGGCGTGCTAATTGGGCAGGTAAATCGCTTTTTTGCAGCGCCGAGGCCCGAAAAAATAGGATGCGGTTGCCCTGACCTGTGAACGCTACTCAATTTACGGCCACTTGATACGATAACCGCCGCCATGGTCGTCCTGCTGTCTATCGGCTCTACAACGGCGTCAGCGAATTATTTTTTCCAAGCAGCAAGGACTACGACATGAGCATCGGACATGACGACCCAACGTGGCCGTCAGTTATCATATCGAATGGCGGGATTTCGCCTAGCCTGGATTATTCATGAAAACATTCATCGAATTGGATTGGTTGCCGATGGCGGCCTTGTAGGCTCCCAGAGTCCACTTTGGACGCCAAAATCGGCTCTACGGCCGCTTCAGCCGGTCTACAAGGGTGGGTGTTCAGCCAGATGCGATCAATCTGATTAGACCAAAATGCTCATGAATAATTCAGGCTAGCGATCACAGCCCTGACCTTCATGCCCTTGCTGTGGAAGATATTGGGCATTATTCTGGATGATAGGACTGGCGTGCGCCGTGACCGTTCCATTAAGGATGCACGGCACACCGAGTGATGGCGGATGACAAGGGGAGACCTGATAGACCATGGACGAAACCGAGACCGAGACCACAAACCAGCCGATCGAACAACTGGTGCGCCGTGTGCATCAGAACGACCTGTCCCGCGGCCGCTTCATCGCGCTGCTGACGGGTTTAGGCGCCTCGACCGCAGGCATCGCCACCCTGCTCGCCTCCCCGGAGGAAGCGCGCGCGGCGACGTTACCGCCCCGTCGCATCCATACGTATCAAGCGGTGCAAAGCCAGAATAAGCACCTCCATGCGGCACATGTGCAGCGGCAGGCGCACGCGACGCAACAGCCAGGTCGTATCGGCTCGTCGGGCGGTGCGCCGGTGGCGGGGGCGGCCGCTCCGGGGGGAACGGATGCCGGGACACTGAACGGGAGCCATGCGCACGAGCTGCAGGCGATTATGAACGACTATGCCGATCAGGCCGTGGTCGAGGACCCGTTCTTCGCCGAGCCCATCGTAGGCAAAGAGGCGATCGCGCAGCGCAAGCTCGCGGAAATGGCAAGTATACGCGACGCGACGATCGAGGTGACCCACCGTTTCGCCTACCACAACCAAGTCGTGGCCGAGTGGGTCATGCGCGGCACACACGCCGGCCTCTTCCTGGGCTATCCAGGGACAGGGCGACAGATAGAGGTCCGCGGCGTCACGGTCGTCACGCGCGCGCAGGGCAAGATTACCAAAGAATTGCTCTACTACGACGCGGCAGACGTGCATCGGCAGCTCTCCTAACGACGTGGGAGAAACCGACGCGAACGAGCACGACAAGAGCCGGCACAGCAGGGCAGGAGGGTGGCACTGCCCTGCCCATCCGCTAGACGGTATGGGTCGTTGGGCCCGTGACTCGGCGACGAGCGTTGATTTTTGGAGCACCCTACGCGCAAGCCACTAGATGCGTATCGCATCTGTACGTGCCATCAAGGAGATAAGGAGATAATGTTTGGTGTCTAGCGATCGCACGCCCACGTTTCGGCGCCACTTCGGGCTCATCGTCGGGGTAACCGCACTTTGGCTGCCGCTCAGCATGCTGTTCAATAGCCTGCAATCCCTGGTCCTCCCGGTGTTCGTCCTACACTACGTCGCGCCGGCCCACAAAGGCACAGTCCTCGGTGTGATCCTCTTCGTTGGGTTGGCGGCGGGGGCGCTGGTCCAACCGCTCGCCGGCATCTATTCGGATAAGCATCTGGAGGCGCGGCGCGCCTCCTCCGTCTGGTGGGGCCGGCGGCAGCCCCTGATCGTGGGCGGCGTGGTGCTGACCCTGGCCTTTCTGGCCGGTTTCGCGCTCGCCTCCAACCTGGCATTACTCGCTATAGCCTACGTCGGCATCACCGTGACGGCGGGTATCGCGCAGGCCGGGTTCCAGGGACTCCTGCCGGACTTCGTCCCGGCGAACCTGCGTGGCAGCGCGGCGGGACTGAAAGGTTTTCTGGAGTTGCTGGGCTCCGTGCTTGGCTTCAGCGTCGCGGGGATCCTCATCAAGAAGGGACATCCGACCGGTGTGCTTCTGGCGATTGGGCTCGTGTTGGTGATCGGCACGCTCCTGAGCCTCGCACTGGTGCGTGAGGGGACGCGACTCCGCGGCCAGGCGACGGTGCAGGACGCGGCGGATGGTGTACGCCTTGTCGGCCCCGTGACCACCTTGGCTCGCCAGGCCTCCCGCGAGACACTCCCTGTGCCTGACCTAGCGGGCAACCCCCGCGTGCGCGGCGTTTTCACGCGCGTGCTGGTCGCGCGCTTCCTGTTCTTGCTTGGCGTCTATGGGATCGGACACTTCCTGCTCTACTACATCCATGATCGCCTGCATCTCGCCAACGCGGCCGGCACGACAAGCGTGCTCTTCACGGCCTTTACCGCGGAGACCGCCCTCGTCGCCATCGGCGCGGGGGTGCTCAGCGACCGCATGGGGCGGTTGCCCGTCCTGTGGGCGGGCGCCCTCCTCTCCGCCCTGGGCGCGTTCCTGCTGGTTCCGGCGAGCACGGTCACGACAATCCTTATGGGCGGCAGTATCATGAGCATGGGCTCGGGCCTCTTCGCCAGTGCGAACTGGGCCCTCGCCGCCGATCTGACGCCCCGCGCCGCCGGGGGCCGTTTCTTCGGCCTGCTTGCCCTCGCGACTGGTGGAGCCGCCGCGCTGGCCGGGTTGTTCGGCATCCTCGTTGATCGCGCCGGCTACAATCCGCTCTTCATCGTCACGGCGCTCATCTTCGCCGGCAGCGCCGTCGCACTCCCACGCGCCGCACAGGTCGCGCGTGCCGTGCATAGCGCGGCATCCGGACATCTCTCTACTGTCGGCGAGTCCTGGTCCTGATAGCCGAGAGACAGGAGAGGGCTGGGATGACGGGGTGGGCCAGCCTTGTGTCCATCGTGGGATCAGGCCAGCACTATGTCCATCATGGGATCAGGCCGGCCGTACCAGCGCCCGGCGCACGTTGTACACGGCGACGCCGGCGCGCCAGTACCGCATCGTTCTGCGTCGGCACGTCACACCCCTGCCTGTGCCAGCGCCGGGCCAGCCGCGTCACATGCTATCTGTCGTCCTCCACCGGCCGGTTCGCGGGTCATATACCTCGGCGAAACTCAGAACGTTGGTGCCCGCCACGACGCCACCCGCGATGAGGACGGCGCCATCAGGCAGCAACGTCGCCACATGGTAGGCATGCGCAGCGCCCGAGCCTCGTGCGATCGTCCAGCCGTTCGTATGGGGGGTATACAGCTCGGTGCTGTTGAAGTTGGCGCCCTGTGTATCCTCGCCACCAGTGACGAGCACGGTGCCATTAGGCAACAGCGTCGCCGTGTGTGTGACCCGCTCCCGCCTCATCGAACCAGCCGCCGTCCAGGCACCCGTGCGCGGAGTGTACAGCTCGGCGCTGGCTAGAACAACGCCTGGCGCGACATCCTGTTTGCCGCCCGCGATCAGCACCTGACCGGTGGGCAACAGCGTCGCCGTGTGGCCCGCACGCGTTGCTCTCATCGAACCAGTTCTCGCCCAGCGGCCTGAATGGGGGTCGTACACCTCAGCGCTCGCCAGCACCCGGTCTGCTTTCCCACTCACGCCACCCGCGACGAGGACACGCCCGGTGGGCAGCAGCGTCGCCGTGTGACTGGCACGGGCCGTCCTCATCGGGGGGGTGACGCGCCAGGCGCCTGTGCGCGGCGTATACACCTCCGCGCTGGACAGCGTCGCACCTGTCGTGCTCAGACCGCCCGCGACGAGCACAGATCCGTCCGGCAAGAGCGTCGCCGTCTGGTACGCCCGCGCGGTATGCAAGCGCCCCGTGGTTGTCCACGCGCCCGTTTGTGGATTGTACACCTCCGCACTGGCAAGAATGCCCATGCTGTTGAAGCCGCCTACCACCAGAACGCGCCCGTTAGGCAGCAGTGTCGCCGTCTGGCTGGCGCGCGCCTCGCTCATGCTGCTGGTCACCGCCCATGTGCCACGGCGCGGGTTGTACAACTCGGCGCTCGAGCGGCTGAGGAGAGAGGGCGGCGCGTAGATGCCACCCGCGACGAGCACCATACCGTTCGGAAGCAGCGTCGCCGTGAACTGTGCGCGAGCCTTGCTCGTGTCGATCAAGCCGCTGTGACGGGCATGCGGGTCAAAGATCTCGGTGCTCACCTCAGTAGGGCCGGCGGTCGTTAGCGCGTTGCCGCCCGTGACGAGCACCAGGCCGTTCGGAAGCAGCGTCGCCGTGTGCCCCGTGCGGGCCGCCGTCATGCCGGCCGTCGCGGTCCACGTCCCTGTCTGTGGCTCGTAGCGCTCAGTATTGCTCAGTGCGTGGCCCGCGACCGACTCTCCCTGGCCACCCGCGATCAGGATCGTCCCGTCAGGTAAGCGCGTGGCCGAGTGGTTGTACCGCGATTGGGTCATGGGGCTGGTGGCAGCCCAGTGACCTGTGCGGGGGTCATACAGTTCAGCGCTAGCCAGGACACTATCACCATCCGACTGCCCACTTTCACCGCCCGCCACCAGCACCTGCCCGTTTGAGAGCTCCGTCGCCGTGTGGTTGGCGCGCGCGTTGCGCATGTGCCCCGTCGGGGCCCAGCGGCCCGTACGCGGGTTGTACAGTTCAGCGCTGCTCAGTACGGGACCCGCCCCGAACGGGCCACTGGCGCCGCCCGCCACGAGGACCTGGCCGGAGGACAGCAGCGTCGCCGTCTGAGACGCCCGGGGCATGACCATGCGGCCGGTCGTCCTCCACCGGCCGATCGTTGGATCGTACACCTCTGCCGTGGCAAGGGTTGTCCCGGCTGCGTTGACCCCACCGACAATCAGGACGCGACCGCCGGCTAATACCGTCGCCGTATAGTTGTAGCGTGCCGTAGTCATGGCCCCGGTGGCGGTCCAGCGGCCCGTGCGCAGGTCGTAGAGCTCAGCGCTGCGCAGTACAGGACCAGGCCCAGCCGTGCCACTGGCGCCGCCCGCGACCAGCACGCGTCCGGTGGGCAACAGCACGGCCGTTACACCCGCACGAGCGCTACGCATAGGCGCGCCTGTCGCCCACCGGCCTGTGCGCGGGTCGTACACCTCCACGCCGGAGAGAATCGCGCCCGAGGCAGCCACCCCGCCCATGACGAGCACGCGGCCGGTGGGCAGCAGGATAGCGGTGTGATAGACACGCGCTGTCCTCATGCTGGTGGTGGGGGACCAGGCGCCTAACAGACGCGGGTTTACGGCCAGGACATGCACCGCGTTGACACTTAGCACGAACAGCGTAACGAGCACCAGGAGCCAACGATGGGCAAAGACACAGCCGTGCGGTCGTTGTGGCGTCGCGTTGCATGGGTATATCCGGTTGTTCATAGGCGACAGCGGTCTCAGCCAAGGTATGGTACGCATCTAGGCGTGTCCTGGGGTGAAGCGGGAGAACCGCATCTCAAAGGTTTGGAGATAGATACTCATACTGTCCTTTCCACCTACGTTGCCATAATACGAATCATAGGGATGGCCGTTCCATTTTACATGTGTGTCGACTGAAAACGACATCCAGACGAGCAGTGCCGCTGAGCAAAGGAGGACGGCGATAGATATGGGCTCATCTCTTCGAGCAAGCCGATAGCGCTTGCCAGCAACATGGTCGCCACTGCTGCCCTACCCTGCCCTACCCGACGTGAGCGCGATATAATCCTGCACCATCGGTGCAGGATATTGATGCACTTAACAGTGAACAAGTCCATAGCGGTGCAGTGCTACTAAACTAGGTAGTTTCGACACGCCTGTGCAGCGAGGAGGGACGCATGCGGCCACTCATGGCCGAGGATGAAGCGCCGCTACGGGGCATCGCCGAGCGCCACGGGTATTTCGCCGCGCGGGGACCGCACACGGGGGAGGGCAGCGCCAGTGGGCTCATCGCCGCGCTGCTCGCTGGCGAGGTCGTCACGCTCGCCCTCACGCCCGATGACCGCCTCCGCCTCGTCGCCTGGCTGGACGGACTGCCCCCCCAAGGCAGGGAGTCACGTATGAGTCGTTTTCTGCGCATCTAAAGTGACACTCCTGCCGCCTCTACAGTTGTAGTTTCTGTTTTGGCGATCAGGAAGCATCTCGAAGTGCAACCAGCACCTTGAGAAAGCGTAGTGACCGACGTCGAGAAGCGAAACTGTGCAACGCCGTTTCGAGAAACTACAACTGTAGAGCCGTTTCGAGAAACTACAACTGTAGAGCCGCGCGGCCAGTGGCTAGCCGCAAGCGGACCACAGACACAGCGCCATTGTTTGTCTACTCTATAGGAGGGTCGGCTTTAACATAATATTTCGCTCTATTGAGGGGCGTTCGGCGCGTCAAATGGGCTGATTTGCGCCTCTCAAGCGTTCAAAAGGATCGTTGAACGGCACTATACCATTGCTCGGGCCGCTCCATGTGGTCACGAGTGCGCCCAGACCTGGGCAAAGGTGTTGTTATTGTCGAGTAAGGGGCACGAACGGGGTGCCGCCCAGCATCGGACGAGGCACATATTATGTTAAAGCCGACCCTCCTATAGGACATGGAGCTAGTGTCACTCTATATGTGCAATGCATGACTCTCTGACGGGATATTGCAGCCGTTTGTTTCGTGTGATCATGCGTGACGCCCTCTCGCTAGCGACGCGCGACAGCATCGTCCACGTCGCCGCAGACGGCCGATGGGGGTCCCCGGCGATGCCGGGGACCTCCATCGGCCGTGGTCATAGAGACGCGGATACCCTTAGCTGCCAGTGATGGTTTCGGTGATCTTGTTGATGATCCCCTCGCCCTTGGCCGCTGCGGCGGAGGCGCCGTCACCCGTGGCCTGACGCGGAGGCTGGACCGGCCCAACGGGGTCGCCGGGGAGGCCGCCGAAGACCTTGGCGGGGGCGGGGGGCAGGTTGACCTCCATGCCCAGCGCGAAGGGCTCGGCGATGTAGGAGTATTCACCCTTGCCGTCGAGCGAGGGGCCGTGCGCCCAGCGCCCCTGCCCCGCCGTCGTGTCGGCGGGGTTCTGCGCGTACGACATGAAGGCGTAGGCGTACTTGCCGTTCTCGCCGAGCTTGTCCGCCGTCATCTGCGCCGGGATCGGCAGCACCGCCGTGGATCCGCCCAACTCCTCGACGGCGGCGAGGAACTGCTGCTGGTGCAGCAGGTCGCGGGAGAGCATGAAGGAGAGCGTGTCGCGGATGCCGGGGTCGTCGGTCATCTCGTAGACGCGCGCGGTCTGCAAGCGGCCCTGCATCTCGTAGATGGCGTCGGCGTACAGGTCGGCGGCGACGTTGCCGCCGGCGGTCACGTAGGAGCCGCTCCACGGGTTGCCGTTGCTGTCGGCGTACATCGCGCCCAGGCCCGAGACAATCATGTGCTGCGGGTTCATCCCGCCCATCACGGCGGCGATGGCGGGGTTGGCGCTGGCCCCGGCGGCCTGTTGCTCGGGCGAGGCCCCGTTGAGCAGCATCCCGACCATCGTGGCAAGCATCTCGACGTGCATGATCTCCTCGGCCGCCGTGTCCAGCAGCATGTCCTTGATCATGGTCAACTTCGGGTTACCCTCGGCCCCGCGCAGGCTCCAGCCTTGCGCCAGGTACTGCGCCATCACCGTGAACTCGCCGTAGACGCCGCCGATGAGTTCCTGCACCTGCTTGGCGAACACCGGATCGGGCTTGTCCACGCGCACCGGATATTGCAACTGCTTGTTGCGGACGAACATACTGTCTTCCTCCCCGGACGTGTCCGGTACTGTACCTAACCGCGCGCCGGCCCATGCGGTATGATGAGGCCGGCGCCGGATAAACGAGGGGCTACCACGGAGAGAGCACGGGCCGTGCCACGTACAGGGGGGGAGTACCTTATCGTATGGAGTATGCATTCGTGGAGGGGCGGGTGCGCATCGAGCGGACACCCGAGGAGCAGGAACCGCTGTTGCAGCGCCTGCGTCGCATCGAGGGCCAGGCGCGCGGGTTG
>JAABUX010004251.1_pt1 | contig 18311 bp, 30 predicted proteins | sample 5561851 | NCBI WGS metagenome assembly JAABUX01 (sample SAMN10711883, study PRJNA513361) | rock metagenome | isolation source: Antarctica rocks | place: Antarctica: Victoria Land, Richard Nunatak red sandstone | collected 2016-01-03 | reverse complement strand
ATCCAAAACTGGCCTGCTGTGGAGACATGGGCTGGAGCCGACGGCCTGCAGCGGCTTCACGAGCTCAGCGGGGAGACGACGGTGCAGGTGGCAACATGACAGGCTTCAATCACGTGCTCCCTGCCGTCACTTCATCTACCAACAAAATACTGGCCCTTGAAGCACTCCACGGCGATCAAACAGGCATCATATTGCGCATCAGTCCGCGCGTATTGGCACGTCGAGGGCCGCCTCGCTGTACAGGTGATGGCAGCGGATGGCGGGGTGTTCCGTGGCGACGCATTTGCGCACACCCCCATCTCCTGCACCTTCAGCGACTTCCTCAGCAACGCATTGGCTGCAGCCGACAGCAACGGCGGCTCCAGCGCCCCCGCGAGCCCCAGCCAGGGAACAGCATGCGCAGGCAACGGCAGGGGTGCATCTGGAGGTCTGGGCCACGATGCAGACCGCGGTGCTGATCCTGAGAGGGCAGCGTCACAGCAGCCGGCCACGCCAGAGCGCCGCCTGGAGCCGCCTCAGGCAGGTCTCAGCGGGGTCGCGGGTTCGAACGGGACGCCGGGCAACCACGCGGCGGAGGGCCAGCACCTGTACCTGGCGCAGGCGGCGATCAAGTCGTCCGCGCCGGGTGCCTGCAGCCTGGCTGCGCTTCAGGCGGACATCCGGCTGCCGGCGTGCCTGGCCCGGCTGCCCGTTGACCAGATCAATCTGTGGATGAGCATAGAGTGCGGCTGCTTTCCTTCACAATGCCCACGTAGCTTGCCCGCCGTGTGCTTTTGAGAGTTAACATAAGGGTGGACAGGGTGCGAGGGTTTCAATCACATACGTCGACCTTGCCGACGCTGCAAAACCGGCTCGACGATGCAGCCTTTGGCGGCGTCCCAGATCGCAAGCAAGCCATTGCTGAGGTCGGCCATATTGGTGCTGCAGAGGCACCCGGTCGAGCCTGCACTACGACCCGTACCAGAACCTGCTCTGCGTGGTGCGCGGCGCCAAGCGGGTCCGCCTGTACAGCCCGGCAGCCACCCGGTACCTGTACCCCATGCCGCTGTACGGAGAGTCGCCGAACCACAGCGCCGTGGACGTCGCCGCGCCCGACACCCGCCGCCACCCGCTGTACAAGCAGGCCCGCCAGCACGAGCTCGTGGCCGACGTTCGGGTGCGAGCCTGTGACTGTCCATGTCCCCAGCCGGTCTGGCCCTTGTGCGAGCCCTGTACCTAGCAATGTCGGCGCCTGTACAATCCTTCCGCTGAGGTTGAACTGTAATCAGTGCAGACAGGCACTTCAGCTTATTCTCACAGCATCGGCGCCGCCTGATGAGGCTGCCGACCTTGTGTTTGCATGCATTCAAGCAAACAGCACGCTCAAGCCCCGTGACCCAGTCTGGCAACAGGGTTAGCCACGCATTCGTCCTGAAAGGCCACCTGCTGCTGATTGGTTCAGGCGGGCGATGCGCTGTTCATTCCCGAGGGCTGGTGGCACCAGATTGACAGCGACAGCCTCACAATGGCTGTCAGCCACTGGTGGGGGGGGCCCGCCACAACTGCGATGACGGCAGCGGCACCAGATGCGGGCCCGTACCACCTGCGCCGCCTGCTGCGGGCGGAGGTCGAGCGAAGGACCGCGCAGCTGCTGGCCAGCATCGCGCCTTTCGATGTCGACCAGAACCCGAGCTTGACGGAGGACCTGTTGCGCAGCGTCGCCAGCAACGGCTGCGTCGAGTTCAGCGGGGGTTTGGTCGAAGGAAAGGTGCTGGGAGCGCTCGCGCTGGTAGTCAAGGATCTGGTGCCGACATCCGAGGTCGACGTCTCTCCTGTGAAGCGGCGCCGGGACAGCACGGGCGACAGCAGCGGTCCTCGGAAGAGACGACGTATCTCACCGGCGCGAGCAGCGGCATCGCGCGATGCCGGCGACGGCTCAGATCAGCTGGAAGCTGAATCCACAGACAGTCAGCCGCACGAGGCCCCAGCCTCGTCGTCAGATGACGGGTCCGTTGACAGTGACGAGGACGAGCTCGGTTTGCATGACGAGGTTGCTCGCCTGTTCGCGACATTGACTCCGCATTCGCTACAGAGCGTGCTGGCTCTGGCGGCAATAGCTGTCCCGCGGACCATCCAGGCGCTGCTGCTGCATGCGCTGCGGCCAGCGGCAGCGGAGCTGCTCACGCAGAAGCTGGAGCGCGCCGACGAGGCGCTGCTGCGTGCTGGAAAGCAAGTTGAACAGGTGCAGTGCATTGTGCCCTTGAGACCCAGCCCCTTTGTTAATGAGCCCTGATCACGCTTTCTCACCCAGTGTTCCTGCAATGCTGTCAATGGAGAGCAGTCAGCTTCCTCTGAGCTGGTGTGCATTCCTGCTGCTCGGCCAACTCGCATCCAACACAACGCTACTCTGTGCGGGCGGCAGGGAGCTTTTTATCGGCTGTTATATGGGAGATGCGACGACCCTCAGGCGGTATTACATTCGATACTGCGACAGAAGGAGATTCTTGGGCGGGCAGTGTGCGCACAGGTCCTGTCCGAACTCAGTGGTCCAGCATCCGAGGCTGAAACCTAAGGGAACTGGCAGTCTGCCGCCAGAAGTTGTGCTAACCACACCATCGCAAGGTACCTGCAAACCTCTGGCCAGTGCTATTCTCATACGCAAGCACATGGTCTCAAGCTTTGCCTAATTCTGATGTACGTAGGTCTGATGGTGTGTTCGAACCTGACTGAAGATTTGCTCATTACTAGGCTGGTCTAATCGTACACGCGCTAACACGCAGGCAACCGTGAATCGTCGCCTCCTGGGCTTGCACGTCGTTGCTTCCAGCCGTCCCGAGCTGCCTGCTGCAGGCGACTGCCTTCGGTGTAACATGCCACGCCGGTCACAGCTGCGCCAGGTGGGGCACGCCAGCGTCGTCTTCAGCCTCTGCTGAGTCACTGCTGATGCTGTGCTGGCCCAGCAGACGTGCACTGCCCTCGGTCTGCAGAAGCCAGCGCATCTGTTCAGTCCGGATACTCACAGGTGGCGTTTTGCGTCGAAGGTATGGCACGTCGCCATCAACATACGCAATGCATGGTGTTTGCTGCCAGAGTTAATGGCACAGAAGGGGTGCACCTTCGCCACTGGTGGCGGCTGCGGGTACGCTGGTACGACAGCTGTGCATTCTGCAGGCAGTGACTCCTGCACGCATGCACCCCCTGTCAGCGCCTCTGCACCGCTCTCGCATGGATCCATTGGAAGTGTACCGTATGACGGTTTGCATGTTGTCTGCAGGGCAATGCTGCTGTGCATTTCAGTGCCCTCTGGGAGTTCAAAGCTCCGTGATGAACAGCACGCTAGGGGGAATCAGCAGCGAGGTCGTGCCTGCTTGGCTGAGGCTGCCGGTGGCGGCACTGATGCTGCTGGCACTCCAGGCTGGTCAGCAGAGTCGCCGTAGCCACCGATGAATTGGGGCTGGGGCTTCACCTCATCACGGAACGTTCTGTACCGCTGCGCGCGCCTGCATGTGCCAGATATGCAGTGACCTCAGCATACATCGCGATGCCTGTTGCACTCATAGCCTGTGCTACTGGCTCCCGTGTATCTGATGCAGTCTATTTCTCTCGATGTTTGTTCTATCTAGGGCATAGCATCATGTCTGGTGTCCCTTCGATGAGCCATAAGATCATCACCTGCCCATGCTGGGTTGTAACAGCACGCCCTTCTGTCGCCGCGGAGCCTGCTGCCGTGCATGCGCGAAGCACGAATTGCATTCACACGCAGCAGGAGCAGCATCGCACCAGCGGGTAAACACGTAGGAGCATACGAGGGCTGCCAGGATGAGCACCAGCACGCCGATGAGCGTGCCGACGACAATCAGGACGGTCCTGTAGGTGCTGCTGGAGCTCGCCTCGGCTGCATGCACACAGACCGCTGCATGTGAGTCCATGGCACACGGATTCATGTGCGGCTCGGTATGGTACAACACAAAAGCTGCTGTAAACATCTTCGTACAGAGTCGTGACGCCGGAAAACACATAAGTATACCGTGATCACAGCACCATCTAGTCATGACATGTGCCATGCATAAGTGAAATGTCAGCATTCCCAATGGCGCGCACTGCCGGCGGGCGCGCAGACGGCCCAGCCGCCGGGCGTCGGGCACACGGCCTCGGAGGTGCCCGAACCCGCGACGACTACGCAGTCGTCGAGAATCAGGCCCTGCCAGCATGTACACAACGAAGTAGATATGTATGGCCGCAGCGTCCGGCTCCACCTGACAGAGATTGCAGCCGTCGTTGCATGGCTCCGCCGTGCACAAAAAGCAGATCATCCTCTGCTAGAACCAATCAGCATCGTGCTGCTTCCAGTCTCGAGCCTTCACACGCGTTGCGCCCTCGTCGCGACAAGGCTGCAGCATCCAGCATGACCGTGGTTGCTAGCGCATACATGCCGGACACTCGCTGTGCACGGATTTGCTGGAGGGAGAGCACGCACCCCGTACACGACGGGCAGCTCGCAGGCCCGGGCGTCCGTCGTGACGCGCGCCGCGTCCCGCAGCTGCGTCACGTTCCCGGTCACCGCGGCTGCCGCGCCGGTGGCCCCGGGGCCGCACGCGATCCACTTGCCGGCAAGCGACGGGCACCGGCTGCGGCTGCCGAACGTGACGCAGCCGGGCACCGTACTGCCCTGGTACCGCAGCGGCGCCATGCACGTCTCCTGCGAACTTGTCACGCCCGTTGATGGTCAGGATCAGCGCCCTAACATCCGCTGCAGGAGGCAAATCCGGATTGCAGCACTCATGGTCAGGCGCGACTGCATTGACTGCATCAAGATCCCACGACCTAGCCCCGCGGCGACATGCCAGACGGTGGTGTGTGTTAGCCTCCCTGTTGTTGTTGTCTCACAAAAGACACAATTTTGGCGTCAGAGCTGTGACGCTGACTACTGTTCCCCAGCTGCTGCACTTGAGCTACGGCATCTGCGGAGCTCCCTGTATGGCCCTCAGCAAATTGCTGTTATTGGCGGCCATTTGTTGCCGGTCAAGTGCAGCGTCGCATCGCAGCGTCACGCAGAAAGTGCGGGCGAGCCTTGGACGCAGCTCAATTATCTGGCCAGTCAAGCCTGACCAGCGCTGGTCAGCCTGCTGTTACAAGCTGCTGGCGTAGCGGGATCCATCACCTGCTGTAGTGTTAAGCTAGAGATCAGGAGGCACCCCTGCCCGCCGGAGTGCTGACGCTGGCGCAGGATGACATCCTGGCGTCGTCGCTTTCCGGTTGGAGCAGAAGTTCCTTATGATTACGAGCTCAGCGCAACAGGTGGCACTGCCCGCCCGCGCAGGCCGAATCATGTGAGCCGGCTTGTCAGCAGCTGGCAAACGGGGGTTTGCTCTGACCGGGGTGCACGTGGCTTGCTACGCCTGCACAAGAGAGACATCGCAGACGCAGAAACGCCCGCAGCCCAAGCGCTAATATGCTGGTCCTGGGTTGGGGCGATACAACGACGTCGCTGGACATTGGCACGGTCCGGGTCAATGTGCTGATTGCAGTTGCGCGCCTGGTCAGCAGGGGTCAAGGCTGCGCCGTTGACGGCGGCGTATATGGCTGCCACCTGACCGTCCGTCAGAGCCTCGCTGTACAGCCCTGCAGCCGCCAGCACGGGTGGATCTCGGCAGCATCTCGGGACATTCACTCTCGCTCGCGCGCAAACAGATTCTTACTTGTGCGCGCTGCTGACAGGATGCTGGGTTCATAAAGTATTCCTTTTTCAAGCATGCCGCATGCAGCAGGGTCGAGCCGGTTCTGCTCACCCAGCTGCGCGATGCTGCCGTCGAAGAAGCGCGCCTGGTCGCTGTCGGAGCGCGAGCACAGCACGAGCGGCCCGGAGATGTTGGACTGCATGTGTGCACAGAACAGCATGCATGTGCTTTCGCTTCAGCCATGCAGCATCCATGCATCATTGCACGAACTGCAAAGCGACCTGTGCGCATGCAGCATTTGCAGACGCTGCATCATAATGGTTTCTGTGACGTGCAAGCGGGGCAGGTCTCAGCGCTGAGACGAAGTTCTAGGCATCTGCACCAGCGGTGGGGCACCAGGCGTCAGAGCTGCGGCGACGATGAGAAGGCATGGCAGGATTTCAGAGCCTAGGCTGCGCCGTGCCCACCTGCAGGCCGCCGTCGACGGTGTAGACGGACGTCCCGTCCGGCAGCGTCGAGTTGCCATTCAGCTGCGCCGCCAGCACGCCGTCCACGTACAGCCTGCGTTGCCAGCCAAGCGCGTTGCACACCTCACAGACCAGCTTGCTGGCTTCTGTCGTGAAAATGAGGTTCGCACGGTCATGCTGTGTTCGGTAGCGGGGAACGGAGACCTCAGCGTGCTCATCATCCGCACCGATCTGAAGCGTGTCCTGCAAACAGAGTTGAGCGTGTGAGGTTGACGGCATGGCTTGCCTGTAGCCGGGCTGACCGCCCTGCTGAGACGTCAATGTGAGCATGTGCCAGCGCCCATCTAGCACGTTCACAGGCGCGAGCCGTGTCGCAGTGACATTGCCACCTGCGCGTGCGCAAGCCTCATATGAGCAAGGATTGCACGTGCAATGGCAGCCCAGGACCGGAGCGTCGATTCCAGATATTGTCTGATGAGCTCTTTGCGAAACACACGAGGGACCTAGATGAGGGCGGTGACCTCCGGATGTCACAAGTTATGCGCGGCGCACATGGTCAACAGACACATGCCATTGCAGCGCAGCACCTGCGATCACTGGGGCCTCAAGCGCATTCTGGGCGACGAGCCCGTCAGAGTCTATGTAGAGCGCAGCGGCATTGCCGGTTTCGATGTCTGTGCCGTCCTTTTGGTATGCGCGCACGATGCCGAAGGTCGAAGACGCGATGGTGGGAATGTAGATCTCAGCCTGCAGTGCGCAGGTGGCTTTGAACGGCCCGACGTTTGTGACGCGCCGTATGTGATGGCACATGGTTTCGACAATGCAGTCTCATCCCACAAGGACAGCAGGCACGGTCAGCATTGGACCTCGAGAGTCCAGGGTACAGGGCACGGGCGGGACCAGGCAGCAGATTATGGCAAGGCCAGGCACCGCCTCGAGTTACAGCTTGACGGGCTACATAAAATCCCCACAGGTCAGACAGGGCCGGAGGAGTGTGAGTGTGCACCATGTTCGGCGCCCAGGCGTTGTATGCGCCGGTGCTAACGTTGGTGGCCTCGTGCGAGAAGATGTACTGCGGGCCCTGCTCCGACGTGTTGGCAGCCTTGGCCCACACGTTGATCGCGAAGAGACCGCCGTCAGCATGGCCGGGGCTCTCGAGCGTCATTGCGCCCTGCGCCCAATGTACGCCGCAATTGAGATTTTGCATGAGCACGGTCAACGGTTCCATGGCTGGTCGTGAAACCATCGTCAGGTGGGCCGCATCCGCCGCAGAACCACCGCTCGCTTGAGAGTTATCACACATAATGACGGCTAGCATAATTCGTTGGAAGCAATCCGCCTGGCGGATTGCTGCCTTCATTGTTCACCTGTGACGCCTTGCTGCAGAGCACCGCAGAGCCAAACAGGGCGTCCGGCATGGCGACCACGCCATTGGTGCCGTAGCCGACGTAAGCTGGCAGCGGCCACGACGCGGCCCCAGCGCTGCTCAGAGGGTAGAATGCCCTGCAGTATTGCAGTGTGCAAACACTTGCGCCTGCGGTCTGACCATCATTAGGGCTGCTGCTCGTGCTTCCTCTGATAGCATTGATCAGCTTGACCACCGCATGGCAGCGATTCAGCAGCGAGGTTGGACGCTTATCTGGGGCAAGCGCATCGACTGGAGCAAGTTAATATGCGTGTAGAAAGCAGTTGAATGGGTTTCAAAGGCCTGGAGAGCTTACGCGGGCACGGGTGCAATGGTTGCATTGGGCTGCCCGACACCCAATGGTGTCACGCAGACTCCCAGTACCGCTAGCGACGTGAGGGTGCTCAAGCCGTACGTCTGCGCGCAGCAGGCAGAGCAGATGCTGTCAGCACGTTGACATGTGCGGCTGCATCAACGGCCACTTTCTTTGCAGGAAGGAATTGGAGGGTAACCCGCCTGGAGCTGATAGGCGTTCAAGGGCTGGCATATGTCGCCGGGTGGACAAGCTATGATCGTCTCGTTGACTGCCGTCGCCTGGTAGAATGCTGCGCACAGGGCCCACACATGATCCAAGACGCAGGTGAGGGTGCAATCAGCAAGTATCGTCACCGCTGGGGCAGGCATGAAGATGCCGCCGGCGCAGCAAGCTGAGGACTTACAACGCACCCAGCTGTGCTGTGACGGCGCAGATCGGCACGCCAGCCAGCGTGCCCAGCGCAGCCTCATTAGCTGCGCGCAGGCAGCAGCTGACATTATGGTGCTGAAGACAAGGTACTCGCCATCTATGATACCTCGCTGTCCGCACTTCACGGCAACAGTGACGCAACATCAGCAGCATGCCTACGGCGCCGACGCCGGTGACGCCGGCGATGCCCTGCTGGAAGAGCTGCTGCACGCCGTCGGGCCCCAGCGCGGCGTCGAACACCGACAGGCTGGCCAGCCGTCCTGCACTTCCACCGCGGAGGCTTATATGAAGCTCCCTTACATTGTCGCATCGGCGGAGCGAGATCAAACAATGTTGCACACGACAGCAGCAAGCTCTGCGTGATGCTATCAAACGCTTGCATCGCTGATAATGTGGAGACTGTCGAGCAAAGGCAGCAGGGTCAGCCGTCAGCACAGAGGTTGTGACCGCACCGTTGAAGAAGCGACTGCTGTCCAGATCGCTCCTGGCGCACAGCGTGATGTTGCCGTCCAGCAGCATTGGAGCGCCGCCATCCACGTTGACCGCCACGCCGTTGCTGCCTACGCATGCACGGCCGGACTTGGTTGTATGTGCCCAGCGAGGCTTCATCGGACTTCCCTTCTGAGTTCGCAGTGCGTCATGGCATTTTTTAATGAAATGCAGTCCTGGCCAGCAGGCTTCGCGCACCGATGTAGGTGCCATTGGCGAGCGTCGCTCCGACAAGGCCACCGTCGACGTAGAATTCGTAGCCCTTGCCGCCGGCCTGGTGCGTCGTCAGCGTCATCTGCGTGGCAAGTGAAGCGAGCTCAGGTCTGTCCACAGTGCCATATCCTATGGCAGAACGATCCTCCGAGTTGGGAGCTTGATCGTATGTTGGATTCCATTGCACTCCATTGCACCATGACTCTGCGGTGCTTGGCGGTGCTGTGACAGCTCCTTCCACGACTGACCTTTGCTGAGCTGTGTCATCAATTGACAGCAAGGGCAGAGTCAGCATCCACATCTGGTACAGGACAAGGAGTAGGCCAACAGCCTACAGGCGCACCATGTGCCACCTGCCGTCCATGAACGCGGAGAAGTCGCGGGCGCTGTCGTTGCCCACTTGGCCGTCGCTGTCGACGAAGGTCTGCGCGGCCGCGCCGGTGTTGGTGTCCTGCGAGTCCGTCACCAGGCTGCGGACGACACCGAAGCTGTTGTGCTGCGTCTCCGGGACGTACAGGTTGATCTGCGCCGGCGCACAAAGCACAATAGGCTTCGCCATGCAGGCACACGAGCTCGAGTGTCATGATCCCTTCGTGTTTGAACTGAGACAAAGCCTCTTTGCGTGCTCTCCCTCATGCTCGCTGGCACGTCGTCTCATAATGGTGAATCATCGTGCACGTGAAACATGACGACCCTGCAACCCTGCAAAAGAGTCTGAGCCACGCAGCGTGACCAGCTGCTTCAGAGCATGCAGGCACCAACCTGGTTGGGGAACCATCCCGCGATGGGGTCCGCGGCGAGTGCCGCGGCGGCGGTCAGGTTCCAGTGGCTGTACACGTAGCCCAGGTCCAGGCCCCACAGGTCGCCGAACTTGACCCACAGGCTGACGGCCCAGGGGCCGCGCCGGCCGTAGGGCACGTCGTCCAGCAGCACCGCGTCCTGACGCTCCTGCGTGCAATGTAGAGCCCTAACAACCGTTCGCCCTTTGACCACGACAATTTCAGTTTGCTAACAAACATCATTTTGGACTGAGAGCTGCTACTTAGCATTGCCATCTGGTGGATGTTATTTGATTTTCTGTTTGTTTGTGGCACATTGTGCATGCCGTGCGATGCCGAACATGATTGCATTCCGCAAATGCAGGGCTTGCCTGGGAGTTGACTATGCGGTTCAGCGTCAGCGCATCGTAAAAGATGAGTGCTAGCAGACAGACAGACGTGAGGGACACCGAGCTCAGCGAATGCCGTAGAAAAGTAGTCAGTCGGCGTTGAGGATGGGCACCTTCTGGCACTCCAGGACGGGCACGCCAATGTCGGCGTCGAGCGCAAAGGTGGCAGTGGCCGTTGACCCGTTGTACACGACGGCGCCGCCGGCGGATGCGAGGCTGCCGCCTGAGGCCGCGCCAGGCCAGCACGTCGATCGCGGAGTGAGGTGAGGAAGCGTCACGCATGGTGTAGACACTGAATGCGCTCATGCAAGTTGAATCGGAGAACCTGACAGCGCTAGGGTCTGCGAAGCAATGCTGTGGGTGCCGCCGCGGGCCGCGCACCGCGCAATGCTGTCAACACAGTCGCGGAGCAGGCTGCGATGCTGTCGCCAGGCTTAAGCTGCAGCGATGTGACGCGGCTTTGCCTCACCGGTGAGAGGGAAGTACGCCGCAGCAGCCGGCAAGGGCTGTGATGCCGACTGATCTGCAGACGCGGGAGCCGCTGATGCCGCCTGGCTGAGCTGGGTCGTCAGCTCCTGTCATCACATGCGCGGAGACGGGTCACCAAAGGCATGACGGCCCGCGACAATGCTGGTGCATGAGCCAAGCTGTGCAGTCTTATTAGGCTTCATATGCATTATTTGTGGTGGTGTGGCGTTGCTTGCCTGGTCGTACAGAGCGGCCATCGCAGCTGCGGAGACGGAGGCATTGTAGAGCGCCAGGTTGGCGAGGCGGCCGCTGTAGAAGCGGCCGGGGCTCAGGTCGGAGCGCGCGCACAGGACCATGGGGCCGGTGATCACCATCGGCCCGCCGCCGGTCACCGGCACCACCTGCCCTTCGCTGCCTGCGTCATCAGCCACACAGGGTTGCGATGCAGGTGTCAGTTTGGCAATGCGGACATTGCACAGGGACTGTGCAGGCGCACGTGGATCATCAATGAGCGGCCGGCAACTCGACAGGTCGATATGTACAAATCATGTGTCTATCTCCGGATCAGGTCGAGGAGGGCAGCACACGCTGGTGAGCCAGTTGGGTGGCGCACTCGTGTAAGACCCGTTGGGCGCCATGTCCGCCACCAGAGCGCCGTCCAGGTAGATCTGATAGCCCTTGCCGTCCCCGGGGTGCGTTGTGAGCCCGATCATGTGCCACCCGCCGTCCTGCACCCGTTATCGCATGCCTCAGAATCTCCTTCAACGCGCAACTCTATTTAGCCGTTCGAGTATCTGCCAAAGGTAGGGAGTCTTGCGCCATCGGAGTAAAGTTCGAGCCGCTGGTAATTTATGGGCGCAGCCAACGACGCAAGAACTCTGATACAGCTAGATCAGTAGACAACCCCTTACATACCAGCAGCGTGGACGCGGTTGACCGGTTTGCTGCGTCCGTCTGGCTGACCGTGTTGTCGCTGTCCAGGAAGGTCACAGCGCCCGCCGCCTGCGGCGCGTCAGTGGAGTCGCGCACGAGCGTGCGCACGACGCCGAAGCCGTCGTCCAGCGTCTCCGGCATCAGCACCTGGACCTGCGTCGCCGAGCTTGTACCACTTCATCTGCCTTCTTTGGATGGCTCAGGGGCTGAGACTCAGTTCGAGTTGCGCTCGAGAGCACTGCGCCGCAGTTCATTCAGTGGTCTATTATGCTAGCCTCTTCTTGGAGCGGGTTATTCAAGCAAGATTTATGCGGAGCAAATGCATTGTCTTGCGTACATGATGCGCAGGGTTGCGACCCAGCAAGCTCCGCAGGCACTGACCTGGTTGGGCAGGACGTCGGGCGACGCCGCGAATTGGTTGTGGCTGAACAGGTACTCGAAGCCCGGCCCGTACAGGGACCCCGGCTTCGCCCACAGGGTGAGGGCCCAGGGCCCGCCGCCGCCGTACGGCACATCGTCCAGCGCCACGTAGCTGCTGCTGTTCTGCAAGACACGTCCGGCGGCATGGGGTTGGGCTTCACCCACAGGTCGGATGGATGGCGCGATGGGAATCAGCATATGAAGGTGTGCTGGATCACTGAACCAGAAGCAAGTGAGGACATCTACATAGCTTATGAGGATGGCAGGGTTGACATGCAGACGGCAGCTTGCTTTCAATTTGTAGCGCAAGATGAGATCGAGCGTACAAACGAGCGGCTCGCAGCGTATGCAGACATAATCATGCTAAATTTGTATGCGCTGCTGGTCTGGAGGGATGGGAGATGTCGTGTTGCGCGCTTTGTTGCATTCCAGCACGGTGACATTCCAATCGTCGTCCGGCACAAAAGCTGCGCCAGCAGATGCGTTGCCCTGGTAGGATCCGGCGCCCTGACTGACGTCCGACGCCACAGAACCTCCAGCGCAGCACACGCTTTAGCGTCGCGCCTCGGCAACACCTTCCGATTGGCTTTGCACCACTCGCTGACACCGCTTGGAGTGCAATACCTCGTCACGCAGGGTAGAAGCGCACCTTGCAAAGGGAAGAAGGCGAGCGGCAGGTCCGCCTGCCCGGTCGTGTCCGTCACCTCGGTCGGCGCCAGTGCCCCGAGCGGTCTGGCAGCTTCGGAGAGCGGCGCCGAGGCAGGCGCCGTACCAGCTGCCGGCAATGGCGCTGTTGTGGGGGCCGGGGCGGCTGCACCGGTGTTCAAGGGGCCCAGAGGCTCCTGAACGCGCTTCAGGCTTGTGTCTGTGCCGTGTTCTAGCACAGAATCTCCCTGGTCGATGCAAGGGTGGTGCCTGGGTGCGCCATGGTGTGGAGGTTATGCTGAGGATCTGAGGGACACCTGAACATTGGTCTGCAGCAGCTCGCGTCGGCCGAAGTGCTGGCGGGAAGGCCACTGCAACGCGGCCGTCGGCGTCTCCCGCAGTAACAGACATAACCCGACCAAACAAAGCCAATGCATGTCGGTTTTGCCTAGCTCTGCCTGGGTTGTACGCTCCAAGAAACCTCGCGGGAGCCTCAGGAAACTCAGTGATCAGCGCTGCTGTAGCGTCTCGCCGTGGATCGGAAGCAGTGCTTGATTGATGGCAGCCTGATCAGGGTTCTCCGGCACATGGGTCTTGAAACCCTTGTGCAACTTGAATCCTGTCGGTTCTCTGCGACATGCCAGGGCTTCAAGGCACTGCTGCTGAATGTTTTATTGTCTTCACGCCGTGATCTACGCCTGGACTCATGCGGTGTACCTATCGAGCTTTGTCCGCAGCGCCTGCACCCGTGCGCTCGCGATCTTGTTGTCCGGAGCGTATGACAGAGCCTCTGAGTAGGAGTTGAAGGCATCCTTGATCTTCGTAGCCTTCTCGAACGCGTCTCCCAGGTTGTTCCAGGCCGTCACATACCTGCGTATTGCGGCCATATCGGTTAGGCTGCCAAAGTGCTGCTGTCATCCTCGCTGCTGGCGCCCATATTCATGATCATGCAAGCAATGATCCAGCGACAAATACGATACGCAAACAGAGCCAATTACCAGTGGTGTTGCAGCCAACAGCGCACCCGGGCTGCTTCTCGACCGCCTGCTGGTACTCGTTGATGGCCATGTCCGTCTTCTCCATGTTGAAGTACGCATACCCCAGCGCATTGTGCACCTGCGCGCAAGAAAACGTGTGAACTCCAGGCTCTGCCTGCAAATGGGTGTCCGGAAAGCTGAACCTTTCCTAATTTTATTTCTGATGCATACCCGACGACCACAGAGCGGCACAGCGTTGCATCACCTGTGCGAGCTCCTCCGGTTCGCCCGTCCACTGCTTCTTCGCCTTCTCCAGGTTCTTGGTCGCCTGCGTGAAGAGCTTCTTACGCAGCAGGATCACGCCGAGCTCGAAGTAGTCCTGCGAGCCAGGCGTCATGAGATCGGTTCGTATGCCAACTACGCTCCTCGCTAGATTGCTCGCCGTGTCCTATTCTGCATGGCCATAACAAACCAGTGTCAGGCCAGACGGCAACAGCACTTTGTCATGCCCACAACAGCGACAGCTGTGCCTCACCTCTGCGCTGGCGTCTCCGGTGCGGATGCGCTCGCCCAGGACCTTGGCCGCCTCCTCAAGTTCCCGCCGGATGAGCACCTGCGCCCGACGAGAGGCGCTGCAGAGTCATCTCACTGTGTACAGCGAGCACACGGCGCAGAGCCTGCACCTCCTGAGAGCCTCGGGCAAGCTTTAGACAGCTCCGCAGATGCAAGCGCGGCAGCAGCGGACTGCGAGCACGAAGAAGTGACGCGCTGACTAAGGTGCGGCTGGTCTGTGGGCACCTGCCGAACCACCAGGTATGCGCCCGCCGCCAGAAACCCGAGCAGCGTGAGCAGGTACAGCAGCTGGACTGGCGCCTCCAGGCCCTCCGACACCTGCGAGAGGTCCACAGGCAGGCTTTCAGGAGAGGAGGAAGGCCGTCAGATCGCCCCGTGCGCCAGCGCTTGCCCCACAAGCATGGGTCCGGCATGATGGAAGTGTGAGGGTAAGCGGCGAGGAGTCGGCGAGGGGGCGGGAGCCTGCCTCGCTCAGAGCTGGTGCCAGAACGGCGATCGCGAGCGGTGATATGCTCGGCAGTGCTGTTTGCCTTGCGGCCCGACATCGTCGGCCCGGCTGTCGGAGGGTCTGTGCTGGTCCGGATGCTGGCACGGCTGCGCAGCAACCCCCGCTGCGACGCCGGAGCTGGTGCCCCTCAGAGCATGCCAATGTGCATGGTGTCGGCGACGAAGTGGAAGCAGTATACTCCGATGCAGCACGAGCGCTGCATGTGCCGTGACTGCTGGTCACAACAATCTGATTAGGCCGACGCTGCAACAAGCTGTGGGTTGGCAAGGTGCACGGCACTGCCGCCATTAGCACTGTGCTAGGATCCCGAAGTATCGGTCTGTTGTCTAGCAGATCAGCCCGGTGATCGTCGCAGGATCAGCTTTAAACCCGATCACTTCAAAGGGGCTGCCCTCCCGATCACTTCGCCTTTGGTCGCAGCAGAAGGTACAGGGCTGCGCATTCCAGCACAATGAGCGTCAGTCCCTGCTTGTGACTCATGAGCAGCTCGTGCAAACAGTGGAGGCTAGAAATCCCACCTGGGCCAACCACGAAGAAGAAAGAGAGCAGCGGGACCAGCTTGTCCCTGCGAGCATACAGCACATGCTGCAGGTGAGTGCCACTGTTCTTTTCAGTTATGGGGCTATGACTACTCCTGCAGCCGGAAACGACGGCACACCTGGGCTTCCAGTCCCTGAGCTGCGCGTCATTGTACATCCAAAACGGCGCGAAAGCCGAGAGCAGGAAGAAGTCCACGGTCGTCACGTGCACCAGCTTGCTCTCGTCGAACAGGTGCGAGTAGTCGACCCAGGCCGCGCCGCCGGCGGTCAGCGCGAGCGCCCACAGCCCTACGGCGCCGGCCAGCAGAAAACCCGCAAAGATAGGTGACTCCAAGACGCTCTCCACCCTGCCCTGCACGGTCGTGACAACTCATTCAGACGGCGGCATACAGCACGCGCAGAGCGTTGACAGCATACGCCGACAGTTTCGAAATGCGAGAGCGCATTTACGGCCGGCCTGCCGTGTGATAGCGGCATGGTGCCGCGCCCTTGGAAGCAGTGTGAAGCATAGACTCGGAAATAGCAGCACCAACGCACCAGCTCCGACTTGTTGGGCGGAAGCTCCAGCGGCTTCTTCGGAGCGTCCCAGATGGCAAAATACGGCAGCAGCGCGAAGATACCCGTCGCGAAGGAAGCCGTGATGAACGGCCATGCCGGAATCTGCACGGCATGACACCGTTGGCTATTTAAATTTTCTGCAACAGCAATATGACAGGCCGAGCTCAGCACAATGATGGCTGGTACCTTGTTGCCGCTGCGGGCTGCAGGCACCAGCAGCGCGGCATACACCGCCGGGTACACGCCCATGATGTTGAACAGTGCAGTGAACACGGTGTTCACCTGCACGTACGCAAGGATGATCCCTTAGCGGTTGTCGCCGTGCGCAGGCGCATAGGCTCATCTCGGCGACGACAGGACGCGCCTGCACGCCATCGTTCTCGCCGATGCCGATGATCTTCTCGATGAAGTACTGATCCCTGTACGGCGTCTGGCCGGGCGCCAGCGCGAATGCGTAATCTGTCCACAGGGGATCGTGCGGTCACAGACCGAATCCGTCCAGTGAACTCATCATTAGCAGATGCTAGACATGCGATGGCGTGATACGCTGACTCACAGATGATGCCGGCCCAGAGAGCTGCAAGGCCGATGCTGGTTACGAGCCGCTCTGGCACGCCGCGGTCAACTGGTGCGTTCCGATCGGAGTCGACGCTGCATGTCAGTGAGTTCCTGCGCGGTGGCTCACTCCGCGGCTGCCACCGTTGCGGTGCAGGTTGAATCAGCTGTGTGCACATGCCGCAAGCCGGCAGCCTGGGTGCTGATCGCTGCATACTCTCTGGCGCCTGTAGCACATGGTGAGACAGTGAATCCGAGGTCCTTCCAGCAGAACGAGGCGTTGATGACAGGCAGCAGACACTCACTGCCGCGATGCGAGCGTTGCGCGGCCATCGCTGGAGCTGCAGGGGATGCAGCACATGGCTGCGTGCGGGCAGGTGGAGCCCGTGCATGGCCGATGGTTTGATGTTTTGAACTACTCTGTGCACATACAATGCTCGGCTTCGTGGCCGGATTCTGGACTATGCCCGCAGTACGAAAGCTCTACTTGATGCGTCGAGTTGACTAGAAGAGGAAGCGCACCATCATTCGATGCAGTTCACTAAATGATCCACACTGCGACTTGCACCATGCATGGCTGTTCCATGCCGTCGCATCTTGAAGTTGGCCAGCGTTGCAACGCATTGTAGGCAGTACCACCTCCCCCCCCCCCTTTCACCGCCCCAAAGCCGAGGCAGCATCGAGGACAGCCAGAGCAGATGCAATTGTGGGTGCAGCGGCTCGCGGGCAAGAAATGGCCGTTGGACGTGCCTGACGGTGTCGAGGTGCTGCTCTGCTGCGCACGGCACTGTGCATTTGAGCGATCACTGCGCACATGAGGCATCCAGCATCTGCGAGTCTACACTGTGAGCGGATCATGGCTGACCTGCTCTGCGCGCGGCAGGTGACAGAGCTGCGCTCCCTCATCGCTGCAGCTGGAGGGCTGCCAGTGGACCGGCTGAAGCTGCTGTCGAAAGGCAAACCACTCCAGGATGGAGACAAGGCCAAGGGGCTCCAGACTGATGGTACGGTCACTTGCGGCCGGTCACTCCGGTATTGCATGTTTGATTGCACGCCATCTTGTAATCTGGTGTAACCATCGACAGAGCTCGTGCAGCGGCTGCTGCGCAGACACGGTCGTCGTCGTGGTCGCGCCATTGACGCCAATAGCGGAGGTGTCCAACATGGCCGCCGGCACGGCCCTCGCCAATGAAGAGGACGAGGATGACGATGTGGACCGCTTCCGGTGAGCAGCTCATCTCAGCATTTTGAGGATGATGGTGATGATGGTGATGATGAAACACTGTCCTGGCATCATACAGCTCCCCTCCATTCGGGCAGCACTGTGCAGGGCCAGAGGGATCAGTTGGTTTCGAATTGAGGGCTGTTCAACCTGCCCATGCCCGCAGGATACGGCGGGATGCGGGTCGCCTCGAGCGCCGCCTCGCAGCCTTCCTTCAGTACAAGCTGCGGGCGCCGCCGCTGCTGCTGACCGTCATCTTCAGCATTCGGCCGCGGACGTACCTGCTGTTCCTCCTGTGGGTCATTTGCTGCCCCATCGCCGCCCGCTTTGAGGTGAGGCGTACAACACGGACTCAGCAGTGGACGAAGTGTTCTGGACCTCGACAATCGCACTCGACTGCCGTTGCTGTGGATGTCATGGTGTGGCTTGCATGCAAATCTGACCAATACGTCACATTGCCGTGTCGTCGTGTCAGGTGGGCCCGGTTTACGTCCTCTGCACGCTGCTCGCCATCATCTACACCAACCTCGGGCGGCGACGAGCCGGTGAGGCGTCCGCGTACTCCATATTCAACGGCGGGCGCGAGCTGCCAGGGGCACTGAACGCGGCAGCCATTGACGACCAGATGCGACGGGGGCAGATGTGAGCACCGTGCAGCCTGACGGGCTGTGGCGCGCAGCCTTTCGAATGAATTTTCCACAGAGAAATGAACCCTAACTGCAAAACAATCTCAAGTTTTCACCCTTTCGATCCTGCAGCTCTCTGCTTA
>JAABUX010004250.1_pt1 | contig 18319 bp, 14 predicted proteins | sample 5561851 | NCBI WGS metagenome assembly JAABUX01 (sample SAMN10711883, study PRJNA513361) | rock metagenome | isolation source: Antarctica rocks | place: Antarctica: Victoria Land, Richard Nunatak red sandstone | collected 2016-01-03 | reverse complement strand
TGTGATTGGTGAGCGCGCCGTTCACGGTGACCACGGAGCCAGTGGTGACGGGGCCGGATGGGCTTGTCGTCACCGACAGGACGAGTTGGAGCGGTTTGGGGGCGACCCGCTGGCTCACCGCCGCCGACGCGCTCGCGCTGTCGTTCGCGTCGCCGCCGTAGACGGCCGTGACGCTATGCATGCCCACGCTCAACAGCGTCGTGGTGAACGTCGCGACGCCGGCGCTGTTGAGCGTGCCCGTGCCCAACGTGGCGCTGCCGTCCAGGAAGGTGAGCTGGCCCGCCGGCGCCGCCGCGCCTGGGGCGGCTACCGCGACGGTGGCCGTGAAGGTAACGGCCTGCCCGATCGTGGACGGGTTGGGTGCGCTGGTCAGCGCGGTCGTGGTACTATCCCGGTTGCCTGCTGGCTCAGGAGCGGCGCCACGCTGCCCAGGTCGTTGGCGTCGCCGCTGTAGGTCGCCGTGATGGGGTGCGCGCCGACGCCCAGGCTGCTCGTGGTGAACGCGGCCTGGCCCCCGGTTAGGGCGCCGGCGCCCAGCACGGTTCCGCCGTCGTAGAAGGTGACCGTGCCCCCAGGGGCGGCCGCCCCCGCTCCCGCCGTCGTCACCGTCGCCGTGACCGTGACGCTTTGGCCGACGACGGACCCGAGGGGCGCGGAGGATAGCAGGGTCAGCGCGGTCGGCCTACTGGTGGGAGCCGGGGAGCCGATCGCGAATGGCGTCCCCGTCAGCTGCGCGATGGTCGGTGAGGACGACGTGTTGTCCAGGTTCATCGTGACGCATCCGGTGGCCGCGTCATAGCTCTGCGGCGACACCGCATGCCAGACCTGCCCATCGAACCAGTACACCTTGTCCGTCGCGCTCGCGCCGCAGCGCACGACCGCGACGGACCCGAAGGTGCTGCCCAGCGCTACCTTGACATCGAAAAACGCGCCGGCGCTAGCAGCCGTCAATGCGACACCGGTTGGATTGGCCGTGTACGCGGCGACAGTCACTGTTCCTGTGCCGCTTGCGGCGGCGGCGCTGAGGTTGGCGATCCGCGCCTGCGCGGAAATGGAGGGGTCGCCGGTCGTCGCGCTGTCCGAGCTGGCGGGGGTGAATGTCAGCGGGTTAGGGCTGTACACCTGGAGCCTGACGCTGCCCGGACCCGGCAGGCGGTCGCCAGGCTGGACATCAACGCCGCCCGCCCCATTGTCGTACGTAAGGTTCTGTGCGAACGGCAGAGGGCCGCCGGGATCTTGTGGCTGTACGCACACCGCGCCGGGGTCAACGCTGAGCGTTGCCGCGTCGAGTGACGATTTTGTGATCACGACCTGCGATCCTGTTTCAACAGTTCCGCAGGCATTGGGGTCGTTGTAGCTCGTGAAGTCTATCTTGAGCGTCAGGCTGAAGGTTCCCAGATTCGCGACGCCCCGAAGGACGCCAATGGCGCCGCTTGCCGCGAGGACGCAGTGTTCACCCACCGTCCGGCCGCAGTCCTGTCCGGTCGTGGCATCGAGCAAGGTCGACGATGTGGCCAGGCCATTATACTGTGTTCCGACGGCGCTGGCCGCGGTAGCGGCGCTCACCGCATGGGCATGGGACGAAGGGCCGCCCATTGCAGCCAACGCTGTGATTCCCACAACCCCCGTCAAGACGCCTAGCATCGCGTGTCGCATGGGTCTATCCTCCCCTGTCTTTCCCTGTCTTTACTATCTATAACGCACACATCCACGCGAGTCGTCGTCACCTGGTCATCCGGAAGGTCCACGTGCGCTCGCTGATCTGACCGGCGGCGTCCCAGACGCGCAGCAGGACGGTGTGTTGCCCTACACGCCAGCGCCGCGGTTGGTAGAGCACACTCGCATCCGCATCGTCCCGCCCCAGGATTTCCGGTTGGATCACCACGTTATCGAGGCGTAGCTCGACGCGGGTGATGGCGGCGTTGGCCGCGATGCGCGCGGCGACATAGGCGCGGGGGCTATCCTCCGCGAGGACTTGGCCCGGGCGCGGGTTGAGCGGTTCGATGAACGCGTGCAGGTCCTGCTGGCGCCACGGCGCACTGGCGATGCGCGCGCGCATCCGCGCCCAGAGCGGCGCCGCGCTCTCGCCTTCTGTCGCGGCGCCACGCGCATCCGCACGCGCGGCCCCTGGTGTGCGCGGCGCCCACGCACGGCACTGGTGGTGATGGCCGTTGGCGCTCCCACCCCGACGCTGGAGCGCGTGGCCCCGGTCGACGTGCGAGGCGTCGACCGTAGTGGTCGGGACGGCGCCGGTCCCCGTGACCAGGGTCGCCGCGACGACCACCCCCGCCAGCACCCGTGTCATCATCCGTATCTCACCCATCTGTCCTGTCCTTCACCTTTAGGCGTGGGAGTCATCACAAGTATGGGGAATGCGCCGCGCTCTGAACACACGCAGCGGGGCATCGCACCCACGCAATGGACCCACGCAATGACTCGTGTATGCTATTATGACTGCGATAGCGGTTCGCCCTTGTTTGACGTGGCGCTCTCGGGGCGGACGAAGCGAGCGATGGTATGGACGAGAAGACCTCTCGAGCCTTTGCCGGGCTGCTCAAGAGGTACCGCGCGGCAACCGGCCTGACCCAGGAAGCGTTGAGCTGAGCGCGCGGTGTGGCCACGTTGCTCACTGCCCGGTAGGCCTGGTCGCCCATGAGCGGGTCGTCCGGCGTTGCTCGCGCCAGCATCCCCAACTGACGAAACAGCGTGGGGTCGGCCACCGGCTGGGGATGTGTCGGTCTACGCGACAGGCTCACGATACTGGACAGGGGTCAGGCCTGCCCGGCCACCCTCACGGGCCTCGTGACACGCTCTCCAGATTGGCCTAGTGTTACCGAAGCTACCACCAACTGCAATCTGGCAGCGTCCCTTCGCAACAAACTGAGTTAAGATGTAGACAGACGTAGTGGCAAGTGCCGAGAAAGACGGGAGGAAGCGCTTCCTTTGCCCAAGTCACGTCTTCTGTGTGCTGTCGAATGCCAGCTCCAGAGCGTTAAGCGGCACTTTACACTTTATTAGTCACAGATTGTGGCTGGTGGTAGCTTCGGTAACACTAGGCCTGAGCAGGGAAACCAGCGTGGAGGCTGCCATGGATCAGGACCGCCCACGGCGTTTCCTTGCACATGCTCCTTTGTTTCGAAATAGTTTTCAAATTGCAACGGTAACTAGTGCTACACCATCCTCCCGTACATGTTGCCCGGCACATCCTGCCAGGTAATTGGAGCGCCGTTCTCGACAAACACCACCTCATAGGCGCCTATCTGTCCCTGGAACTGGGTGCCCTGAAAATTGTCAGACCGGAATGTTGGAAGCGCTGTAACGTGCCCGTTGGCTGCCGCGACCCGGTGGACGTTGCGGATTAGAGCGTACGGTTCGGCGAAGGTGGGCTGCTGGTAGGTGCCGCTGACAGTGCCAACCTTCAGCCATGGAACGTTCGTCGAAAACGTGATGACCTCGTACTGGCCGGCCCCGACGTCGACGAACGTTGGCCACGCCGTGCGCTTGCCCTGCTCGACTGCCCACGCATGCGCCGCAGCCCACACTTTCGAGACGTTATACAACGGCGGGTTGTCGGGCAACGCGATAGTCTGCTTGACAATATCATCGCTAGTCGGTCCGTCTAGGGTGAACGTGCCGCGGACTTGGCCTGGTGCATACCATGCCTGCTCACCATTGGGCCAGGCATGCACCTTCCCCAGTCCATCGCCCCATAGATGCGCAGCACGGAGCAGCAGTTCGTCAGATAACCCTACAGAATGCGTGTTGTAACTGTTCATCCAATCCGTTGCGGTCCACCAGTATGGCGGTAAGTGATTGTAAGGGCCGCCGGTATCCAGAAGAAAGAGGTGACCAACGTTACGCTCGACCGCTAGCCCGAGCGCATCTGTCCAATCGTTGTTACCTGCGGTATGCACTGTGTGAGCAATCTTATCCCGGTTAGCGGGATCCTTCCACCAATTTGGAATCTCAACGTTCGCGCTCATGTCCACGCTGCTTGATGCTCCAAATACCGTCTTGTACTGGCCTACAGTGTCTTCCCACAGTAGCGCTACGTCGGGACCATTGGGTCCGCCAGCGATTACCCAAGGGTCGGGGCACATGCCCGCCAGCACCATCAGTTGCTTACCAGCATGGTTGATGCGATAGTTGCTCACATAGGCTTATCGTTCGCGCAAATTGGAAGTCAGTTCGAGAGCGCCGCGACCACTACATGTAGCATTCGTAGCGGATACGCTACTACATATAGAAAGTGCCGCTGGTTGAGTTGAAGGGAGAGCAGAATGCCCAGCAACATACTGACCTGTCACGACCGTAGACTCCGCAGCCATCACGGCCTTTTGTTGACAATAACCACGGCACCGAGCCGTTTGTTCACAAGCCGTCGGCGATTGTTGGCACCAGCAGACGAACTCGCTCAAGATTTGCGCGAACGATAAGCATAGGGCTTCACCTGAGTGATATCGTAGCCTGGAAGCACGGCCATATCAAAGTAAATGCCATCGAGGTTATACTGGTTCAGCCATGCGGCGGTCTCAGTGGCAACATCGGCCGGTGGTCGCAGATTGTAGGGCGCCACACTTTCCCGGATCGTCACGTAGCCGAACACCGTGCAAGCAGCATGTTGTACTAGGTTATTGACTGCTTGGACAGTGCCAGGAATCGGTTGGCCGGGGTTGTTCGGGTCGTTGGGCCATGTATCATCCCCGACTACGACCAGATTAGCCTTTCCAGCGCCGGGAAACTTGCTGTTTAGGCTATCTATCAGCACCTGCCAGCAGTCCTGAGGCTGGCCTTGCTCGTTGACGCACCCCGTCCCGGTCTGTAGGGGAACTTTCCAGAAAGCCGGTACTGACGTGTACATCGATCCTCCTTATTGCATTTAGACATGCGATCCAAGAAATGCTGGGTTCCTTACCGACAAAGGCTTATGCGTAATGTACTGACGCGTTGCGAAACCGGGCTGGCAGAGCGACATGTGGACCGTCAACGACCCCGGAATCCTTGAGAGCCACGACAGCCCCGTCGACCCTTACTCCGTCGACCGCTGTGCCGAATGGACATGAATAGATAAACCGGATGTCCGGCGGTGCCGGATCCTGGATTTCAATATCAATTGTGTGTGTGCCGGCATTGTGGATCAGCTGGAACCCGAATGTTCCACCGAAGAGCGTCGGCGCATTACGTACCGATAGGGGTTGCCCATTGTCCAGCCAGTCAGCCAGCACACCCGGCGCAAGATAGATCGTGCGCCTACCATCCTCATCCGCCTCAAAGAACAGTCGATCCCGCAAGAGCAGATTGAATTCTGCGGCCGCCCATCCGTGCGGAATGTCGCCCATGTACCACCAACTGGCAGGGACAGCGGCGAAGTTAGTGGCGATTGGGTAACAGTGCTGTTCGTTCCAATTACCTAGCACCACGTCCCACTTGCCCGCGTCTTTCGAAACGCCGCTGACTGTGGCGAAGCCGGCCTCACACGTCCATTGGATTAATGCATCCATGCGATCCGTGTGCCCGAGCAACAGGAACGCGTGGGCGAGTTGCAACGTTAGGTAAGGCCCATACGCGCGCCACGCGTCCGAATGTTCGAAGCCACCGACAACGAAATCCGTCCAGATGCTGTCGAGCGTCGTGCGGAACGCATTATCGACGATGTCGTCGCCGAGTTTGCTACCCATGTACAGCCGGCAGGGATGGAAGTAGGCGACGGCGCCGATCATCGTTGACTTGTAGTCGCCAACGTTGGCGGGGCCGGTCGGGATAAAGGTGCGCCACTCGCCGGCCGCTCGCTGCTGCTCTAGAACCCAATGGATCGACTCCACCGTTGCCTTCCGGAGGTCCTCGAAGGCGGCTCCAATCTCCTGCGCGTAGGCGACTTGGCCGATCCGCTCCGCTAGCCGTGCTGCCTCATACAAGCCAGCCAATCCCCACAGATCATCCCAGTAGTGCGGCTTGTCCTTGTCGCCCAGGTGCTCTGCGCTCCATCCACTATGGAGAAGTCCGTACTGGTCCCGATTGTCGCGAATCCAGCGCGCCCCCTCCAGCACGTACGGACTGAACATCCGCTGGCCGAACGCTGCGGATGGACCGAGGAGTCGGTCGAGCCGGCCAAACGCCCACAACGCCTCGCCGTTGCTGTCCCACTCTAAATCGGTCTTCTCGTGCTCACCGCCGAAGAAACCGAATGCGCTGGCTGGTCCAATGCGATCATTGCCGAGGTTGAATATAGTCGGGTAGTACTGGCTGAACAACGCCTCGGCCACGTCTGTGTCACCGGCAAGCGCGCATGCAATCCCCTCAACGGAAGAATCCCGCACCCAGAAAGAATTGTAGATCGTCGGCCCTGGGTGGATCGCTCCGTGGTCGCTAAGTATTAATAGGGTGGATCGGCAGTGTCTGAACTGCGCGAACATTTGTGCGGCCGCCCCAGAGAGTTGCATCTGCACGCCCTGCGTATTGAGCTTGGCATCCCAGAACACGGTGTTAGCCCGCGCCAACGTGTCCACAGAGTCGGCCCGGATCTCCACAAGATCCGTCCCGCCCTGAAAGCTGTCAACGGGCAGACGCACGCCAATCGTCAGCGTGTCTCCCGCTTCGGCAGGGAGCGCCCAAGCGAATACGGCAGTGCACATCCCGCCCAAATAGTCGGTCGCGGTGCTTGCGCCATTGAGCACGCCTGTCGCGGCGAGATCGGCAAAAGGGTTGTTGGCGAGGTAAAAGTCGGGATCGTCGACCGGGGTTCCCGCCGCACCAGTAGGCATGGGGTTACCGTACAGGCCGTATGAGGTGGGGGCGAGATCGAACGTTGGCCCCCATGACGTATTCACGAGCAGCCGCGTTTCGTCTGTCAGATAATTGAGGTAACTGAGCCGCTTGTCGGCGAGGTATCGACCGGCACGGTCGTGCCGCACAAATCCACTCGGACCACCCGCTAGTACAGCTACGCACAACCACGCTTCGCCCGCATCCGCACGGGTTCGTCGGAGCGTGTATCGACCGACCAGAATCTCCCGCTGCCGTAGCCCGACCGGGATGGCGAATAACTCTTGCTTTGCCGTAAGACCGACGTTGGTACCGAAGGTTGTGGTGAGGATCGGCAGGTAGCCGTCTTGCATCGACTGGGTCAGCGAGGAGCCCATCGTGTCCAGGGCCAATTGCGGCAGGTGGAGGACCCGCTGGGCCGGCTGGAAAAGAAAGAAGGCGAGGCAGTATTCCTCGTACACCGGTTCGATCTCCCCGGCCTGGCCGACGAGACTCTTACGGGGGTGGTCTTTCACGCCTACCATATTCCAATAACGATAGAGCGCGTTGGACGTGAACGCCGCTTCCTTGGTGTCGAAGAGGCCTTGGTCCCACTGGTCAATCCAGTGACGGAAGTACTGCTGCGCCCACCAGGGGATGGGGTAGTTTTTCCCACGCGCCCAATGCCTCCACATGGTCTCGTAGAACAGGCGCTCATGCGGCAGCGGGTCGGCCATAATCGTCCTCCTAATGGTGCACGGGGAGATTGTCGTGTCAGTGGTGTCGAGTGCCCATGAGATGCACGTTGCGTCAAAGGATGGGGTATGTGGATCTTGTCGCGCTTAGCGCCTAAGCATCGGGTTCATCGGACAACACCTCCTTGGGAAGCGTCACCATCATTGCGTCAGCTAAGCGCCAGCACAGGTTGGCGAAATCCTCTCGTGTCTTAGGATCCTTGTCCCACTTCTCGTAGCCTGTGCACGTTACGCCTTGAATCGCTGCGGCTGCAAACCGTGCACGAAGTTCTTTGCGATCCATGATTTCCTCCCTCACGCTCGTCTGTCAAAACTGTCCTGTCTGCTACGCCCAATCGGCTAGCAATTGGCAGATAATCAGATTTTTCCAGTAGCTTTTGCCCGCATAGCGGCTGCCAGTTGTTGACTCAACTCCTCATGCGAGGCAGCGCTAATGGACGCTGACTCAAGTATTTTTGCCGTCAAGAAAAGGACTGTGTCAACTTCCTCGGTCTCTCGCGCTGCCTGGATGACAGTTCGATCTTCTTCACGCAACTTTCCACCATCCTGAGCCATCTTGATGACGTACCAGCCGTCAGACGTGAGGACGTAGCGAATGTCATCGCCATTACTCACGAGTTCGTTATCGGCGGTGAGCTGGAACGGGTAGGCAGACGAGCTATAGCTGTGTTGGATCATTTACACACCTCCAGGGGCCACGACCGAGAGATCACCTAGCTAGTGCAGAGTCAGGGAGCAACATTTGACACTCCTTATCGCCCGTCACGACAGCAAGGCGCTAGGTCGCCTGTTGGCATAAATGGTAGGTGAGGTCCCCATTCTGCATGGTCTCGTGTCAACCTGAGAACACGTCTGCCGACATAAGGCGAAACTCGCCACCCTCTTGATAGAGCAGCTTCCCCATCCCTGCGTGCAGACGAATGTTGTCTTGGCTGACAGGCTTTCCTAGCAGGACTCCGTTGACCCCTAGGATAGGAGTTGCTGTGTCACTAAAGTCCGATTGCTTGGTCCAGGCGATCAGCAATGGCGTATGCATCGTGAGCACACCGACCGCGGGTGGCAGCGTTGTACCATCGAACGTGACGTTAACATTGACATAATCAGTCTCGGGATCGGAGTCGGGGATCATGTGTCCGTTGGCATCAATGATGTGCAGGTCGAGAGCGAGCGATGATATCCAAGCCGCGGGGTTGATGATAATCATGCTTGCCTGGCTGCCAGCGTTGGGCAAAGTCAAGTTAACCTGGAGGGGTGGCAACTGCGATGCCGACGCGTAGCCGACGGTCAGAGTCGCATTAACCTTCAAGGTGCTGGGGTCCGTCGCTGAATAACTCTGAGACCCTAGTGCAGCCGTTGGTCCGGCTACAACCAGCGGCGGTACCTGACTCACTGGTTTGTTATCAACGTACGGTTGTATGGCAAGTGCCGCCGCGTCCAGATAAGAACTGCCTACCACCATAGCGGAAACGTATACCGCCGCCTGCTCGTCGATGACCGTCACATAGCTGCTGTCTAGGTTGGAGAAGAGTGCGCCCATGGTCGTGTCCATGCGCTCCTCCAGCCAGGTCGCGCCATTGAAGCTCATATCAAGTGTGAGATCGACGGCATCGGTCGCCTGTTGCCAGTTGAGGGCGAAGTTGGCCCCGCCGAACAGGCCATGCGTCGTGCCCGGCTTGGCGGTCTCCGCCGTCGGTATGGGCTTGAAGAGCCGGTCGAAGAACGCCTTGAGGGCTTGGTCCAGGAACTGTTGAAGGAGATTATTGGCATCGACATCCGGATTCGCCGGTGGAGCGCCACCGGCCCAGGCTATTATGATAGCACCGTGTGCTCGCGCCTGCTCCCACGCCGCACGAATAGCGGCACTTCCGCCAAAGTAGAAGCCTTGGACTGAAACATCTAGCGACGTTGAAAGCGATTGAAAAAGCGTGGTGCCATTGATGGTAACGTGGATCTTGCATGCAGGAAGCAGCCGCAAGTAGTGGTACTTGACGCGAAGCGTCCCTGGTACGCTGTTGGCTGGCATCTGCTTCTCTAAGATCTGCTGGAAGGCGAGCGCCCCGTCCTTCGTGAGATTGATGGAGAAGGCGAGCAACCCCCCCGGCGTACCCGCGTCGGCCTGGTGTGCCGGATCGCTCCAGCTGCCCCACAACGGATCGATATCGAGCGAGGCTTGCGCGTTCTGCGTCGTCAGCGAGCGGAACGCTGGAATGTCAGGCGGCAGTGTGCTCGTGTTGTGCGGATCAGTGACCAGCTGTGTCCACTCCTGTTGCAGGGCGACCAGGTTGGCGGGGGTCCCGGTGGCGGCGGTGTCGACGCAGAAACTCACGCTCCCGCCGGAGATGGCGCCGCTGCTGTCCCGGAGCAGCGTGGCGGACGCGGAGAACTTGCCGCTGGTCGGGTCGGTGGCCAGTATGGGCGAGGCGGGGCTGAATAGGATGTCATTCTTATCCATGGCCTGCCAGAGCAAAAAGCCATTCTTCTCGTCACGCCAGAGCGGCGATGACAGGGACACGCATGTCAAGGGATCGATAGCCATAGAACTCTGATCCTGTGCCTCTACTCGTGAAACAGTGCGATCAACGTAACACCTAAGGCGCGTCACGTTGATAGGAATGGTGTGGGTTAGGTGACAACTGCCGCTAACTCCGGAGTACTTAGGATACGGCCCAGCTAGCCTGCAACCGCAATCACCCTTATGGACCCGACAGCGTAACTTGGACTTGTACAGGGAAGTCCTGAAATAGTGCCTGGGCGGAAATAGTCACTTGTGTCTGCTGGCTCGGTGCGCTAGTCGCGACACTAATTGTCGTTGTCATCTGTCCGACCGGTATTCTTAGATGCGACGGCAGTGCCACGGGATCACCTGGCAGGTTCGGATCAGATGGTTGTGCATTCAGACGGATGAACGTTCCGTTAGGCCAGGGTGCTGCGCCATCAATCGTCATCGTGAGTTGAAAACTCTGTCCGGATAGGACGTTTGCTACGTCAGTGGTGATATTTGTCACGAACTGACATCGCTTCCCTCGAGCATTCCCGATAATCGTCAGTGGAGAGGATGGGTCGATCGCGGTCGACACGTTGAAGTCGAGGTTGCCGATTTGCTGCGAAGCGCCGTCGACGTCCGTAAACTGGAGTGGCCCTTGCCAATCTAGAATGAACTGCCATGCAAGAGCGTTATTGATGCTGGAACCGGACATATCCGAACCAGGCGGAAGGAGGGCCCCGGTTGTAGGATCGAACTGCGGTTGCGCCGAGGCAGAGAATTTCACGACCCATGGCATGACTGTCGGACGCTGTGCCAGTATAGCTCCCACGTAATTTCCATGCGCATATATACCAGGGTTGTACTGAGCTGCGTCCACTGAATCAATCCAGGCCAGGGCATACTCCGTCATGTCCGTCTGTAGCGTGCTCGTCTCTATGTCGAGAAACAGGACACCGTCGGTCAGACCAGCTCCCTTCGCGAGAGTTATCGCATCTGCCGCGTCCGCCGCACCCCCCGTCGAATCAAGATTGTTGTAAGCGTCGGAAGGGAGACTCGGGACATCCGCCGTCTGCCGGCCGAAGTATATTGGCAAGAGCCCCCATCCTTGAGATCGTAGGACGGCAGCCATCGCGACTTGAGGCGGTGTTTCACCAGGCGGGCTCATCCACGAAGTTGTCGTGTGACCCGGCGAAGGGGCCAGATAGAATCCACAAAACAACAGGTTTGTGCTCTCGTATATCGATTGCATAAGACCACTACCTGGGTAATGACTGGTGTCGAAGCCGAGAAAGAGATTAGCCATAATGCACGCTCCTTCGCTGAGACTTGCGATTCTGGGGTAGCCGACGCGGCGTGAAAGTTCCCTCTTGCGGTAAATCCCGCCAGGCGACCCGTTTGGATAGCAACTTGGCCTGGCCTATGTCGTCATTCATGTTTCGTAGCGGTCTAAGACAATGTGCAAACGCGCTAATCACCTTAAAAGGCCCTATGTTTTCGTGGTCCAAAGGTAGGGAGATTGCAGTTAACACTCAGAGTCTCAAGCAAAAACGGCGTGGATTGAAACATGTCCTACGATCCATGTCGGTTACGCCGGGCGTTTCTGCAGGTAGGCTTACTGTCAGGATGCTATTTGCTGATGGCCTAGTACAATTTCCCTGGATACATCTACTCTATTCGAGAACAGTAACAGTACCTGCCTCGCAATTGACGAGAAGCAAGTGGGCGCGTAGCACTGGCGATAGAGTTACTACGACATTGGTAAGGGATGCTGGGAAGACAAAAGGACTTCCCCACGAGCTGATTTCAAGGCTAATCGAAAGTGTCCCTAACGCCGGGTCGTTAGGGAGAAGGAATGTGGTGAACCCTGCACTTTCTAGCGCTGACCCGACGAATATATCGTGAAGTATTTCATGATTAGCACTGGTCAAGTTCAGCGTTGCTAGGCATGGTGTGCCAGCGTGAGGAAGCACTGTACCATCGCCCTTGATATACACGATGGCGAGATAGTGCTCTTCGAGGTAGAACAAGGGGTCAATTAGGATGCCCCAGCCGTCATGTGCGGACACGGTACCAGATCGCTTGACGTCTGGTACCCAGGACGCGTCTCCAGAAAATACAATTCTATAGCTGAAGCTGATGACAGGGTCACTGCCTGAGGTGTCCCTATTCACCGCATCATGATAGAAGGGTTGCCTCGACTCTATTGTCGCGAGTCCCGATTTATAATTGGACGCTGAAATAGAGCCCACAGTGTAATCCAGGCTGACCCAGAATAGGTATGGAGAAGGCACAACGAGACACCAGAATGCGACGCCAGCAGAGTCCAAGATCAGCGGGTTTGCTGGTTTCCAATCGGACAGGGCGACGGGTCCGCGCCCGAGGGCAACAGCCGGGGATGCCGTGAGGGCTGCCGCGTCGATTGTAGGATGCGCACCCGGTATGAGGGAGATGGCCGGCGCCGCCCAGCTCCCTTGCCCCCACACCAAGTCTTTGGCGCTGGCCGGTGCTGCGGCCAGAGCGCTCTCCCATGCCGCCAAGCCGGCAGGAGTAAGCGGCAGCACTGCGGCCCATGTTTGGGCGCCAGCCAGACAAAATATCCCGCCGTTGACAAGGTGCGCGGTGTCGGCACTAAGTTGTATGTCTTGCATGCGAGTGAAAAGTTGCACGAAGGTGGGCAGCTGGCTTTTGCCCAACACGGTTGACCAGGCTCCGGCGTTTGACGTAGCGGCCACGGTTGGGTCTAGGGTGCTGGGCGACCATAGCACGGCCAACAATCCCCCGACCGCTTGGCCGCTGCCGGTCTGCAACGGCACAAGCTGTAAGCTCACTAGACGGGGAGCTTTAGGGAGAAAGAAGACGCGCTCACCGATCTGCTCAGCGATGAGGAGAAAGTCTGCGCTGGTCGTGCTTACTCCGACCCCGAGTGGAACCGGGACTGGTGAGCTGGTACTGGAGGTGGAGGGTGGCATCGGAAATCAATGCGTGAAGGCGAGGGCCGGCTTGAAGGTGAGCGTCCCACTGGCCGCTTCATAGAACAAGGTATGTAATCCTGCTTGCATGGCGATGCCGGATTGGCTGACAGCCCGTGTGAGCAGCTGTCCATTGGCGTCGAGAGTAAGCGTTGCTGGATCGCTTCCGTCTGGTTGCTTGGTCCAAGTGATCAACAGAGGCATGCGTACCGTGAGCACACCAGCTCCGGCTGGCAGCGGCGGCGTTGTACCAGCAAAGGTGACGTTGACGTTGAGGAAGTCATTCGCGGGGTCGGAGTCGGGGATCACATGTCCGTTGGCATCAATGATCCGCAAGTCGAGCGTGAGCGACGACATCCAGGCTCCAGGGTTGACCATAGGCACGCTCGCCGCACTGCCCGTGTAGGAGTTGTTGATCGTCAGGGGCGCCAGCGCTGAACCCGCATCGTAGTCTACGGTCAAGGTCGTGTCAATTCTCAACGTCTTAGGGTCCGTGGCTGTATACTTTGCGGACACGACTGTGGTCGCACTGGGCCCGGTGGCAACAAGCGGCGTTGGCATACTGACGGCAGTGCCATCGACGAACGGTTGCACAGCGAACGCAGCCCCGCTCACATGGGGAGCACCAAGCAGCATAGCGGAGACGTACACGGTTACCTGCTCGTCGATGACCGCGATATAGCTGCTGTCTAGGTTGGAGAAGAGCGCGCCGAGGGTCGTATCCATGCGCTCCTCCAGCCAGGTCGCGCCGTTGAAGCTCATATCCAGCGAGAGTTCCATGGCATCGGACGCCTGCGTCCAGTTGAGGGCGAAGTTGGCCCCGCCGAACAGGCCATGCGTCGTGCCCGCCTTGGCGGTCTCTACTTGCGGCGCCGGCTTGAAGATCTGATCGAAGAACGCCTTAAGGGCCTGGTCAAGGAACTGCTGGAGAAGTTTGTTGGGGTCAACGCCCAAGTTGGGCGGTGGCGCGCCACCATCCCAGATGATCTCGATGGCGCCGGTTTCCTTGGCCTGCTGCCACGCCGCGCGGATCGCGACGCTCCCGCCGAAAAAGACGCCACTCCCCGAAGCGTCCAGCGCCGCCGACAGGGCCTGGAACAGCTTGTCGCCATGGATTTTGACGTGGACCTTGCATTCTGGAATCAGGCGCAAGTATTGGTATTTGATGTTCAACGTTCCCGGTACGGCCGCGCCATGACCAGAGGATGTCTTCGGCTGACTCAGGATCCTCTGGAAGGCGAGCGCCCCGTCCTTCGTGAGATTGATGGAGAAGGCGAGCAACCCCCCCGGCGTGCCCGCGTCGGCCTGGTGTGCCGAATCGCTCCAGGCACCCCACAACGGATCGATATCGAGCGAGGCTTGCGCGTTCTGCATCGTCAGTGAGCGGAACGCTGGAACATCAGGTGGTGGGGTGCTGGTGTTGTGCGGATCAGTGACCAGCTGTGTCCACTCGTTTTGCAGGGCGACCAGGTTGGCGGGGGTGCCGGTGGCGGCTGTGTCGACGCAGAAACTCACGCTCCCACCCGAGAGAGCGCCGCTGCTGTCCCGGAGCAACGTGGCGGACGCGGAGAACTTGCCGCTGGTCGGGTCGATGGCCAGTATGGGCGAGGCGGGGCTGAACAGGATGTCATTCTTATCCATGGCCTGCCAGAGCAAAAAGCCATTCTTCTCGTCACGCCAGAGCGGCGATGACAGGGACACGCACGTCCAGGGGTCGATAGGCACAATAGGTCTCCTTTTCTGCCATCCTTGGCGATTAGGTCTGTTTACAAGTATGGAGCGCGCCATGCGATCTGAACACACGCAATAGGCCCCTGAACCCACGCAATGGACCCACGCAATGACTCGCGTGTGCTATCATGTCTGCGATAGCGGTTCGCCCTTGTTTGACGTGGCGCTCTCGGGGTGGACGAAGCGAGCGATGGTATGGACGAGAAGACCTCTCGACCCTTTGCCGGGCTGCTCAAGAGATACCGCTCGGCAATCGGCCTGACCCAGGAAGCGCTGGCCGAGCGCGCCGGCCTGAGCGCGCGCGGTGTGGCCGACCTGGAGAGCGGGCGGCGCTCCCGCCCGCGCCGGGATACCGTGCAACGCCTCGCCGTCGCCCTGGGCTTGACCGCCCACCAGCGCGCCGTCTTCTACGCGGCGGCCGATGTACACGATCCCGCGCGGCCCGCCTCTCCCGGACCTGTGGGCCTCACGCCGGGCGCGGAGTCCCCGCCTATCCTCGTCGGACGCCACGACGAGGTAGCCCTGGTGGAGCGCCACCTCGCCGGCGACGGCCCCCCGGCGCTGCTGTTCGCGGGCGAGTCGGGGATCGGCAAGACGCGGATGCTGCACGAGGCGGCCGTGCGCGCCGCCGGGAGCGGGTGGCGTGTGCTCTGGGGCGGCTGCCGGCGCCGGGGCGAGCAGGAGCCGTATGGGCCGTTGCTCGATGCGCTGGACCGCCACTTGCGCGGCCGCTCGTCGGCGCAACGACGCGCGGACCTGCGCGGCTGCGCGTGGCTGGTCCGCTTGCTGCCCGAACTCGCGGACGGCCTCGTCGATCCACCGCCCACGGGGGCGGCAGCGTCGCCGCAGGAGAAACGGCTGGTGTACAGGGCAGTGCGCCAATTCCTGGCCAACGCGGCCGGCCCGCGCGGCACGCTGCTCCTCCTCGACGATCTACAGTAGGCCACGCCCGACACCCTCGACTTGCTGGCGACGCTCCTTGGCGCCGACGCCGAGGCTCCCCTCCGTGCGATCGGCGTTTATCGGGATACGGAGGTCACGCTCGGCCATCCGCTGTCGGGCGCGCTCGCCGATCTGGCGCACGCCCGCCTGGCCACGCACCACGCGCTCGCCCCCCTTGGCCGCGAGGAGGTCGGGCAATTGCTCGATAGTCTTCTAGCTGGTCGTGAGGACGGCCAGGCGCTCCCGCGGGAGCGCGTGCTGCAGCGCTCGGGCGGCGTGCCGTATTTTGTGGTCAGCTGTGTGCAGGGCCTGCGGCAGGGCGACACGGACACGGTTGTGCCGTGGGACGTGGCGCAGAGCATCCGTCAACGGGTCGCCGTGTTGCCGCCGACGGCGCGTGAGATTCTGGACATGGCCGCCGTCGTGGGGCGGGTCGTGCCGCGGGCGATCCTGCTGCGTGCCGTCCCGCATGCCGAGGATATCGTGGTGTCCGCGCTGGCGGAGATTGGCCGCGCGCGCCTGTTGGCGGACGCCGGTGAGGAGACCTATCAGTTTGCCCACGATATCGTCCGCGAGGTCGTCGAGGCGGACCTGGACGCGGGCCGCCGGATGACGCTCCACCGCCGTGTGGCCGAAGCGGTCAAGGTCGGCCGGGCGCCCGGGAACGGGGAGGAGGAGGCGCCTGTCGAGTTGCTGGCCTATCACTACGCCCGCGCCGGCGCGTGGGACGAGGCGGTGTTGTATCTCGAGCAAGCCGGCGACCGTGCCTGGGAGCGCATCGCCTACGTGGCCGCGCGCGACTACTACACCGCGTTGGTCGACCGCCTGGACCTCATGGGGCGTGCGCTGGAGGCCGCGCGGGCGCGCGAGAAGCTGGGCATCGTCCTCGACGCCGTGGGACAATGGGGTGCGGCGCAAGCGCTGCTGGAGCGGGTGGCCAGCGCGTATCACGCGGCCGGTGACGTCGAGGGTCTGGGTCGCACGGTCGCGCAGATCACATGGGCCCACGCCGCGTGCGGAACGGTAGAGGGCCTGGTCGAGCGCATCCATCCGATCCTAGATGCGCTCGACGCGAGCGGCCCATCGCCTGGCCTGGTCGCGCTCGGCGGCGCGCTGGCCTTTCTTCACTATCTGGGCGGGCGATACGACGAACAGCTGGCGGTCGCCGAGCGCGCCACCGCGATCGCACGGGCACTGGGGGATAGCGGCCTCCTCGCCGACACGGAGCAAGCTCGCGGCATGGCGCTGCTCACGATCGGGCGATTCGCGGAGGCGCTCGGCGTAATGGGCGAGGTGATGCGCCTGACCGAGGCGGCGAACAATGTCGTGGCCCTGCGTACCTCACTAGGTGTCACTGCCTCCGTCCACGAGCGTCGCGGGGAATTCGACCTGTCCGAGCGATACCTGGAGCGCGTGCGCACGGTCGCCGAGCAGCAAGGCGACCTGGAAGTGCTTGCCAGTATGCGGAGCAGTCACGCGCGCGTGGTCTTTTACCGAGGTGACTGGGATGAGGCGCGGGCGCAGCTCAGGCAGGCGATGGCGCTCAGTCGCCTGGCCGAGGGGGAGCCAGCGCGGATAGCGCCTTTGCTGGAATATGGCCGGTTGTGTTTGGCCGCGGGGTCGTGGGATGAGGCGGAGCGGCATTTGGACGAGAGCATTGCCCTGGCCGATAGGTGTGCGAACCGTCCAATGTTGTGGTTCGCGCACAGCCTACGCGCCGAATACGACGTGCGCGCGGGGCGCGCCCATGCCGCGCGCGCGCGCCTCGGCCCGCTGCTCGATGGTCGCAACCTGAGCGAGTGGGGCGTGAGAGACGCGGCGCCGGTACTGGCCTGGGCATGCCTGGAATGCGGCGCTGTCGATGAAGCCGAGGCTGTGGTGACGCGTGGCGTGGCGAGCGCGCGCGCGGAGGATGATCGGCTCCTGCTGGTGGACCTCGCGCGGATACAGGGGATGGTGTTAGCGCGGCGGGGGCGGTGGGAGGATGCCGTGCGGATGACGGAGGAAGGGCTGTCGCTGGCGCGGGCCATGCCGTACCCGTACGCCGAAGCACAGCTCCTCCATGTGTCGGGGCTGGCGTACGCGCGGCAGGGCGAGCCGGATGTGGCGCGGGGGCGCCTGGAGGCGGGGCTAACCATCGCCCGGCGTCTCGGAGCGCGCAAGGAGGTCGAGCGGATGCGGCGATCCCTGACCGGACTGACCCTACAGCGGCGCGTGGACGCGCGCGACCGGGATCGACGGCCAGTAGGCGCGGAGCGCTAGTACAGCTTGGCCTACATAACTTGGCGAACGCCGTTGGCCTGCGACTAAAGTCGCATGGCAAACGACGGACACTGAAGTGTCTCAACACGCGTCGTTTCTAACGACTTTAGTCGTCGTTCCTTGCCATGCGACTTCAGTCGCAGGCGGATCTTAACGTTGTAGTACTGGTGTCAGCACAAAGGGAGGATACGCGTATGAGTACACGTCAGGCTGAGTCGACCAGGATCGATCGTCGCACGCTCCTGCGGCGCGCCGCGACCGCCGCCGGCGGGGCCATCCTCGCCGGAGCGGCGCCCGCTGTAGGCCTGGCCGCATCGCGGCAGGCGGGCACGGTGACGCTCAGTTACTGGGACTGGTTAGTCTCGCAGGCCCCGTGGGTCGACAACGAAATCAGGCTCTTCGAGGCCGCGCACGCGGGGATAAAGATCAAGAAA
>JAABUX010004249.1_pt1 | contig 18320 bp, 17 predicted proteins | sample 5561851 | NCBI WGS metagenome assembly JAABUX01 (sample SAMN10711883, study PRJNA513361) | rock metagenome | isolation source: Antarctica rocks | place: Antarctica: Victoria Land, Richard Nunatak red sandstone | collected 2016-01-03 | reverse complement strand
CATAGACTCAAACTGCTCAAACGCCAATCGTATGGCCGGGCGGGCTTCCACATGCTGAGGAAGCGGGTATTACAGCGAGCCTAGTAGTGGCTCTCGAAACGGACACATCCCTGAATCATCAACTTTGCGGGAGACCCAGAGGGTCTTGAGCTAGTATGGGACTCAAAGCTGCTTCGTCTTGCTGGAACTGGAGAGCTGTTTTTGCAGATAGGCCAGTTTCTCAGGGTTCAACAGAACATAGATCTCCTGAATGCCCACAGCGCTCAGGGTCAGGCTGATGACTATGGCTAGGCTGCCCTCATCCCAGAACAAGATGGCCGGACTGCCATTGATCTCGGCCAGGGTCTCGGTCAGAGGCCGCTGATTGTTGCGTGCTACGCTCAGCCAGAAACACCAGAGACGCGCCACGGCGAGCTTTCCGTAGATAGGCTTGAGAATCGACTGCACTTTGCCGCCACCATCTGCCCAGGAGACGGCATCAGTCGCCAGAAGGCTGGTCAGAGACGCCATGTCCCCGGCCTGACTGGCGGAAAGAAAACTGAACAGAAGCTGGCGCAGGCGCTGCGGCTCCGGCTCGAAACGCGCGCGCTTGTCCTGCAAAGCTTGTTTAGCCCGATGAAAGATCTGGCGGCAATTGGCCGGGCTTTTCTCCAGCATGATGCCGATTTCGCTAAAAGGGTAATCAAAAACTTCATGCAGGAGAAAGACGGCGCGCTCTGGCGGGCTGAGAGCCTCTAGCAGGCGTAAAAAGGCCAACGAAAGCGCTTCTTGCTGCTCAAGATCTGCCAGAGGGAACCCGCCATCCTCCGAGGTGAGGATCGGTTCGGGCAGCCAGGTCCCCATATACTGTTCGCGGGCGACACGGGCCGATTTCAGATAATCCAGTGCCAGGCGGGTAATAATCGTGGTAAGAAACGCTTTCAGAGAAACAATCTCCGAGCTTTCGCTCGCCTGATAGCGCAGATAGGTCTCCTGCACCAGATCCTCTGCGTCGCTCGCGCTACCGGTCATCCGGTAAGCAATGGAAAAGAGCAGCACGCGATAGTGCTCGAAGGCTTCTCCCTGGTTCCCCTGATCCATAGATTTGTCCATCGCTCACCTTTCTCCTTCTCTCCCTTATTATAAGCTCACACCAGGACCGAGAACAACCAGAGGGATGTCACATTCTGCCCGTGCTCTCTCGTCTCCTGTACGAGCCTCTGAAAGAGGCATACCAAATACAGAGAAATACAAGAGGATACGAATATGCAACAGATTCTAGTAACCGGCGGCGCGGGAAGACTGGGTCGTCTGGTGGTGAAGCAACTAAACCAGGCAGGCTATCGCGTGCGTGGCATGAGTCGCCGGGCCAGCCCGGGAGCGTCTTGGCCTGGCGCGGAGTGGAAGCAGGCTGATCTGACAACCGGCGCGGGCCTGGCTGAGGCAGTCCAGGGTATGGACGTGGTGGTCCATCTCGCCGGCAAAGGGAACTGGCAGGTCGATTTTGAAGGCACGCGCCGCCTGGTGGATGCGGCCCGCCAGGCGGGGGTCTCGCATCTGGTCTTCATTTCGGTTGTGGGCATTGATAAGGTTCCATGGACCGGCGGAAAAGCCAAGCTTGCCAGCGAAGACCTCATTGAGCACAGCGGCATCCCCTGGTCCATCCTGAGGGCAACTCAGTTTCATTACGGCATCGATTTCTTGTTCCACGTGCTGACCAGGCTTCCCCTGGTGGCGCTGGTGCCGACAGACCTGCTACTGCAACCGGTGGCCGAGGAGGAAGTGGCCCAACGTCTCTGTGAGATCGTGCAGGCTGGCCCATCCGGTCGTTTGCCGGATATAGGCGGCCCACAGGTCTACACCTCGGGAGAGCTGGCGTGGATCTGGCTCACGCAGCGGGGAGTGCATCGTGCCATTCTTCCCCTCTGGCTGCCTGGCAAAATGGTCAGCAGGTTGCGCCAGGGTGGCAATACCTGCCCCCAGCAGGCCACCGGTACCGTCACCTGGGAAGCCTGGCTCCAGCAACACGAGAGGACACGTCACCTCGGATGACATCCGCCAGGACAGATCTGGCGGACTTCATGCTCTAATAACTGACCACAGACCAGTACCTGCACAAGGCTACAGCGGTAGCAACGGTCGAGGTTGCGCCCAACTTGTGGCAGTTCCTTGGGAAAGAGGCATTCCAGGGCAAGAAAACCGCCTGAAAGCGAGAAGCGAGAAACGACACATGACAAAGCCATGGCTCTCATCCTCCTCAACCCCATTGCCGGAAGAGACCTGGGATGCCGCGTTCGCGGACCTATGCCAGCGGATCAGTCTGTGTTTTGGGCGACTGGAGACCCGGCAACACGCGCAGGCGTATCTACGAGGATTGTTGAGTTCGGCAGAACGCAAAAATGGATGGCAATTGGCCGAAGAGGTAGGAGAGCGCACCTTTCAGGTATAGGTTTTTTAGGAAAGGCTTCATCAGAGCAGATGACAAGGCTTTGCCGTCTGCTCTGATGAAGCCTTTGAGTACAAATGATCATTGCCAGGTGCTCGCTTCCTTGAAGAGTGCAGAAGCAAGCCGGGCGCTGCGCGTGGCGATCTCTCTGGGTGTGTAGGGTCTTCCCTGCTCAAGCCACCAGGTGATGGCTTCCACAAACATGGTAGACACAAGGTCTGGTACAAGCTCATCCGAGAAGGCGTGGACGAAGCGATTACTCACGTCCGGTCCGTGAGGAAGACGCCCACGCTCTTTGACCAGGCCAGCTAGAGACGCACGCATCTTTCTCACAAACCAGGGACTTCCCTTTCTGCCAAGCAGCGCTCGATAGAGCCGCTCGTATTCCTCGATATGCTCGAAGAACGTCACCCAGATCTCTGACGGATGTTCTCGCCCCAGATCTCCGACCGCGTTCTGCAAGGCGCTCATGGCTTCCTCAAAGATCTGCTCCACCAGGTCGTATTTATCCTGATAATTGCGATAGAACGCGGCCCGGCTCACCATCGCCCGCTCGGTCAATTCGCCGATGGTGAGGGCGTCGAAGCCCCGCTCCTCGATCAACTCAATTAACGCCTCCCTGAGCAGTTTCTGTGTGCGTCTCACGCGTAAATTGCTCGCCTGTTGAGTCATTTTGCGCTCCTTGTCTCATTTGGGACAAAATTTTCTGATTGATCCTTGTTTCTTTGTGCTCGCCCGACTACACTGAGAACCAGATACGAGAGTTCATCTGAGACAGTATGTCTCAATTTGATAGTCCTGTCAACAAAGAGAAGGAGCAACATCCATGCATTCGTTCGCACTTCACCTCCATAGCAAATCCGACAAGGCTTCGACTCACGAAACCAAAGGGCTGATCCTCAACGGGAGTTGGCGCTACGACCTGGGGGAATGGTTCTTCGACACCTTCTTGTTCCGTGGTCAGTTGTGGAAGATGAGGTTGAGGACCGTCTATCTGGCTTGCATCCAACCCGGAGAGCAGATGCTGGATGTAGGTTGCGGCACAGGCACGCTGGCGCTTGAAGCCCAGAAGCATGTTGGCGCAATGGGCCACGTCGCAGGCATTGACCCAGGGATACAGCAGATCGCCCGTGCCCGCTCGAAAGCTGCGCGGTGCCACGTCCCCACCGATTTCCAGGTCGGGGTGATCGAGCACCTGCCTTTTCCCGATCAGACGTTCGATGTGGTGCTCTCGACCTTGATGATGCATCATTTGCCAGCCCCCGTCAAACGGCAGGGACTCGCTGAAATCGCTCGTGTGCTCAAACCAGGGGGACGCCTGGTGATTGCCGATTTCAAGCGCAAGCAGGAACGCCAGGGCCGGGCTGCACGATTTCACGCTGGGGGAAGCAGCAGGCAAGATCTAGCCGCTCTCCTCAAGGAGGCCGGTTTCGAACAGATGGAAACGGAGGAGATGCGGCCCCCACGCTTCTCTGCTTTCCCAGGAGCAGGCTTTGTTTGGGCACACAAAAGCTCAGTCGAATTGTGAGTCACACAAGAATAGGAGGATATCTCAATGAGAAAAGAAGTATCCAGTACACCGCGCTGGGTGAAAGTGTTTGTGATCATCATCATCATTCTGGTTCTGCTGTTTGTCATCCTGCATCTCACTGGCAATGGCATAGGTTCCCACATGCACATGTCGATCATCGAACACGGAGGGCAACTACTATGATCATGTCACCTAGTCTGCGCAAGTTCGCGCTCACCGTGCATGTCACGTCCTCGATTGGCTGGTTTGGCGCGGTGGCTGCCTTCCTGGCTCTCTCCATCGCCGGTATGATCAGCCAGAACCCTCAGCTGGTGCGAGCCGCCTATCTCGTGATGGGTGTGGCCACCTGGTTCGTCATCGTCCCGTTGGCCCTCATCTCGCTCCTCAGCGGGGTTGTCTCGTCGTTGGGTACCAGGTGGGGCTTGTTCCGCTACCATTGGGTCCTGGTGAAACTCGTGATCACCGTCCTGGCCACCATCGTTTTGTTGATACACACGCAGCCAATTGACCTCCTGACAGGTCTTGCGGCAAAAACGGCAGTGAGTGCCTATCCCTACGCGCTGCAGCTCCAAATGGTGGTCGCTTCCAGTGCCGCCCTGGTGGCGTTGCTGGTACTCACGGCGTTGTCGGTGTACAAGCCACGAGGCATGACCCGGTACGGGCAGCGGAAGCAGAACGAGCAGCGTCAAGGTGTCGCAGCCATCGATGCAGCGAATGACAAGGCTCAAGGGATTGTGCAGGAACGCGAAGGCAGCGATGTCCATGCCACGACCTTTTCGTAAGAAAGAAAAAAGCAGATGAGTACACTCAACGTTTCTGGTGCACAGTTGTCTTATGAGGTGAGCGGCTCCGGGCCACTCATGATCCTGATCCCAGGGTCAGCCGGAGTGGGAGAGGTCTTCCGCCCGCTCGTACACCACCTTTCAGCACAGTACCAGGTGGTGACCTACGACCGCCGCGGTTTTTCCCACAGTTCGCTCGATGGCCCTCAGAACTATGATCAGCGGATCGAGACGGACGCCGATGATGTCTGGCGCTTGATCGAGCACCTGACGGACCAACCGGCGACCGTCTTTGGCAACAGCTCCGGGGCACTTGTCGCGCTTGAGGTCATCAGCCGCTTTCCAGAGCGGGTCCAGACGGTGGTTGTCCACGAAGCGCCAGCAGTTTCTTTGCTGCCCAATGCGGCGAAATGGTGGGCCTTTTTCGACAGGATCTACGACATCTATTGCAAGGATGGGATTCCAAAAGCCATGCACCAGTTTGCCAGCGGGACCGTTGGAAGCGTCGACCACCAGGTGATCGAGCACGTGATGCGCGAGCACATGAATGAGTACACCCTGTCCAACGCCAGATACTGGATGGAGCACGAGTTGCGCCAGTATCCACGAGTTGAGCTTGATCTCGCGGTGCTCGCGGCGCACGCCGAGCGGATCGTGCTCGCTGGGGGACGTGACTCCCAAGACCAGTTACCCTCCCAGCCGAACAGGGTGCTGGCCCAGAAATTGGGACTCGATATTGTCAATTTGCCTGGTGGACACCTTGGCTTCATGTCCTCTCCTGCCGAGTTTGCAAAGGAACTCATGAATGCACTCAAAGACGGCCTGATTTGACACGCAAGACTGAGTGCAAACCAAGCCACCTTCCGTACGAAGAGACCCGATGACAATGCGAGCGTTGTCATCGGGTCTCTTCGTACGGAAGGCCGATGAGAAAAATTCAAGAGACGAGCGCGTGAGCAGGAGAACAAACATGCCTTGCCCGGATCGATTATCGTAGTGGTCACAAGAGGTGTCAACCGCCTTTGGTCATTTGAGCAAACCGCAAGTGTGGGGTCTGGTGCTCTGGAGCGCGGGGATCGCGCTGTCAGGAGCAGCAGGGATTACCCAAATCAGTGCTCTGCTCGCCCTGGTGCTGGAACAGCAAGAACAGGCTGTGTTTCAACGCTTGCGCGAGTGGTATCTGGATGGGAAACACAAAAGCGGAAAGAAGCGGCGGGAATTGGACGTCACTTCGTGCTTCGCACCCTTATTGTGTTGGATCGTGCGTTTATGGGAGAAGGGGAACCAGCAGATGGTGCTGGTACTGGATGCCACAACGCTGGGGGAGCGCTGGACCATTTTATCGATCAGCGTGGTCATCCGCTCATGCGCCATTCCAGTGGCGTGGAAAGTGGTGGGAGGGCATGAAAAAGGCTCGTGGCGACCGCATTGGGAAGGGTTGCTCGCACATTTAGAGGGCAGTATTCCGGTGGATTGGCAGGTGATCGTACTCGCCGACCGTGGCTTGTATGCTCGCTGGTTGTTTCAGGCGATCATCGACTGTGGGTGGCATCCGTGCTTGTGTCTGAATATGGGGATCAAAGCGCGTGCAGTGGGAGAAGAGAACTTTGACTGGATCAGCCGATGGGTGCCCACGCCTGGGACAAGTTGGAAAGGACGGGTGGAGTGTTTTGCGGGCAAAGCCAGCCGAGTGACGGGCACCTTGCTGATGCATTGGGAGGCAGGTTATGAGTATCCCTGGGTGGTGCTTACCGATCTAGCACCGGAGGAAGCAGAAGTGAGTTGGTATGGCATGCGAACTTGGATTGAAACCGGCTTCAAAGACTTTAAACGCGGCCTGTGGGGTTGGCATCACAGCAAAATGCAGACGGCCAGTCGTGTGGAGCGGCTCTGGTTGGCAATGGCTGTGGCCCAGGTCTGGACAGTGAGCGTTGGCTGCGAGGCCGAGGAAGAGCAGCATCAGCACCCACTGGGTGAGCAATTACCCGCCCAGCATATCGCGTGTCGCCGACGGAAACGGCCAGCAGGGCAGCCGCCAGCTCGCCGGTTAAGTTGCGTGGTACGCGGACGCTTGGGACTGGTGGCTGCCCTGTTCAAAGCGGAGGTCTTGCCTTGCGGCAGACTGCTTGCGGAAGCTTGGCCAGAAACCATCACCTCTCCCAGGAAACTTCCGTCTGCCTCCGCCTTGCGTCAACGAGAGCGAAAACGGGAGCAGAAACGCCGCGCGCGGGCACGGGCGCGGACTCAGACTTGACTGCGCCAAAAACCTATACTTGAAAGGGAGAGCGCACCCCCTATGCGATGCAGTATCTGTTGGACCGTGCATCCTGGGGAGGCGATGACCTGCGTGATTGCTTGCGCAGCTATGTGGGCGACACGTTGGGCGATACAGAGGGGATTCTGGTCATCGACGAAACTGGCTTCCTGAAAAAAGGCACGAAGTCGGCGGGAGTCCAACGGCAATACAGCGGAACCGCTGGGCGCATTGAAAACTGCCAGATCGGCGTCTTCTTGACCTACGCCAGCTCCAAAGGCCACACACTGCTAGACCGCGAACTGTATTTGCCCAGAAGTTGGACTCAGGACCGCGAACGGTGCCGAGAAGCTCATGTGCCCGAGGAGGTGGTCTTTGCCACCAAGCCAGAACTAGCTGCCCGGATGCTTTGGCGTACCCTGGATACTGGCATCCCCGTTGCTTGGGTGACGGGTGATACGGTGTATGGGAGCGCGCAACCCCTGCGAGCAGGTTTGGAGACTCGCAAGCAGGCGTATGCACTGGCGGCGGCTTGCAAAGAACAGGTCGAAGTGCAAGGCATCCTCCAGCGGGCAGATCAGGTCGCGCACGGCTTGGCCGCAGACGCCTGGCTGCGTCTGAGTGCTGGCACTGGGAGTAAAGGGCCTCGGCTCTTCGATTGGGCGTGTGTCGAGCTGGCTCAGCCTGAGGCAATCGGATGGCGACGCTGGTTGGTCGTGCGACGAAGCTTGCAAGCAGGAGCTAAACCAGCGGAACTGACCTATGTGCTGGTATTTGCTCAGCTGGGCACGACCTTGCTTGAGATGGTTCACGCCATTGGAAGCCGCTGGACGGTGGAACAGTGCTTCGAGGAAGCCAAAGGAGAGGTAGGACTGGATGAGTATGAAGTCCGTTCCTGGCAAGGATGGTACCGTCATGTGACTTTCTGTATGCTTGCACATACCTTCCTCGCCGCATTGTGCATCCAGAGTCAGGATGTGAAACCCAGACCCGCAGAGGCTCAGGAAAAAAACGGATGCTGCTCCCCCGAATACCGCGCGTCTCAGAACTCTGACGGCCCTCACATGCCAGCAGAGGATAACTTGCCAGTCATGGTTCCGTTGAGTGTGGCAGAAGTGCGACGGCTCTTCTGTTTTTTCCTCGCCCATCAGTCGCTCTCCCTGGCCTTTCACCTGGGCTGGTCCTTTTTTCGACGCACTCACCAGGCTCTCGCACGCCTTTGCCATTTTAAGCGTCGCCTTGCTTCTCTTCCTCCCTTACAACTGTAGTACTAGAAGAAAATATCTCAAAACAGCTATCACGTTTCTGAGTGCCTTGAGAAATCTGAGCACTCTGATTTTACTTTTATATAGCGACAATTCCGTGTATACTTAGAAGAGAAAGTTAATCACTATTACGTAAAAGGAGTGGAGCTTATGAATAGCAATCAAAAGATTATGCGATTTTTCTGTTATCTTGTTCCGGTGCTGTTCGTGCTCACACTCATATGGCATAACTTCGGCCCACTCCTGTTTATTGCGTTGATTGTATTATTTGTCGTCGCCAGGCAAAGCGGATCGTTCAGAATACTCGGTAGGTCTAGCACTCCACCAGTGTACTACCAACCAAAGCAGACACCAGCTCCAGCATCGAAACCTGAGCCACCTTCTCGACAGAATACTCCGCTAAGCATTGTTCTAACGGCTGAGGAATACCGACAGCGCTCGAAGACGTATCAGCAGGGCTATCAAGCACCGGTTCCACAGCCAGCGAAGAACGAGAGCGCAATGCCGAAACAAGATCGTGCCATTGATTACGAGCAACCACAAGTTCACTATGAGCAAATGCCACCACCACTAGCATGATTTTCTCTGCAGAGTTGATATACTACATCAACCTTGTACCAACTCTGCATCAACGTTGACCTTCATATGCTACAAATTGTGCTTCTTCCTATACCTTTCCTCCAGTATCCGCACCATCTCCTCATTCTCTTGGAGCACAGTTGCATACTTTGCCAGGATATCAGTCACCATTTCATCAACCAGGTCAGTCTTATTTTTTCGCGCTACCAGCTGTACTAAAGCATCCAGTGCTCCAGCTTTCCGAGCATCGATATAGATCGTCTGCCGATCATGCCTCTTTTCAAACTGTAGGAGCTGGTACGCTGCTGGTGCAGGCGTATTATAGAGAAATGGTTCCTTTTGCTCGATAGGAGCTGCTGGTGCTGCCGATGCTTGCGTTTGCTGTACCACCTCATCAAATGATGCAGCAGGCATCTCTGGGAGTGCTGGTGCAGAGGAAAAGAGCGCACTCCCCTCGAATGGATTGCTTGGTGTGCGTACCGCCTTTCCCTTTTGCTGTGGCTTATCCGTTTGCTGTTTCTGTTGTTGGTTCGACTCCGACACGATGAAGGATCTCCTTTATAACGGCAGCATAGGCTTGTGTGCCAATGCCACGAGGCGAATAATCATAACCAGTCATTTCGCCCGATTCTTGGTCTGTAGCCTCTTCGAGCTTTTCCGTGAATGGGATGATCGTTGAAAAGAGCTTCTCACCGTACATCCCTTTTAATTGTGTAAATCGCTCTACCGCGTTCTTGGTCATAGGCCGACGCACTTGCGTGATCAGGACACCCAGGACGGGCAGTGTAATGTTGAACTGAGTGAACTTCAAGCGTAACGCTTCTAGCGTCCGGTTGAGGATACGAATGCCCACGAGTCCAAACAGCTTGAGCGTCGTTGGCACGATTAAGTACGTTGAGGCCACCATTGCATTAATCGTGAGCAACCCCAGATTGGGCGGCGTATCAATGATCACAAAGTGGAAATAGGGTAATACCTCTGCAAGCGCGTTTTTCAGCACGAATTCACGCATGGTCGCACTGATCAACTCGACTTCCGTAGAACTCAACCAGAGTGAGCCTGGTGCAACATGCACGTTGGAATGCTTCGTCGATTTGATAATCTGGCGGAGTGTTTTCGTGGGCTGCTCTTTGAGAACCTCGTACAGCGTGCCTTCCGGCAGTTCGTTCAGGTCGCCCGTCAAGGTATACGTGCTATTTGATTGTGGATCCATGTCTATCAGAGGTAGGACTAGGATGACTGTAAAAACCACTCATAGAGCAATTTGTTATATTTGAGAGCAGCCGTGATCCCTACCAGGAGGATCTGGCAGGGATTTTTCTCTGGAGACAGACTTTTCTGTCTCCTAGTCAGTTCTCTTGAACGGCCTCGATAGTTTCTGGGGATGCGGGTGGCTCAAGGGCGAAGGTCAGATCATCGGCATTGAGTGTAGGAACGGCTTCAAAATCGATCTCATAATTCCCAAAGCGTTTTATATGTCTTGTTTGATAGGGTGAGAGTGCTGCTACTTCGTCGATGGTGAGAATATATCCCTCCGAAGCAAGGGCATTAAGCGCGGCACTGATCTCGATCGTGTTATCCAAAATGACGCAATTGGTTAAAATCCCGGTGTATTTTACCTGTTTTTCCTGTTCTTCAAATGCATGCTCATACAGGACTCCTCCTTTCGCAAATCGTACCCAATCCTCAAGAGCGTTGTATTGTTCCATTTTATTCGTTGTTCGGTGGATCACTTCACGCAGTTTCACATCAGAAATCATCGTCAGCAAAAAGACCGTCCGTACCACACATCCCAGCGCGTAAAATGCCTGATAGAGGCGGTTTTTATGGCTAGAAGTGCCCAACTTTCGCAAGAGCATCGATGGCAACACTTTCCCTTCCTGAATCGAGATGACGACCTGGAACAAGTCCTGCCAATGGGTCTCAATCAGGTCCCAGTCAACGACGTTGTCATGAAAGAGGGCATCGATATGCTCATAGATGCTCTCTTTGGAGGGACGATAGAACTTGAGATCTTTCCAGTTCCGGATGCGTGGCATCAGCTCAATCCCCAATAAGAATGACAATCCAAAGACCGGCAGGTTTTGCCCATGAGTATCCGCATGAATCACCGAGGGCTTGATGTCCGAGCGATTGCGTATCAGACCATCAAGCAGATAAATTGCCTCATGCACACCACATCCAATGAAGTGGCTGAATAACAGGATATACATGTCACTCACATGATGATAGGCAATTCCCCCAAACCCCCCATACCGAATATGTTTCTCTGCCAACAAGTTCTCCTCTGCCAACTCATATTGTGTTCCATCAGAGGCTGCCCGTTTTTCTTCTCCCCAATAGTGAGGAAGAGTATAGCGATTGAAGCAGTTTTTCACATCGCGCTGGGCCGCATCGAGCTTTTCTGCGGTAATATGACGCCGATTCATATGTGCAATCTGATCGGCATCCAATGTCCCTCGCAGGTGTCTTGCCATCTGGTGGGGACCGAGATTCGTTCCATACGCGAAAAGAGCCAATAATTGCCGAATAAGTGCATCATCCATTTTTGGTTCATTCCCTGAAAGAGGACCGAAATGGCGACCAAAGCCTGTTAGCCGTTCCATACGGACAACCACATCAAGAAGGTGTCGCTCTGGAATTTTCTCGTGTAATGCTTCTTCTAATTGAAGGAACCCAGCAGGCTGAACTTTGGCAGGGATTTTCTTGAGCGATGGCTCTCCCTTCTCATTGATCATCAATGCTCGATTTCCTGGTCTCGTTCGATCGACTTCGGTAGCAACCTCTGTTAACCAGGTGCGCAAATGGTCGACCAACCCTGTAGCTGTTGCAGGAAGACCCAATTGATGGCAATAGGCAGCGACTTTGGGTTCGCACTCTGACCAAGGAAGAAGCTGATTGCGATAATCGGCGAACTGTTCTGACCCGAGGCAGCAGATATCGCCTATTTTGAGTTCGTCGGCCAAGCAGGAAAAGACACAGGTTTCCAGGTGTTGCCGTCGGAACCAGTTTTTTCCTTTTCGTTTCACCTGAACCGTCCGCTGCCACTTCTTGCTGGCAAACGAAAGATCAAGGGTGGCTTCCAGATACTGTTTAGGATTATGTTCGTGGGTAATGATGAAATTCATGGCATCAAGAAGCCGCTGATCAGATGTCGTCGAGCGCAAATCCAGCGTTTTGATCACTCGAAACAGGGCTTGGCGGTGGCTTCCATAGAACTTCTTCACAAAAGGCTGATATCGATCGCCATGATGGGCACTCACCTGTTCACATTGTTCTAAAAGGAGTGCTTCACCCCCTTCCTTATCCAGGATGGCGCGTACGTGAGTGCCTCGATCCGTTTGGTTTTGTGCGTCGGTACTGGCTTGCACGACATCTGCAAACACCTCGACTAGGTGCTCAGTGATCGCGCGTTCCTCTTTACGGAGCTGTTCGAGTTCTTGTTTGGCCTTCTCAGTGAGGGTGCCCATCCGTTTGAGAAACATCTGAATGATCTCGTCCCTGGTTGAGACCGTCTCTTGAGCAATCAGACAGGCGAGGAGGGTCAATCGCCTGGGAGCAGCAAAATCCAGAAGATCCGATGGATACAAACTCCGTGCTTCCTGCGCCAGATGGGTAATCTTCAGGGAGCGCATCCCCTCAAGAAAAGAGTCCATCGATCCCCACGACTGGAGCCAGATCAGGCGAGAGAGCCATTCGTCGAGATGGGTAAGGGTGGCTGATTTGGGAGCATCTTTCACCCGGTCGAAGGCCGTGAATGGAGATGATCCATCGGACTCAAGCAGGCGTGAGAGTGCCTGCTGTTTGGCTTCTGGCATACGAGCAAAGACATTCTGGTAAATGCCTCTATTCACGAAACGACGAATACGCCCGGCCATGCGGTCCAGCGTGCTAAAAGCGGGAAACTCACAGTGTTCGACCAGTAATGTTTCGATAGCAGCATTGATCAGATCCGCCGGGTTCTCCATTGTCTGAGCAGCGGCATGCATGGCTTGCGCGGCGATATGTCGAGCGTGTTTTCCCTGACTCTTGAGTTCTAAATGCTCCCGCAGCGCCCCATAATAGCGGTAGAGGGTTGCTGGGGAGACATCGGGTACTTGGCCGTCAGGCAACTTCATCACGGAGCGGATATGGCTGATCACCGCTCCCGGAATGCTTTGGGGATCAGGAAAATAATGCAGACGCTCATAAACCTTCAGCAAAATCATCAGCGCAAATGTTTGCGCTGGCCCACGTGCCTTTGTGGCGACAAAAGCAACATCAGTGGGGGTTGGGGTATAGATCTCACGTAACTCTTTCACGGAAGGAGCACGAGTAAAACGGGGATAGACGGTTCGCTCAATGGATGTCATGAAGCATTCCTCCTGCCCACAGAAAGTGCTATGGCCCAGGTCTGAGCCATAGTGGTGGGTCAATACTGCATCCTAAAGGGAATAGAGGTCAGAAAGCAAGTGGAGAGTCCATGAGTAGGAAAGGTGTCTTCTCTTGCCGAGCAGACTCTTGATTCACCTCTTCTATTGAGGACAAAAACATTCATCGGGGCTACTGTGACTAATACTTGTTATTAGAAGCCCATCTCTGCTATACTTCCACTAATACGAAATTTCGTGCCTGATAAAGAGTCAAAGACACTTCTACTAACAAGGAGTCGTAATGACGGAGACCCTGGAACAAACCCTTACCGGATACGATGCCTGGCTAGAGCGACAGCCCCTAGCGGCAAAAACCCGCATCGCCTATCGCCTTCAGGTGCGTCAATATGGAGCCTACTTGGCGAAACGCCCTCCAACTTCAGATGATCCGTTGCATACGCTTTTTGCTCGTGACTATGCTATTCGAGACTACAAAACATACTTAAAGATCGAACGTCAAGCCAAACCCACCTCCGTTAATCTGGCATTGGCAGCCATTGACCACTTCCATCAGTTCATCGGGAATGACCGGCCACTGGTCCAACGCGAAAGCTTGCCAGCTCAGGCTCCTCGCGCTCTCAAACCAGAAGAACAAAAAGCTTTTTTGCGTGCAGTCGAGCGCACGCCCACTGTGCGAGATCGAGCGCTTGCTCATTTGCTCTTTTACACCGCCATCCGCCTCGGAGAATGTGCAGCGCTCGATCTGGATGACATGTACGTCTCTGCTCGTAAGGGAGTCCTCATCATTCGTTCGGGCAAGGGAGATGCCTATCGGGAGATACCTCTGAATACAGAAGTGCGCGAGGCGCTCCAGCTCTGGCTCAAAGAGCGAGCCAAACGATTCCCGCGGACTAATGATCCGGCAGTTTTTCTCAATCCGAAAGGGACGCGGCTTTCTGCTCGTGCGATTGACTTGGTCGTTCGTCGCATCGGAGTTGACGCCCATCTGGAACTTTCTGCCCATGTGTTACGCCACACTTGTCTGACAAATCTGGTCCGCCGTGGCAACGATCTGGTGTTGGTCGCTGAGATCGCAGGGCATAAACGCCTGGAAACGACACGACGTTATAGCTTGCCCTCTCAGGAAGATCGACAAGAAGCAATGGAAAGTTTGCATATTGATTATTGAAGGAGCATAGTGGGGATGATTTCAGAATCAACGCAATCCATCGAGATATTCTTTTGTTATGCGCATGACGATAAATCCTTCCGCGATGAACTAGATCAGCATTTGGCGGCATTGAAATACTCAGGGCTGATTTGCAGCTGGCATGACGGAGAAATCGTGCCTGGTGATCCTTGGGAAGAGGTAATTAAAAAGCATCTGAATAGAGCACAGATTGTCCTTCTCCTGATTAGTGTCTCTTTTCTTAATTCCGATTACAGCTATCGCATTGAGATGTCACGGGCCCTTGAGCGTCATAATGCAGGAACTGCACGTGTGATTCCTATCCTTTTGAGGCCAGTGTATTTAAAAGGCACTCCTCTTAGCGAACTTCAAATGCTCCCGACTGGGGCTAAGCCGATTACACGCTGGTCAAATCGAGATGCTGCTTTCACAGACGTTGCGGAAGGCATTGAGCGTGCGGTCAACGAAATACAGTGCAGGCTGGTGAGGGCAGCAAATCCTGGCATGCAAGGAGAGAAGAGAGACCAGACTCCCTCAGCGACCATTGGCGCACTTCCTGTGGAAGCTGTGAAGCCTCAGCAAGCTGGCCAAGGCAAATTTATCATCCAGAATAACGCATCAGTACAAGGACAAACTATCGGTAACCACAATATCATCACCCAACAGTTTGGAGATGAGCCAAAGGTATAAAAGTAGGAGGATGAAGAACGAGTGGAAGATCCAGAAGAACCAGGGAAACATCAGATAACGAACCAGGGACCGGTACAAGGCCAGGTGTCTGGTAACTATAATACCGTTACTATCGTTTACAACTTTGTTATACGCGGATTGGAAGTTCTCCTCCGACGCGGTCTCTTCTTTAGGAAACACGAGCGCAGAGAACGTGAGCGGGAAGATAACCGGAAAGGACTCCTCGAGCGTGTACGAGAGAACTGGATCGAACGCATCCTTCAACTGTATCGGGATACATGGATTGAGCTGCGTTTAGAAACACAATCCGATACTCTGAAAAATCCCTTGCGATCCCAAGTGGAATCTGAAGCACGCTTCCAAGTGCAAGCAACTCAGAAGGACCCTTCTCCTCTTCCTGTTAGTACCTCTATCATTCAAAGCTATGACAAAGGAAAACAACTCCTTCTCCTCGGCGAACCAGGCTCGGGCAAGACGTTACTGCTTCTCTCCTTGGCCCAGATATTGTTAGAGCAAGCTCAAACAGAAAAAGAAAAACCTATACCTGTTTACTTGCATTTGGCAACATGGACAAGACAAAAACTGCCATTGGAAGAATGGGTTGTGGGTGAACTGAAGAGTTTCTATGATGTGCCCAGGCAAATTGGACGGAGATGGGTACAAGACAATGAACTCGTTCTGCTCCTTGATGGGTTAGACGAGATAGTAGATACGGTGGCACGCGTTGCTTGTATCCAGGCCATCAACAAGTATGTGGATCTCAAGGGGGCAACAAGCCGTCTCGTTGTGTGTTGCCGATATCTAGAGTACCAAAACCTCCCCCAGCGCTTATCCTTAAAACAAGCCGTTCGTATTCTTCCGTTAAATGAACAAGAGATTGAAAAGCACATCTCTCGCACGAAAGGGCAGTTCCTAGAACTCAATGATGCCCTCCATGAGAATAAAAACCTCGCAGACTTAGCTCGTTCCCCTTTGATGCTCAATATCTTTTTGCGGCAAACTCCTCAAGGCACCGTAGATCTTGCCAGAAAGCCAACTTCAGAGGAGATTGTGCAGAATAGCCTCAAGCACTATGTAGAGCTAGCTAACCTAACCAGAAAGGAAAAACACTGGCTCACCTTCCTGGCTCTACAAATGAAAAACGACCCACTTTTTTATCTTGAATCGATGCGACCAAACTGGCTTCCAAAGGGTCCTTTACGCATGATATATCTTAGTCTCATTGGCGCTTTGTTCGGAGCAATCATCGGGATGATATGCTTCCCCATTTTAGGAGCTTTTATTGAAGGGCTGACTTCTTTTTTCGAGTGGTTCCATCCCCAGTCACTTGATCCAGAAATAGCGGTGCCACTACTAGCACTCCCCTTAGGACTTCTTACTGGTTGTCTGATTGGACTATTTGTTGGCCTGCTCCTCCCCTTCAAATGGGTATCAATAGAACCCGTGGAAAAGGCTCAATTGTCATGGCAGCGGAACGTGTCTGAAATCGTCCTATTCCTTGTGATTGGGATCGTCGGTGAGCTGGTCTGTTCGCCAATTAAAACATATATACTGGCACAACATGACTTTTCTATATTCATATACCGTATTGAACGTGGATGGATCACTGCTGTACCTGGGGGGGGAGTCATTTGGGTGATGTATGAGATCATGAATGCACTTATCAGCAGTCTCGCTTATGCAGGAAGTTCTTTCCTATCCCCCTCCCGAAGAACTCAAAGACCATCTTTTTGGGGTCGTGTGAGAAAGGGAGGAGGTGTCGGACTGGTCATTGGGTTGTTTGACACACTACTGAGCGGCTTTCTAGGTGGACCCGTCTACTATAATGTGACAAAACCGTTGCTGAATGAAGATCTCTCTACCTTAAAGGGTGCGTTCATCATAGGAGCATGTAGCGGACTGATCAGCTGGTTCGCAATTGGTCTCCTCACTATTGTTACTCATGAAAAATTGGAGGAAAAAAGTCGTCAAACGGTCAATCAAGGAATTAAGCGATCATTGCGATATAGTATCGTATCACTTGTTGGATTTTGGGTTGTCTTCTGGGGAATTTTTCAGGTTGTAAGTGGCTTAGGATCTAAAATGATTGAGGGAATCATTTTGGGGTTCGCCTTTTGTCTCATTCCTGGATTGCTGAATGGTGGAGCGGCGTATGTCAAACATGTAATCCTTCGCTACTTGCTCTATTGTGGTAACTGGACTCCTCGAAACTATCCCGACTTTCTCGACTCTCTTGTAGTGAAAGAGAAGCGTATTCTTCAGAGGATTGGAGGAGGATATCAGTTCACACATCGCATCCTTCAGCAATATTTTGCTGATATGGACTCTGTACCTGCTTCCCAGCAAAAAAAGCTATCAAATGACCAGCAGTATCCTCACCAGCGAATGATAAGGATACTAGCAAGCATAGTAATGTTCTTGATAATAGCGAGCTTCATCTTTGGAGGAATACACTTTGGTAATCAATTTTCACAAAATCAACTTTTATATGGAAAACATTTGTATACAACTTCGTTAGACGAGCGTAATTATGCTATCAATACGCTGGGTTTCATTGATGAGTCTTTATCTGACGCAATTTACGTCTTCAAACAACAAGTCACTGATTCGGTGCGTCTCTATAGATACTATAATCCACAATCAGGAGATCGTATTTATACCATAGACAGCGCTGAGAGACAGGAATTATTAAAGAGTGGATATAGTGATGAATCTCAAGATCACCAGATGTATGTATTCACGAGCCGCTTCTTAGCTCATGGCTTTGGCTCTGGTGAGACAAACTTCGTGCCTCATGAGCTTTATCGTTTCAACAATTCCAGTTTAAGAGATCATCTTTATTGTACAGAAGACGTTTGTACCTACCGACACCTTCCTGGTGTAGGGTACATCAGTGAATTGGGAAACAATCGGATTTTCGTTGCAAAGGGACCTTATGTAAGAGGCGGACAAATAGCAGTTAGGCTATATCACTTATATCATCCTTGATTCGTCCGTTTTTTTATGCTCTTGCATTCATATCTACTGAGCAACCAAGCTCTAAAACTGACACTGAGCATGTGTAAACTCAAGCAATATAACAAATTGCTCTATGAGTGGTTTTTACAGTGATCCTAGCCCTATCTCTACTTACGGCACTCTCATTGTAAACCTAGAGACCCATCGCTTGATCGACGTCTTGCCCGATCGGACTGTAGCAACGGTTGCTGCCTGGCTTGCTGCCCACCCAGAGATCGAACTCATTAGCCGTGAC
>JAABUX010004246.1_pt1 | contig 18327 bp, 19 predicted proteins | sample 5561851 | NCBI WGS metagenome assembly JAABUX01 (sample SAMN10711883, study PRJNA513361) | rock metagenome | isolation source: Antarctica rocks | place: Antarctica: Victoria Land, Richard Nunatak red sandstone | collected 2016-01-03 | reverse complement strand
TTTGCCGACCAGCCCGATCGCGCCCCGCCTTCGTGAATTGGCTTCCTTCGCACCGCTGACACTGCATGCCGCTCCTCCTCTGTCCCATCGTCAGACCACAGCACACTGCACCTCAGCACGTCCCAACGAAACCGCCTATTGCTCTGGCGACTACCCGTGTGACAGGGGAAGATTGTCCAGCCAAATATCCGGCGCAACCTCCAAGGTACTTGATCGTCGAACGACCAACTGCGGTGCGGGCACAACGACGCTCTGGGGGCTGGCGTCCGCAGGCGCCGTGCCCACGGTTGAATCGTCAATCATCTCCAGCAGCATTGCAACTGCCTGCTCACCGGTCTGGTGCTGATGCAGGCGGATGGTAGTCAGCGGTGGATCGGTCACAGCGGCCAATTGTGTGTCGTCCACACCAACGATAGCGATATCCTCCGGCACCCGCAACTGTTTTTTCCTGCAGGCAAGGAGGGCGCCCACTGCCGTGATATCGGTGCAGGCAAAGATGGCGTCGGGGTAGGGACGGTGCTCAAAGAGATCAAGGGCTGCTAGTGCGCCCGCCTGTATAGTGATCTGCGAGGTATCGCGAACCCAGTGCGTCTCTGGGGGGCAGTGGGCGGTGGCGAGAGTCTTAAGATACCCCTCACGCCGAAGGGCAGCTGGGCCACTGGCTGTCAGATGGGCAATTCGGCGGCGCCCTTCATGCAAAAGATGCTCTGTCGCCAGCACACCTACATGGAAATTGTCCACGCGAATTGAGCGATACGCCAGTTTTTGCTGTAGCGATTCCTCAAAATCACAATCGATGAACACGATTGGGCAGCAGGGATGAGCCTCCTCAATGATCTCGTTCATGGCGTCAACGTTAAGTAGACTGGCCCAGAGGATAATTCCCGACACTCGCTGATCGAGGAGTGCGCGCAAGTGCCGGCGTTCGGCTTCAGGTGTCCCCCCGGTGTCCACCACCAGGTGATATCCCTTCTGCTCGGTTACCTTGAGACAGCCGTACACGAGAGGTGCGAAGAACGGATTGGCAACATCTTGAACTACCAACCCAAACGTGCGTGTGCGCCGGGCTACCAGATTGCGCGCCAGAGGATTTGGTCTGAATCCCAGATCGGAGATGATCCTCTGCACCTTTTCACGCGTGTCACGATGCACCATTGGCTCGTCATTAATCACACGTGACACAGTCTTGACAGAAACTCCCGCTGCGCTGGCCACCCGGCGGATCGTCACAGGCGCCATGCTGTCACTGGCGTGCTCCATTCGAGCAAGTAAACGGATGATTGAAGTAGTTGTGAGTCACCGGCCATGTTGGGGAGTCGACGCATGTTAGACATGGGAACCCGGCTGTAACGCCATTCCTGTAGAATAGAACGGTCAGGCAGATAGTCATCCATCACTCCATCTTCTCCATGGACTGCTGGAGAACGCTGCGAAAACGCGGCACCACGACAGTACTGGATACTCACATTATACAACAAGGCTTGGCTCACGAAACACGTCCCATCGTTGCAACCTCGCTATGCGCCGTGTGCCGCCGTTGGCCGCGTCCTTCAGCACTAATGAACGCACTTGTTGTACCAGATTGGTTGTCATTGGCCGCGCTCATCAATCGGTGGGAAGAACGTGAGATCAGCGCCGAAGTTATCTATGGCAGTTACCCGGCTGCCGCGCAAATGCACGCATATCTCCCGAGTACGGTGATGCAGCACCATCCGCCGTTCGGGCAGAGGAAAGCGGATCTCTAACGCACGATTGATGGGCGGGTCGGGGAAAAAGAGATAGTTTCCAATTCTCCTATGCTGCCGCAACTCACAGCCGTCGACGATTGGATCAGTTGGTATCCATGGCGGCATGCGCACGAATAGTGGCCTACGCCTCTTTACGCGGACGCTCAGTACATCATGGGTATACGGTGAGTATATCTGCACGTCATCCGTTTGATGGTCAAATAGGAGGTTGACCCAGATGCCGGCCGGCGTGCGGCGTGCGATCTCTCGGTGCGCCTCACAGAGTGATCCAACCGTACCGCCTACAATATCCATATTGAAGCTCACTGATGTCACGTCGAGGGGTTCGTGCCCGTACGGGGCTGGAAAGCCGAAGGCGCCAAGGTGTCGGCGCGCCACGTTGCGCTTACCATCCTCGCCACTGGGATTGGGCGGATCGACAATAAAGGAGGTGTCGCGCACCTGGGACGGCAGCAAGTGGCCGCGCAGGATGGTTTCAGCGTCCTCGTAGTATTCGGTAAAACCCCAGCGTCCAAGGATTAGCGCTGTCTCGAGAATGTCTCCGGTGTTGTTCACTTCGCCCCTGTCCGGATCGGCTATTGGGGCGGCGCTCTCGATAACCCAGCCAAGTTCATCACGCAGTTGCCAGAGGCCATTGTCATAAAATGCCTTCACCCGGGCCATCAAGTGGGCGTCGCGCGTCAAGTCGGCTACCTGGGCTAGCGAGGACATGACGCAGGTAGTGGAGTGCGTATGGGTTCCCTGCCGATGCGGTAGATACGCACCGTTAGCAGGGAAGTACTCACCTATCGCATGCTCGGTCAGCATGGCGGCCAAGTCGAGTGCGGGTCCGCATCCAGTAGCCCGATAATATTTGACCAATGGGCCAATAGCGCGCGCCACTCCGCCGATAAAGTGGTCCAGCGCGAAGGGCGAGCCATTCGGGGGCGATTCGATGCCCGGCGTATCGATCGTCCAGCCGCGTTGGGGGCTCCAGTTCCGGAAAATAGCCGCGATACTAGCCTCGGCCAATGCTCGCGCTTCGGCACAGTTGCGATAGGCTGCCAGAGCATAGAGTCCGTGAAAACCCTCGCGAATGTTGTGGGGAGAGAAAAGCCTCAGCGTGCCGCCAGGCCTATCGCGGTTGAGCGGGAGTGGCAGCGCGCCGCTGTACGAGAACAAGAGGGCGCGAGTGTGCGCATCTATGGCGTTCTCGTCGAGGTGGACACCGCAAGCGTCCTCGGCATTCAACAGCGCGTTGAGGTGACGGCCTGGCACATGGGATTCACCATGGAGCGAGTTGAAGGCCAGATAGGCGGTCGGCCGCACGCGTGATTCGAAGTATGGAAAGCCATGATCGTCGGCATTGAACACGGAGCTCATGGTTCTACAACCTAATTGAATTGCGCTCACTATGTCGTCTGCATTCACGTTGTTCACTCGGAACACGGTACCTGCCCTTCTTTTTGTTGCTCAGCGAAGCCATCCGCGTGCCTACACCTGGTTATATCAGTGGCTGTCTTCCCTCGCGGGATGCGCCTAAGAATGGCCGTTTGCTACGCGCTGTAGGGTCGCGCCACTCGCCAGCGGGCATGAGGTGGTCAACGACGCAGACGCTGCGAAAACCGCGCTCCTCAACGACGGCCAAGTGATTGATCCTGAATGCGGGAAACGATATTCGCGCCCCGTGAGTTTTCGAGCGGGACGTCGGGTGCTCACCATCTGAACTCGACTCTCTGTCACGGGCTGGTTGGCGGGTATTCCGCGTGGAGTTCTAAGCTCGCTTGCGCCTCGGGCAATGGGAAGCATAACCTACCCTTTCGTACTTCCAGCGGTGAGGCCGGAGATAAACTGGCGCTGGAGAAAGACGTAAATTAGGATCATTGGGATGGTTGAGATCATCGAACCAGCGAACACTGATACATAGTCCTCTCGAAAATCGGCCGGTCGAAGAGATGCGATACCATACGGTATCGTGAATTTGTCCGGTGACTGCAGGAGGACTACAGGAAGGAGCACGTCATTCCAGGCCCATACAAACGCGAACATCAACGCTGTCAAGATCCCTGGCCGCGCTAACGGAACCATCAGATACAGGAACACTTGCCACTCATTCGCGCCTTCGAGGCGCCCGGCATCCGACAGTTCTTCTGGTAGCCCTTGAAAAAACGCCCGCATCAGCAGGGTTGGTACTGGGAGGAAGGTTGCCGCAGTGGTCAGCATGACCGCGATGCGCGAGTTCGTGAGGCCCAGGTCACTCATGAGCCTGCTGAGGGGAATAATGTACGAGAACACCGGCATGATAATCGCGGCTAGAATAACCGTGGATACCACCCGTTGCCCAGGGAACCGCAGTCGTCCCAGTGCGTAGCCGACCATCGTGGCGAGCACCGCGATCAGCAGGGCAGCAGCCGAGGAGATCAGTAAACTGTTACCAACAAATCCACCGACATTTCCCTGCGTCCAGGCGTACGAGTAGTTGTCGAAGTGCAAGTGATCGGGGAAGCGCAACGAGTCGAGGGTGATCTGGCGGTTAGTAGAAAGGCTCGCCATGATGCCCCACAGCACCGGTATCACCACCAACAGGGACAGACAGGTCGTCACCGCGTAGGGCACGATGCGTGCAACGATGCGCTGAGGCGCTCTCATAGTCCTTAGCTTTCCCTAAAAAGCCGTGAACGGAGTCCGTAGAAGGACGCTGTCACGAACACCACAACACCGAGCATAATGACGCTCATTGCCGACGCTATACCGACGCTCGAACCCTGCATACCTATTTTGAAGATGATCGAGGGCAGCACCTCGGTCGCGTAATAGGGTCCACCCAAGCCTTGGGATCCAAGTCCGTAGAGCGTGGCGAAGGGAGCGATGCCGCCAATGAGCATGACGAGCATCACAAAGCTGGCGATATTGCGCACGCCTGGCACCGTAATGTAGCGGAAAACCGCCACTGCTGACGCACCGTCTATACGCGCGGAATCGCTCAGGTCACGGTCGATTTGCTGAATTGCGGCCATAAAAATGATGAAACAGAATGGAGTTTCATGCCAGATGAACACCACCATCGACGCCGGGAGCGCCAACGACTGGCTGCCCAACCACTGAATGGCAGAAGTGTGGATTCCGGTCACGGCCAGAAAACGATCAATCAGCCCATTACTCGGATCGTAGACTCGCGCGAAGATGGCACTGGCCACAGCCATGGAGAAGAAGTACGGGAGGAAGAACGCGAATCGAAACAGCGCCTTAGGCTGAATTCTTGAATTCTCCACCAGTGCCGCGGTGACGAGGCCAAGAGTCGGGGGAATGAGCAGACCGACCAGGCCCCAAAGCGCGCTATGCTCAAGTGCTTGCGGGAAGCCAAGGGTTGTGAGCGACTGTGAATACATTCTCAGGCCGGCAAATGTCATATCCGGGCTGAATCCATCCCAATCGTAGAAGCTGTACCTGATCGTCTGTGCCATGGGATAGAGTACGAACAACCCGATCAGTGCAAGTGCGGGTAGCACCAGTAGCACCCCAAGTATCCTCTGTTGTCGAGCTTTCGCCGAGGTTCGGCCGTTCGCCCGAAGATACCACATTGATTTTCGGAGGGTGGTCGCAGGCATCGAACTTTTGCTCCAATCCTGCCGCGATCTCTGGTGGCCACCTCCACCACCAGAGATCGCGGTCGTGCCTACAGAATGCTGGACCTATACGAGGGCACGTTGCCGCTGGCGATATCCTGTTCCCAAGTCTGCTGCACCTGATTGAGCCAGGCGTTGACCGATACGCTGCCGTCCAGGATACCACCCAGACCTTGCTGCCAGGCATTCTGTGTGGCTTGCGGCAACCAACCGAACAGGTCGAGCGCCGAAGGTTCTCCTGTAACGAGTGGCAAGTGCTTTACCTGGGGTATGGCAAGCTCGCTGTATTTGGTGGTGGCCATCAGGTTACCCAATTGACGAAGAATCTTGGCACCGTTCCCCGCCACGCAATAATCGAGGAAACGCGCAGCCGCGTCGGGATTCAGTGATGCCTTGGGGATCGCCATCGAGTGGACCTCTCCCAGGCACCAGACGGGGCGTCCACCTGGACCGGGTGCGGTAAACATATCCCAGTCGCTGCCGAAATCCCGCTGGATTTCCGAGTAGAACCATGTGCCGGTGACGTGCATCGCTGCCTTGCCACCCAGGAAACGCTCTGCCGCGTCATTCTGTGTGATCGAGAGAGCGTCCTTATCGAGAAATCCGTGCTTATAGAGGTAGACGACTGCATTTGCCGCGGCAGCCGGAGCCCCGCCTGTCCATTTGTCTTTGCCGAACACCAGCCTCTCGATGCTCTTCGTACCACCGATGCTGGACCAGAGCATCATATGCAGTTCCATAATCTGACTGAAGCCCCGATGGCCCACCGTCAAGGGGATCAGACCCATGGATCTAAACTTGCTGAGTACTGTAAGAAACTCGTTCCAGGTCTTCGGGACGCTTACACCAGCCTTCTCGAACACGGATTTGCGGTAGACGATGCCGGGAAGCTCATACATCAGCGTTAGTTGCCAGACTTGACCGAAGCGCGTCGCATGCTTGATGGCACCTGGTACCATCACTTTATCCCAGTGATACTGTTTAACGTACTTCGTGATTGGCTGCAGGAAGCCGTCCTTGAGGAAAGAGTCGAGGAAGAAAAACTTACTATTCTCCGTGTCTTGCAAATCGGTGAGTTTGGATTGCAAGGCCAGCCAGAACCACTTGCTACCGGCGCTTGCGGGATCAATCTGCGTGAACTCGATGTTGATGCCGGGCACTTCCTTCTTGAAAGCCTCAACAACGTGCACCATGTCCTTACCGGGACCGGTCTCCATCCGCAAACGGATGGTTCCCTGCAATGATGATGCGTCGTGTGCTGCTTCAAACGACGCGGCATGCCCAAGCTCAGGCAACGAGCCTGCCAGGACGGCAGCTGCGAGGACGGATGAGCCCATTTGGAGAAGCTGCCTGCGCTGGACTCGCTGATCTTGGAGTTCCCAACTCATGTTCATACCTTCTTCTACAGCGGCTACGTACGGGCACCGTATAAATGCGGGGCGACTCTATTGGTTTGGCAAAGTGGACGCCAATTATCGTCGACCACTAGCGATGCCTAATACATTTTGGAATTCCTCTTCATAACGATCCCCGTGCATGCCGCCCTTTCGTGCTCGGCAGGATCGGTCTGAACAGCTGGACTGATGAAAGACACCAGGACATAGGTGCTAAATGCGCATATCGATTGCATATATGACTTAGCAGATCGCGGGAAGCGCGCAACACTACATACTCCGGATAGGGCACTGCGGAGGCCGCCTTACCTATAGTCTGAGTATGCCCTCCAGTTATGGTGTACTATCACCTCCCTAGCGGTAGCTAATCAACAAACCAAACAATAATCTGTATTTCTGACATCGGTATCTGACATCGGTATCATAGTAGCATCGAAAGCTGCTTCTGTCAAGCGTGGGGTCCGACTATGGGTGCGCCTCGAAATAGTGGACAGGGGGAGAGTAGCTGAGGCAGGCACACAAGCGGTACCCTCACGACGGGCACGAGCGCTAGAAACGCCCTCGGTGTGGCGACGGAGGGTACCGATGGACAGAGCAGACCTGTCCGCTGCCATCATACAGGAGATGGGGGCGGTGTTCATGGCGGCGCTGGCGGAGGCGTGGCCGGCTGTGCTCGCGGACGACCTGGCGGGGATGGAACAGCGGCTGCGGCAGGTCGGTCGGGCGGTGTTCGGGGCGGTGGTGGAGCGGGAGGCGACGGAGAAGCGGGGCGCGTGCCCGGCGTGCGCAGGGCGCTTGCAGAGCGTGGATCAGGCGAGGCGGCGCACGATGCAGGGCTTGGTCGGGGACTACACCCTGCACCGCGCCTACTATCAGTGCGGGAGGTGTAAGCAGTGGCACGCGCCGTTGGACGCGCGCCTGGGGCTGGGGACGGGGTCGCTCTCGCCCGGACTCTTGCACGTCGTCTGCCGTGAGGGGATTGAGGGGGGCTTCGTAGACGCGGGGGACCGCATGGTCGAGGCGGTCGGCGTGACCATTGACGACGAGGTGCTGCGGCGGCTGACCGAAGGGATCGGGGCGGTCGCCGAGGCGGAGGTGCAGGCGGCGATGGCGCGCGTGGCGCGGGGGCAACCGGCCTGGGCGGACGCCGACGCGGCGGTGACGACGGTGCCGGAGAGCGGCGTGCTGGCGGTGGAGGTGGATGGCATGTTCGTGCACCGTGACGACGACTGGCACGAAATGAAGGTCGTGACGGTGGCCCCGCTGGGGCCGGGGGTGGAGGTGGACGCGGACACGGGGCGGGAGCGCCTGGCGTGGGGACGGGCCAGCTACGGGGCTGGCTTCGAGGAGGCGCAGGCGTTCTGGGGCCGCGCCCACGTCGAGGCGTGCCGCCGGGGCTTGGGCACGCCGGCCGTGCACATTGTGGTCGCGCTGGGCGACGGCGCGGAGTGGATCTGGCGGCACGCCCGCGCCTTCTTGGCGGTGCCCGGCGTCGAGGTGGTCGAGATCATCGACCTCTACCACGCCTATGAGTATCTCTGGGCGGTGGGCAACGCCGTCTTCGGGGCCGAGACCGCGGCGGCGACAGCCTGGGTCGAGCCGCTCAAGACGCGCCTCTCTACGGAGGGGCCCGCTCCGCTACGCGCGGCCCTAGTCGCGCTCGCCCGAACCGTGTGCGGTCCCGCTGCCAACGCGGCGGCGGAGAGCGCGGCGGCCACGGCGGTGCGGCGCGCGATCGAGTATGTCACGACCAATGCCGCGCGCCTGGACTATCCCACCTTTCTGGCCCGGCGCTTCCCCATTGGCTCGGGCGCGGTCGAGAGTAGCTGCAAGAGCGTGGTACAGGCGCGCACCAAGGGGGCCGGCATGCGCTGGAGCGCGGCCGGCGCTCAACAGGTGGTCAGCTTGCGCGCCCTGCACCGCTCGGGGCGCTGGGACGCCTTCTGGTAGGCCCAGCCCCAGCGCGCCCGCCTCCACCTGGTCCCCCGCGTCCGCCGCGCGTCGGCAGCTCTCCCGACACTGGACGCGCCCTCGGCGCGCTCCGCGCCCACCGTGGTGGTGCCGACGCCCGCGCCGGCCGCTGTGCAGCCGGCCGACGTGCCGCCGGTTCCGCGCCCGCTGCGCCCGGCCGCCGATCATCCCTGGCGGCGGCAATCCCTCGGACGCGCTCGTTCCGCCTGAGCGAACTGTCCACTATTTCGAGGCGCACCCTCCGACTATCATTGGAGTCGGGTAAGGGTGAGTGTCATTTTTCCCGCTTTATGGGTCTTGGGTGTCACTTTGCTCGGCTTGCTGGGTCATAGGCACTCTCGATGATAGCGATTGCGCGGTAGGCTGAGGCTCCAGAGGGGTAGTATCTCTGGAGAAAGGCCCGGTCTGTCATGCTCACCAACCTGTTCTTTCCGGGGGTGGCCGGCGTGCAGGTCGAGCGCGCCTGGCGCGAGGGGGCGACCCTCCATCTGGCGGTCGTCGGCACGCGCCGCTGGGCGCGCTGCCCGCTCTGTCAGCACCGCTGTCAATGTCGGTTCAAAGGATGCTGCTGGCGAACCCCAACGGAGCCTCGTCGGCAGGACAATGGCACGCGTGACGACACGCAGTTCGACGCGCTCGACACTCGTGAGGGAGGGTTCGCCAGCAGCATCTTCAAAGCTGCCACTTACAACGCGAGCCATCCGTGATCAACGCTGCCTCGCTCCGGCCGAAAGCCCTCATCGAGAGTGCCCAAGAACCTAAAGCGAACCGAGCGACAGCCGTGCGCAGCACGATAGAGGGCCGGGAGAAGGCCCTGCTGACCCGCTTCAGATTCGGCATCACCCGCTTATGCGGTGAGGTAGCCGCCATCTACGGGCAGCGCCACGCCGTGAATCATGGCAGCGTGATCGCTGAGCAGGTAGGCGACGGCGTCTGCCACATCCCTGGGAATGGCGAAGTGGCCGAGGGGGATCTTCGCCAGCATCGGGCCGTTCTTGGACGGGTCGCTCCAGGCCATCTCGCCCATGGTGGTAAGCGTGACCGTCGGGTTGACTGCGTTCACACGGATGCCGTGCGGCCCCAATTCCTGGGCCATTACACGGGTGAGCGCATCGACCGCACCCTTTGAAGCACAGTATGCCGCGTGGTCGACCAAGCCAGCCAGTGACGCCTGCGACGAGAGGTTAACTATCGCGCCTGGACGGTCTCGCCGGATCATGCCGGCCGCAACTACCTGCGACACTACGAGTAGGGCGCGCACGTTGATAGCGATGGTGGAATCGAATGCCGCGACTGTCGTTTCCAGAAAGGGCTGGGTGATGGAGATACCCGCGTTGTTCACCAGCAGGTCGATTTCGCCGGCCTGCTCTGCGGCGTCGCGGGCCGCGCACGAATCGGCTAGGTCGGCGACGATCGTCTCGCAGCCGATCTCCTCGCGTAGCGTGCGCAGGTCGGCTGCTGTGCGGCTCACGGCGACGACCCGTGCGCCACAGCCCGACAGGTGCGCGGCGATCTCACGCCCGATCCCCTTGCCCGCACCGGTGACCAGCGCGCGTTTGCCCTCAAACTGTATCCTCATCGCTCCACTCCCTCTTACTGTGGCAGCTCGATCTGAATCTTGAGCGACCGCGGACGTGCGCGCCGGGCGTCCTCGAACGCCTCGACGCTCCGCTCGAAGGAGAAGCGGTCGGTCAGCAGCGGCTTCACGTCGATCCGGCCGCTGCCCAGCAGCTCCAGCGCACGGGGGTAGACGTGCGCGTAACGGAAGACCGTCTCTATGCGCGCTTCCTTAGCCTGGGCGGCCACCAGATCGAAGCGAATCGGCTCGCTGGGCATGCCGATGTACACGATGCAGCCGCCAGGCCGCAGCGGCTCAATGGCGGATTCGGCAGCCCGCGCGTTGCCGCTGGCCTCGAAGACCACGTCCGCGCCCCAGCCGTCCGTTAGGTCGTGGATCACCGCTGTGAGATCCTGCGTGGCGACATTGACCGGCGTGATCGGCCCGAGCGTCGCCGCGAGCGCTAGCTTGGGCTCCTGCACGTCGGTGATCACCACGCGCCCGCAGCCGCCCGCCAGGGCCGCCAGCGCCGTGACGAGGCCGATCGGCCCCGCGCCGGACACGACGGCGAGCGCGCCCGGCGCGAGGCGCGCCTTGGTCGCCGCGTGCAGGCCGACGGCGAGCGGCTCGACCATAGCCCCCTCCGCGAAGCTCACGCCGTCCGGCAGCTTGAAGGTGAACGCCGCCGGATGCACGACGTAGGGCGTCAGGCAGCCGTGGACCGGCGGTGTGGCCCAGAAGCACACGGCGGGGTCAAGATTGTAGATGCCCAGACGAGCAGCCCTGCTGTTCGGGTCGGGGATGCCGGGCTCCATGCACACGCGGTCCCCGACCCGCAGCGTCTTCACCGCCGCGCCGGCCTCCACCACCGTGCCGGCCCCTTCGTGGCCGAGCACCATCGGCTCACGCACCACGAAGGGGCCGATGCCGCCGTGCGTATAGTAGTGGACGTCGCTGCCGCAGATGCCGACAGTGTGCATCTTGATGCGCACGTCGTGCGGTCCCAGGGTGTCGGGCACGGCGATCTCCCGCAGGGACAACTCGCCCACCCGTTCCAATACCAGAGAAGCCATCTGTTTTCCTCCCTCCGTTGTTCGCCACCCACGGAAGTGGTCACGCGACGTGGGACGCGGTTCTGTCGCATTAAGTTTGGTTGGCCGTGGTAATGGAGATCTTTGATCCAATATGGCCCGTACTCGTATTCGACCCCATTTTGGCGCCACATCGGTTCAAACAGCCCACAGGTGGCCAATTATAGGTGCATAGGTGTTCTAACAAGGCTGAGTTTGACAGTACCTTCCTACGCCGGCTGGTCCATGAACAACCGACCGAGCCACGGGTAGTCGTGACCGACAGCTCGCCAGCTACGCTCCGGCCGTCAGGAAGGCGCATTCGCGCGGCGCGCCAAGCACACAAACAGGGAGTCACGCGTCGCGCATCTTTAGGAGATCTAGAACGAGACTCCACCTTTGTTAGCCCTTCAGACCCGTCAGTGCGATACCTTCAACGAAGGAACGTTGGAAGACAACAAAAACGACAACCATCGGCAGCACCAACATCGTAGAGGCTGCCATTAACAGTTCCCAACGTCCACCATAGTCCGCGAGAAATAGATTAAGCCCTAAGGCAAGGGTGTAATTGCGTTCGCTATTCAAAAAGATCAACGGCCCGAGGAAATCGTTCCACACGCCCATGAAGGTGAAGATAATGACCACAGCAAGCGCAGGTTTGGACAAAGGGAGAATGATGGTGATAAAGACACGCGCGAATCCAGCGCCGTCGATTCTCGCCGCGTCTTCCAACTCCCGCGGAATGCCATGGAAGAACTGGCGCAGCAGGAAAATAAAGAAGGCATTGCCAAACCAATTCGGAACAATCAAGGGAACGAAGGTATCGATCGCTCCGAGATGCTGCCAGAGGATGAAGGTTGGCACTAGTGTGGCAAAGGCCGGTAGCATCAGGACACTTAGAAGAAGAATGAAGATCACATCGCGTCCCGGCCAGCGAAGTCGGGCAAAACTGTACGCGGCCATGGCGGACGAGATGGTTGTGCCAGTGATCACGAAAACCTCGATCACCAGTGTATTTTTCAAGAATGTGCCGAATGGAAGGTACGTTAAGGTGGTAGGGTAATTCGTCCAATGCGCAGGATGCGGCAGCCATGCTGGTGGAAAGTCGAAGACGTGGGCATTGGATTTGAGTGAGTCGTTTACCATCCAGTACAGCGGCAGCAGCACAAGAGCGGCCCCTGCGATGAGCACAAGATACACCAAGGCCTCAATGGAGATACGACGGGATGCCTTGCTGATGCGCGCGCTCGACCTCACTGGGTACCTCCTGCTTCGTAGGGCACAAATGGGCGAGACAGCCGGAGAGCCATCAGGGTAAAGGCCAGCAACAACACAAAGAGGGTCCAACTCAATGCGCTTGCGTACCCCATATGCTGGTCTTGAAACGCCTGCCGGTACACGTAGAGCGCATAGAAAAGGGTTGCATTGTTCGGGCCGCCTTGGGTTAGGATTAGGCTTTGAGTAAATCCTGCGGAAAATGAGGCAATGAATCCAGTCAGGAACGTAAAGAGAATGACCGGAGAGATTGTTGGGATGGTGATATACCAGAGGCGGACCAATACGTTGGCGCCGTCGATTTCGGCAGCTTCATAGAGGTGTCGCGGCACCCCTTTGATAGCGGCGATGTAGATGAGCATCGAACCGCCACTCGCCCAGATGCTTACAATGACCAACGAAGGGATCGCTGTCGACTCGCTAGACACCCAACTGCTCTGAGGAAGTCCAAATGCATTAAGGATGACGTTGAGCAAGCCAGCGTCAGGATTAAACAGCCAGAGCCAAATAATTGAGGTTGCAACCACCGGCAAGATGGCAGGCAGGTAATAGATCGCCCGAAAAATACCAACGCCGCGCATCGGCCGGCTCAGAAGCAACGCCACGAGAAAACTCGCTAGGAGACCACCCGGTACAGCGGTGAGCGTATAGTAAGTGGTCACCCGCAACGATTGCCAGAAGAGCGAATCATGCACAACACCTGGGTACGGCTGGGTATTCGAAACATCACCAATATAGTTGCCTAGACCAAGGAAATGCGGGGCGGAGAGCAAGCCCCAGTCGGTCAGACTGATCAGGGCCGCAGCCACCATGGGTCCGGCCGCCCAGAAGAAGAAACCTAGCATGGCTGGTAAGGCAAACAGTATTCCAGCCACTGCCTCGCGCTTCTGAAGACTCATCCTCCGGCGACCCATGGAACTGCCCAAGCTGAGAGGAAAACCCATGCAGACGCTGCCTCCAATTGTAAGTGGCAGGGGCTGTACGGAACTCAGGTGATATCCGCTCAACCCCTGCCGCGAATGTGTTATGTTAGCTGTGCGCGAGAACTGAGTTGACCTGCGATTTGACGGCACTGAGCGCCTGCTGCGCCGTGGCGTTCCCGCCCATCGTCTTGTCAAGCGCTGGCTGAATCAGGTTGGTCCAGGTTTCATCGAATTTGGCCATGTGGTAGAAGGGCAGGTCCTTCGCGTACTTTATGGTATCGACAGCGGCTGACCGGAAGTTGGACGGGTGTGCGGCGCTGGTTGCCCAGCTACTGTACCCCTTGCCAAATAGCAAGTCATTGCTGGTTGGGAGCCACACCCCCAACTGAGCACCGGCAAGGCTCTGCCCGCCGAGACAAGCGGCCATTTGTACGGCCTCCTTGGGATGACTCGTCTTGGCCCACACCACTTCAGGCGGTCCCTCAAGCATGGTGGAGTACGTCTTAAATACGGGAAGGACCCCGATACCCAGCTGGAATACGCTTGGATCGATATCCATCTGGAAGTCCTTCGGCGAGGTATAGTACCAAAGATGCCAGGTGCTCGCGAGTTCCATCCCGAGGCGGCCACTTCCGAGAGAGATGTTGCCAGCGCCAGAGGCGTAGGCGGCCGAGGGCATGGGCATCACATGATACTTATTCACAAGATCGGCAACGGCCTGAACCACTGCGGTGGCGGCAGGTTGATCCATGGTGAAATGCGTGTAGGTTGCATCGTATGCGCTGCCTCCATTTGAGGAGATAAGTGGCAGTAGCGCGCCCCACCCATCCGAAACGTAGACACCGTACTGCTTGATGTGACGACTATCGAAGCCTGGATCGCTAGGATGCCGCCCCTGCCGATCGACGGTAAGCTTTTGTGCGATGGCAACGAACTGGCTCCAGGTCCACGCATGGGCGGCATTGGTTGGCGGTGTCGGAAGGCCGGCAGCCTTGAACGCCTGCTTGTTATAAAGCAGATGCAAGCTCTCCAGACCATATGAGGTTCCAAGATACTTATTTCCGCTGTGCCATAGAGCTTGTGGCACGACCTTCGGCAATGCGATACCAAGGGCCTTGAGGTACGGCGTCTGGTCCAGGATCTGTCCCTGCCGTGCCCAATCTGATGTCACATTCTCAGGGCTGTGGATAATGTCAGGCGCGGTGCCTCCGGCGAACTCGGTCTGGAGCTTGATTTCGAATCCGTTGCGTGGGATTAGCTCGAGCTTAAGCTTAATGTTTGGCAACTTTGCCAGGCAGGGTTGCGTAATTGGGCGAGTGAGACTTGCATTGTCCCATACGGCGTAGCGGAGCGTGACACTTGCGGCGTTTATCGTGCTGGCGCGCGCTATAGGTACGGCAGCCACCAGCGGCGTCATGGCGGCAAGGCAGAACAACAGGCGGGTTCTCACCCGTCGCAGACGGTCAGATCTAAGCATTGATCCGTTCCTCTCCGAAATCTAGCCAGTAGTTATAGGGCGTCGCTACCCACATTGCCGAGTGGCACTGCACGCCCCGTTGGATGTGAGTGAAAAGGACGCCTCCGTCATGGCTCAGGATGCCCTATGTCCAACACTACCCCTTTCATACTCCAACCTAGACTCCTACTACGGGCAAACATAGTGCGAATGAGCCAAGTTTACGCATCATGTCTCGTCGGTCTGAGGTGGAGCCTCGCTAGTACTACAATGTTACTTATCGTCAAGGACATCTTAGTCGACGGGAAAGTCAACATGCGCCCTCTGGGTTTTAGGCAGTTAGACGACGCCTTTTCCAAGGTCGCAAGGGGTGATTCTAGCGAAGTAACGTTGTAGTGCTAGAAGATGCCAAGCATTCAATCATATTGACCATAAAACTGATCCTGCTAATCATTCTTGTGGATATATTGACTGCATGGGAGGGAAGCATATCACGCGATTCTTGGAGTATGCCCTCCAATATGGTGTCCTATCACCTCCTTAGCGGTAGCTAATCAGCAAACCAAACACTACGCTTATCTGCTGGCGCCGGTATCTGACATCGTTATCTGACATCGTTATCATATTAGCAGCGAATCCTGTGTCTGTCAAGCAAAAACCGGGGGCTTGACGTTTTGATATAAGGATCAGGGGCCGAGGCCGAAACGGGTGAGGAGGTCGTGTGGCGAGCCGACCGTCTGGGGCGTCTTGAGGCGGAGGCCGGCGAGAACGGCGAATTCGGCGACATGGAAGATGCCATAGCGCGGGCCGATGAAGATAATGACGTGGTCGCGGTTCTCCTCCTTGAGGCGGTGGCGCCAGCGCTCGGTCCCTTCGCCGCCCAGGAGTGCGCTCGTGCGTGCGTCAGCGGCGTCATCCGCCGCTGTGGCCGTCGGCGCGGTGGCCGCCGCCTCTTGGCATAGGCGGAAGGCCGTGCAGAGGGCCATCACGGTCAAGGTAAAGTAGCACTGCGCCAGAACCGCCGCTTCCGTACGCTGGGGGAAGTGCTCCAGATGCCAGGAGTACTTGCCCTCCTTGAAGATGCCGGGCTCGATCACGCTGCGCCAATCATAGGTGTCGAAGGCCACGAAGGGGTCGCGCACCGGGCCGTTGGTCAGGTAGACCGTGCCCCCCTCGGGATAGGTGCGCTCACCCCAGCGCATGACCACGACGGCGTTGAGGGGGTGCCCATCGAAGTCCTTGCGATTGCGCTGACGCGCATGCTCCGCGTCGCCGTAGGTATCGTAGGTGGTCAGCGCCTCCACGCCGACCAGGCGGGTGCGCCGCCGCTCCGTCGTCGCGGTGCGCCCGTGCCCGTGCCGGATGGTCTCCACCCGCTCCCGCGCGTGGCCCTCGCCGGCCGCGGCCAGGCTGCGCGCGTCCTCCGTCACCGCCATGTTGTCCTTGGCCACGATCACGAAGGTGAGGTCCATCCGGTCGAGCGCCCACAGGTCCTCCCCGTCGAGGTAGCCACGGTCGATCACCACCGTCGTGATGTGCGCCGCCGTGCCCAGATTGTCTTGAGCCTGGCGAACCAAGGGGAGCAGCCACTGCCCCTCATAGTCCTGGATCTTGCCCACCGCCATGGCCAGGGGCAGCCGCGTGCGCACGTCGATGAGCACGAGCACCTTCCAGCCGAAGAGCGTCTCCACGATGCGCACGCGCCGCTTGGTCTTGGCCTCCGTGGCCGTGCGCGTCACGCTCAGGCACCCGCGCCCCGGATACGACTCCGGCGTGAGCACCTTGCTCCCATCGAGCGCCACCGTCAGGTCGCCCTAGAGCAGCCCCCGCGCCACGAGCAGGCGCACCGTGCCGTTGAAGAGCGCCGCTAACTGCTCCACGCCCAACTTGCAGATGTTCTCGGCCAGGCACTGCGGCGAGAGCGGCCCTCGCTTGGGGCGTAAGCGTCGCCGCGCGTCCCCCCGCCGCGTCAAGCCCTGCCCGACCTGGTGCGCGTTGAACCCGATCAGCCGCATCAGCGCCACGTTGCTGAACAGGAGCGCCGGCAACGCGTGCATCGAGGCGATCCCGTAGAGCGTCTTGAGCAGATAGAGCAGCACGAACTGGACGACCGGGATCAGCACACGCCGGACGCCCGGCAGCCGCATCCCCGCGATTGATCGACGACGCCGATCTGCCCCAGGAAATGGTAGAACGCGTCGAGCAGCCCCGCCTCATCGAGATTGTAGAGCGCGTCGATCTCCTCCCCCGCGTGGATCGCTCGCGCCACCGCTTGGTCGTCCCGCCGGGCGCTCCGCCAGTCTAACCGGCTGGCCGCCATACGCCGCGTGCCCGCGCGCGTCTGTTGCGCTCGTCCCATACCCTGCTCCTTCCTATCGGCGCGGTATGGCTTTTTGTACTATGCCCCCACCCTCTCCGGCAAGTCCCCCTTATATCAAAATATGACTTCGATCGACTGCTCGAACAGGCGCGCGATCTTAAGACCAGGGGCAGGCTGGGGTCGTACCTGCCGGTCTCGATCGCGTTGACCGTCTGGCGGGACACGCCACGGCGATCGGCCAGATCGCTCTGCGGCCAGTCGTGCAGCGCATGCAGCATCTTGAGTGAGTTGCATCTTACTGGTACCTGCGGCTCGCAAAAGCTAGGCTGATGCTCCATACAGCGACCGTGAGCGGCAATATCCAAATGAGGCTCAGCGGCGGGAAGCCGACATTCTCGCGGAAGTCGTAGCTGTGTAAGATCCGGTGAGGGACAACCAAAGCTGGCATGGGTTGGGGAGCCGCGTCGGGTATGACTATGTCGATGTAGGGAACCCCATGCACGATGCCGGCACAGGGGATGTAAGGACAAAGATGCATCCTCGCCGCTCCTACGCAAGCGTGGTCGACAACGGTCGACGCGTGGGCCCGATGGCGCACGTCTATGTCCGATACAACGCGCTGTGTGCTCCAGCTATGAGTGGCGTGCTGCACGAGATGGGCGACCGGTAGCTACTAAGCACATGACCATAAGTTCGGCACGCTTTTACGCCCGATTCACGCTCAACAGACCATGCCAGACTTCTGGTGACCTGCTTAGACCGATGGGAGTTGTGATGTTAGCTGGCATGTCGCGCGTACCAGGATGAAAGGCTTGCGCCGAATGCCTGCGACGTCCCGAGAAGCCAAGGCAATGCACTCCTTTGGGGCGGGGGTAACGATCGAGCCCAATGATTACATTTCGGAGCGATGTTCGCACCAGGCGTAAAGCACACGCTCGATGGGAGGAACCGGCTCCAAAACGTCTTTGCCGTTCACGACGGTTTGGGCACGCGCGGACAGCGACCCG
>JAABUX010004244.1_pt1 | contig 18335 bp, 15 predicted proteins | sample 5561851 | NCBI WGS metagenome assembly JAABUX01 (sample SAMN10711883, study PRJNA513361) | rock metagenome | isolation source: Antarctica rocks | place: Antarctica: Victoria Land, Richard Nunatak red sandstone | collected 2016-01-03 | reverse complement strand
GGAACTGAGCATCTTCTGCAATGGTCCCGGTGGCGAAGACAACACCAATTCAAAGCTCTGGTCCATCATTACCGCAAACGTGGATCGCCTCTGCCCATCTTTTATCTACAACTGTAGTACTAGAAGCTTGTTCAAGGATTACGGAATGACAACTGCATACCAAGAAGGCCCAGAAGCATTGAAGAAATTTGAAGATGGCATGAAAAAACTTTTTCAGGCACCTAAGCCTGAGAGTCCCTTCAAACCGCCCCCAGCCAAACCGAAAGAGGAACCCAGCAAGGACTAGCGTTTGTGCTTGCCCCGTCCTTGCCGTTTATCAGTGTGAAGTCGCGGCTCCTGTAAGCGCGGAGTAGGTCAAACGATGACCAAACACGTTGGACATAGCCATCTCGAAACGGGCCTGATCGTCCAAGTTCTTGCGGTTGTTATAGCGAAACGTCTGCTCATCCAGGTAGCGAAACAGGTGGAAGGGCTCAACCGAAACGTAGGTGCCGTGCATGTTGCGCTTGAGTAAGCTCCAGAAGTTTTCGAGACCATTGGTATGAATGCGACCGTTCACATACTCGACAGCATGGTCTACGACCTGATGGGCATACTGCCCGGCAAGTCCCTCGTAAGAGAGAAGGAAGTCAGTGTAGAGAGCCGATCCAGCCTCAACATGCTTCTTTACTTCCGACTGGAGAGCAAACTTCTTCCGGTTCGACACAATAGCAGTGCGAACCTTGCCGCCGCGCTCAAGAATGCCCATTACAGCAATTTTGGAAGATTATCCCTTTGACAAAAGCTGTGGGGGTGCAAGATGATTGCGCCTAAGCCGCTCAACAAGCGAAGGGTAGAGCGGAGACCGGAGCCGAAATCAATGACCGTGTGTATTGCCGCTGCATGTGAAGAGGGCGAAAAGTGTGTGACCGTTACTGATGGCCTACTCACCTACGGCGGGATTGCAGCGGAGGTGTTGCAGCACAAGAGACTGTGGAAAGGCGAATGGGAGTTGATGTATGCCGGAAGCCCTGAGCATTTCACAATGATCCTTGGGGAGTGGGACGAAATTCAGCTTTCCAGAACAGGGGCTACAACACGAAGAAACGTTCAGGAGACGCTCTCTAACGCGTTCAGGGCATTCCTTTCTAAAGCATCTTCTTTCAGCGTCCTGTCTCCGTTCGACTTGTCGTTGGAGGAGTTCAAGAAGGGAGGGTTGGAAATGATGGGCCGAGGGCGCTTTCGTCATATGTCAGAGCAGATTGAGGCTAACGCAGCCACCATACAGGACCAAATACTGGCGGTTGGTTGGGGCCACGCTCCTGCCTCCGTGATGATCTATGAGGTAAGCGGCTACGGAGGGAAGTCGTACGCGAACGGTGGAATAGCAGCGATTGGAAGCGGCAGAGATGTTGCGCTCTCAAACCTTTTACTACTAGGTCAAAACCGCTCCCTGTCGCTCGCTCGCACCATTTACAACGTTGCCGCAGCCAAGTTTTCCGCTGAACACTCCAGCGGACTTTATGTGGGGAAAGAAGCGACCAACGTGTTCGTTTCATGGAAACGAACAGATGCCGATACCGACCCAATTGTTGGCTCCTCCTTGTCGAAGGACGAGATCGGCGAGTTACGCACTCTCTGGGAACAGCACGGACGTCCTCGCATCCCGCGCGAGGCCTTGATTGCTGCTGTAGCAATGTCTCAACGCATAAAGGGTGCTATTTCGGCGGAAGAGATGGCAGAGAGCATTGAAGCGCATCGCAGCAGAGAGGAGCCAGAATGAGCTTTTTTGAGCGAAACGTGTTCGGATTGCTGTGGGGGATGGCCCTTGGCTTGTCTCTCCTGTAGCTACCGTTTATGCAGTGAGTTTTTCGTAGCTAAGGGGATCAGCCGTAACCATGTGCTGCAACGTCTCAAGAAACAGCGTGTCAGAGTTCCGGCGATTGAAGCGGAACGTCATCTCATTCAGGTAGGCAGGAAGATGCTTTGCAGAGACCTTGTGCCACGATCCAACGATGCCACGTTTCAGCAGCGAGAAGGCGGATTCGATGCCGTTCGTTGTCACGTCACCCCGGACGTAGACGCCAGCCGTGTGCTGGACTGTCTCGTGCTTGCTTCCGTGGATCCCCGCCTCCATCATGGCCTTGGGGTAGCCCTTCCACTCATCCGTCATCACGACTTCGACATCCTCACTGATGTTCTCTTTGATGAACTTGGCAAGGGTCCCGGACTGGACATCCTCAGCCTTGAAGAAGCGGAGCTGACCGCCGCGCTGTTTGATGCCGATCACGATCTTCTTATTGCGGTTCTTGACCGTACGACCGTCCACACCGCGCGGGCTGACCTTGCCCCCTACCCAGGTCTCATCCATCTCCACAATGCCCCCCAGCGGCTCAGAGTTGACCTCCTGCATAGCCGAGCGGATGCGATGGCAGAGATACCATGCCGTCTTGTAGGTGAGGCCAAGCTGCCGCTGGACTTGGCTTGCGCTCATGCCCTTCTTGGCTTCGCAGAGCAGGTAGGTCGCTGTTAGCCACTTGATGAGCGGAAGGTGAGAATCATGAAACACAGTGTTCGCCGTAACCGTAAACTGATAGTCGCAGGACTTGCAGTAAAGCAGCTTGGTGCTGTTGACGAGCCGTACAGCATCCTTCTGGCAGCGGACGCATTTGGGGCCATCGGGCCAGCGAAGACGCTCTAGAAGCTCTCTACCGCGTTCGTCACTCGAAAACGTCGTGCATAGATCAATGATCGTCACAGGGAGACCTCACATGGACGAACAAAGCAAGCAGATCGAGATTCGGAAGGTGCCGATGCGGAAACTGCTGGCATCCGTAAAACTAGACATCCGAAAGACGATGCAAGCCTCTCCATCACCCCGTAAACCGTTGAAGGAGAAGTAACTTGTCTGTCCATGAACCTAATATACGAACCGCATCAGCTTTTGTCAAAGGGATAATCTTCCAATTTTGTCTTTGGTGCCGGTACCAGTGATGCGGCGATTGCGCTTGGAGACGTGCATGTTGCGGGCCTTGCCGCCGATGAAGGTCTCGTCCGCCTCAACCTCCCCGGAGAGCTTGACGGTAGAGGTCTCATGCAGGGTAGTGCGGATGCGGTGAAGCATGAACCATGCGCTTTTCTGAGTAATGCCGAGCGTGCGGGCCATCTCGCAGGAGCTAACGCCGTTCTTGCTGTTGCAAAGAATCCAGTAAGCGCACATCCACTTATCCAGTCCAAGGGGCGAATCTTCGAAGATCGTCCCAACCTTGAGGCTGAACTGTTTCTTACATCCCGAGCAGAACCAAACCTTGCGGGTCTTGATAAAGGAATGCTTCTCAGACCCGCAGCGAGGGCAGCTAACAACACCATTCGGGAACCGCAGATTGAGCGCGTACTGGAAAGCACGGTCAGGATCGCTGAAGTAAACGATAGCTTCTTGCAGTGTGTGAGGGGCTTCCATGAACCCAGAATAGACTCAAATGCCTTGTGTGTCAAGTATGTAATTACCCTTCCACCTGATAGCTTCCGCTAAGCCGACATATCGGCTAATCCAGGCCGGACGACTGGCAAGTGTACGAGAAGCCGTTGAAACATGAGACTGTGACCACGAAGCAGAGCGCCACCCACGCATTCATCGGGGTACTAACGGCTTCTTGAATGTTAAGTCTCCAACCCGCTTCCGTTCCGGCCATTCAAATTCGATCACATGGGAGTTTACCGGCCTATTCTTCTTATCCGGTACCTGAAGAACAAAGGCTTGGGGATGCCGCATTGTCTGACGCAGATTGAAGTCAGGATGGTTTGGTCGCTCCGTCTCTAAGTTGAGGTAGAAGTGATACCCGCAGAATGAGAACAAGCCGCCGATAACGCTCTCGCCATCGTTGAACCCGCGAAACTGGAGACGACGCTCGATGTCCTGCTTGCCGCCAGGCGGCCTCGCAGCTAACCACAACCCAGACTCCCGGGAAACTCCGAATGCCCAAACGCAATGCGCACTAGTCCATCTGCGGCAATTCTATTCCGTCGTTTACCAGCGCGAATCGTGAGTTGATCAAGCTCTGTGAATTAATCAATGTCTTCAGGAACCAGCGCTCCAGACGAGGACCGCTTATAGGGAATTTGAGAACGTTGTAGGTTCGGCTACCTATTTTCTTGCGCACTTCCAAGAGCCGCATCGATTCCTTGATTGTCTGCGTAGTCAGTGCTGCCACCGGGTCAACCGTTTCGCCGAGTCTGTTGTTGTGGACTTCGCAAAGCACCTTGGCAGTCATGCTAGCTACACTGACCATCTTTGGAGCGTCCGCGCACCAGCGCATACCCTGAACCGATATCAGCTCGGATGTATCACCCCAGAAACACTCTGAGACAGTGTGCTCCCAGCTCAGCTTGCCGTCGCAGTCGCCAAGGGATGACGCCCCCCAGCAACCTTGAACGTGCTTTGTTTGCTTGGTCGTGCGCATTAATCCTAAATTGTAGATTCCTAAATGCCCTCCGCGAAAACCCCACAATCAACTCGCCGATCACTTTGGCTTGATCTCGTCGCCAGCAAAGCGATCCAAAGGTTAGTCCCGACAATGTATGGTCCGCCGCGCGACGGCAAGGGGAAGTTTGGTCGAGAAGACAAGTCTGCGCCAATGTATTCGGCCTTTGGTTGGAGATGGTTTCTCCTGGCCAGGATGAGATGCGCGCGTGTCTGTCCTTATAAACGCGACGGTCGTTGAAGACCATTCTCAGGATCAGGCTGCGGACACACCGTTGTGACTGTTTTTTCGTCCTTGCTGCTCCTATGCAGACCTTTGTGGGGAAACTTTACAATCCGCCGTCGAAGTGCGGGAAAGTGGGAGCGCGTCAGCGCTTCCAAGCCAAAGGCGTCTTTTCCGCGCTGGTTAGGCTGGCACGGCTGTTGGCCTGTACTCGTTGCCGCTCGACAGCACAGCCCAGGCGATGCGGGCAAGCTTGTTGGCCATGGCGACCACGACAACGTTCTTGTGAGCCCTGGCATCCAGCCGATCGAGCCAGGCTCCGATCGGTACTCGGTCCCGCTTGATCCGCAGCACGGCTGCTCGTGCGCCGTGGATCAGGATCTTGCGAAGATAGACGTTCCCGCGCTTGCTGATGCCCAGTAACCTGGCCTTGCCTCCGGTCGAGTACTGCCGCGGCACGATGCCCAACCACGCTGCGAACTCCCGGCCCTTGCGGAAGGCAGCGCCGTTACCGATGGCTGCGACGATCGCTGTCGCCACAACAGGTCCGATGCCTGGGATCTGCCGGATGCGGGTACAGCCGGCATCTGCCGCGGAGATCCGCTCCAGTTCCTCGCCGAGCTCCTCAATCTGCTGCTCGACGGTCTTCCACTCACCCCATCACGTGCTGATCAGGTTGCGCATCAGCGGCGTAAGATCGGCTTCGGCGTTCTCGAGAATGTCCGCCATGGCGGCCTTGAGCTTGGCTGGTTTCTGCGCGAACACCATACCGCGCTCCAGCAGAAATGCCCGTATCTGGTTGATCACGGCTGTACGCCGGGAGACCAGCCGGCCGCGAACTCGGTGGATCGCCTGCAGGTCCAGCTGGTCGTCTGTCTTGATGGGGACGAAACGCATGTTCTTGCGATCGACAGCTTCTGCGATAGCTTCTGCGTCGACGAAGTCGTTCTTGTTCGACTTCACAAAGGGCTTCACGAACTGAGCCGCGATCAGCCGGACATCATGGCCCTGCTTGCGCAGCGCTCGACCGAAAAAGTGAGCCCCCGAGCAGGCCTCCAGGCCGATCAGCGAGGTCTGCAGGTTGGCGGTATACGCCAGCAACTGCTTCTGCGTGAACTTCTTCTTCACCAGCACCTTGCCGGCCGCGCCCAGCACCACAAGGTGAAAGGTCGTCTTGCCCAGGTCGATGCCAATCGAATGTATCTGCATAGCGATGATCCTCCTTGTCAGAAGCTGCTTCTACAATCCTCCTGCTCACGCAGGAGAATCAAGCGGCGGACCATCTCATTAACGCGCTTCTCGCACCTGACGCGCGTTCATGGAAGGGGGTAAAGTGCAGAGGGGGAACGGCCCTGCCACGCGTTCCGCTGGAGAATGTCGAACGGAGCGGGAGGAGGACAGGGGAGAATCCGAAGCATCGCCGCAAGCAATCAGCGGTGTCTAGAGGCGCGTGTCAGCGCCTCCTGGAGCAGTTCGCGCCCCCCTACATAGATCGGACCATGGCCGCAGGCGATTCGCTTGATTGGGTATTTGAGCAGCCGGCGAACGCTGGCGACCGCTGCGGCTTTGTCCCAGGTTGCGAAGTTCGGAAGCGCCGCGTACCAGGGTGAGTATCCAGTCACCGAGAGTCGGCCCACTCCGATCAATGCATCACCTGCAAACAGAGTCCCGTCGCGCTCATCGAGAAACGAAAGATGTCCGGCCATGTGCCCGGGCGTCTCGATGACACGCAGCGCACCATAGAGTTCGCCATCGGAAAGCGTGTGAGTGACCCGCGACTGAATGCCAGACAGAAACTCCAGGCTTTCCTCTTTCCCTTCATACGGCTCATGCTCCTTGTTCGGTGGCTTCTGCAAGAGCGGGATGCTGCGCTCACTCGCGGCGAGTGGCGTCGCCGTCTTTAGCTTCCCCAGCAGGGCGTCAGCCGAGCCCACATGATCGTCGTGTGCATGGGTCAGCGCAATCCACTCGATAGGCGCTCCAGCTCTCGTGGCTTCAGCAAGGATGTCATCCTCAGTTCCCGGTATGCCGGTATCGAGCAAGGTGAAGGCGGGCGTCTTGCTGTCCCCCTTGGGCTGTCGGACGAGGTAACAGTTGATCAGACCCAATCGCGTGAGTTGAAAGCTGAACGCCGATATCTGTGTACATCTCATCCTTCGGAGCTCCAAAGAGGAATGATTCAAAACAAGTTCCGTTTTCTAAGATGCTCCGCACGGCTGGCCACAACGCGGAAGTGGCTCCGGGGACAGGGAGGGCGGAAGGAGAATGTCTTCTGCAACAGCTTTTGGGCGTGCCGTTGTCTCTGAGAGCGGAGGGAGGAATGTAAAGGCGGGAACCAAGCTGTTACGAAATTCGCCGGCAGTGAACCCGGGTTAGTCGATGACGACAAGCCGACTTATCGAGACCAATCGTGCTGAGCAGGAGGAAGGCACGCTCGATTTACGGACTTCTTGGAGTTATCAGGAGTCTTTGCATGATTGCTGGATCGGTCGTTGGGGCGTTGCAGGTGTAATTTTTGCAGATGTACGCGGTTGCGTTCCCATTCTGCTGACGCAGGTTTGCAACCAGAGGAAGCGTCTTGCTAAGTTGCTGCTGAGCTGGTCCACCGACAGCGTGGATCAGGATCGCGTTGGGGAGGTAATCCCGCCAGAAGATGGCCGTCATCGCTTCCGTGCCTTGGGTTTCTAGGGTGCCCGCAAGCGCCACCTGGCGGCGTTGCGCTGTAAGCGCTTCGTACGCCGAGATCATCGCAGGCATGGACTCCGGAGAACTTTTCAGCTGAACTCCGAATGCGTTTACTACCGAGAGCGCGCGCTCCCGGAGGTGATCATCTTCGGTCATTTGCCAGAGGCGGACTAGGTTCATGGCAGCGACGGAGTTGGCGGACGGCTCCGCTCCGTCGTAAGCTTCATGATCCTTCCACAGTAGCCCACCCTGCGCCGGCGACGACGCGGCCAGTGTTTCCGTGGTGATGTATGCCCCTGAAACTTTATCGGTAAACAGGGCCGTCTGCTCTTTTTCAAGCCGCATCGGCCAGGTCAGATCATCGTTGTTCGCAGAGGCTTCGAAGAGGTCCAGCAGCCCGGCAGTCATCCCCGCATAGTCGCTGAGAAATCCATCGATCTCAGCTGATCCCTCGCGATAACGTCGCTTCAGGCGACCGGTATTTGAGTTATAGAGCTTCGTCCTGACCAGCTTCGCTGCTGACTCTGCTGCTTGTAGATACCGCGGCTCGTGCAGCACCTGGCTACCGACCGCGAGCGCGGAGATCATCATACCGTTCCACACCGTGATGATCTTACTGTCGACTGGTGGCGGAGGTCGGTGAAAGCGCACGGCGAGCAGGGCGGCGCGAGACTGGGCCAGGGAGCTGCGGACGGCATCCGCAGAAAGGTGAAAGTGTGTCGCTGCCTCATCGACGGAATGCGCCACATAGAGGACGTTCAGCCTTTTCAGGTCTCCCGCCGCATCCTGCTGCGCGGGGATGTTGCCGTTTGGCTGAACTCCGTAAATCCAGTCGAACAGATTCGCCGCGCTCGCATCGTGCACCACGCTCCCGATTTCATTGGAGGACCACAGATAGTAGGCACCCTCCACATTCTGGGCGGGGTTGCGCGGCAGCGGGCTGTCTGCGTCGAGAGCCGAGTAAAAGCCTCCATCGGGACTGCGCACCGGGGAGGGTGGAGGGCTGGTCGAGGTCGACGGTCTGGTGATCTGCGGAGCTCTGGTGATTGAGGGTGTAGGGGCCGAGGTCGATGTAGCTAGTGACGGCCCTTCTGGCCGCTGGATGAGACGGTAGGGCGGAGTTGGCCGGCGCGGTCGCGGCGCCCTTGCCGGGGTTGGCGAGACCTTCGGCCGCGGCGTCCTTACCGACGACATGGCCGGTGGGATTGATCTCGCGCATGGTCCAGCCGGGAAAGCGGTTGAGGCCGGCCCAGTCCTTGCCGAGGATGAGGCCGCGGAGGGTGTCGGCGAACTGGGGGTGAGGAGGGCGGGGCCCTTTTTGCTGCCCTTGTCGATGTGGGCGAGGAGGGCTTCGGTGAAGCCGGGGCGGGCGGAGAGCCCCTGCATCATGTCGGAGAGGAGGACGGTGTGGGGGCCGGGGGGGGGGGGGGGGGGGGTGTAGCGGGTGCGAGGGCTGCAGCCGGCGAGCGCGCCGAGGAGGACGCCCGTGGTAGCCCCTGCGATGGCTGCGAGAAGGCACCAGCGGGCTGAGGGCGTGGAGGCGAGGGCCGGGAGGGGCCTGAGTAGTTGTACCGGATTCCCGGTTTGGGAATGGCGAGAGCGTCGGGGTACTTGAGACGGGCGAAAGTTCTTTCACAACGGATGAGTTCCGGGCTACGCTGAACCGGTCTCACTCTCGTAAGGATTGAATCCATGTTCTGCTTGCCGGTCCCCAAGGATCGATTCGAAACCACCACACCCTGGGTTTTGCTTGCCATCGCGGTGATCGATGCGCTGTTGCTCCTGCCTGTCTTCGGCGCCCAGAAGGTGAGCTTCTTCGCGCACTTTGCCTTCTTTCCGCAGCATCCCACTCTGCTTACGCTCGTGACCGGGATGTTCCTGCATATCGGGTTTTGGCACTACATCGGAAACATGTGGTTTTTGTGGATCTTTGGGCGCAAGGTGGAGTGCGTGCTGGGGCATCTCCGGTTCGCTGCTCTTTACGTGCTGAGCGGGATTGGCGGGCAGCTGCTTCACCTGCTCTTCAATCTTCACTCGCCCATTCCGCTGGTTGGAGCCTCAGGGGCCATCTCGGGGATCGCAGGACTTTACTTCATCCTGTTTCCCGCGGATCGCTTCCACCTGCATCTCTATCTCGGCTATTGGCGGGTGAAGACCTTTGACACGACGACGCGGAGCGCGGTGGGTGCGTGGTTTGCCGAGCAGACGCTGTTGGGTCTGCTGACGCGGCTGTCGGCGTTCACGAGTGTCGCGTTCTGGGCTCATGTGGGCGGTTTCCTGGTGGGCGCAGCGGCAGGCGCCGTGTTCCACGCGCGGGTTCCCGCGGCGAAACGGCGAGAGATTCCTTTGATCGCGGTGCTTGAGGAGGGTGATCACCAGGAGCAGCGGAGGGAGCTTACGACGCTGAAGCTGAGCTGATTTATGGGCGGGCGAAGAAGCCTCGGCGGGCCTGGACGGCGAGCTTCTTGTCCTTGGCCTTGAGGTCGAGCTTGTGGTAGCTGTTGGGGGCGAGGTCTGGGGGCGGGGTGTAGCCGAGCTCGTACTGGAGGCGGAGGTCCTGGCTGATCTGGGCGTAGATCTGGCGGAGGCCGAGGTTGGGCGAGACCTTGAAGACGCGGCCGCCGGTAGTTTCGGAGAGCTGGCGCAGGTTTGCGAGGCCGGGGTCAGGGCCGGCGGGGTGGAGGCCGTTAAGGCCGGCCCCGAATGCGGTGGGGCCGCCGCCGCCCCCCGACAGGCTGTAGAGGATGGAGTAGATCTGGATGTCGGCGCGCTGCGCCTGTTCGATGGCTTCGGGGAGCGAGTGGCGGCTGCCGTTGTCTCCGCCGTCGGTGAGGATGACCATGGCCTTGCGACCTTTTTCGTTGGCGAGAGCGGACTTGGCGACGGTGTAGACGGCGTCGTTGAGCAGGGTTCCGCCGACGGTTGCGGCGTGCGAGCTGAGGCGGAGGAGGCCGAGGTGCAGGGCGTCGGCGGAGCTGGTGAGGCCCTTGAGTTGCTGGACGGAGGTATCGAACTGTACGAGCATGGCGCGGTCTTCCTTGCGGCCGAGCATGGTCTCGAAGAAGATGTCGCTGGCCAGCGATTCGTCGCCGATGAAGGTGCGCTGGCTGCCACTGGTGTCGACCATGAGGGCGATGGTGAGGGGGAGCTCGGAGCCCTGGGAGAAGTAGTGGATGGGCTCTTCGCGGCCGTCCTGGCGGAGGACGAAGTCGTCTTTGGTGAGGCCGCCCTGGGGCCGGCCGTCCTTGCCGGTGACGACGGCGGAGATGGCGACGACGCGGGTTTCGACTTTGAGGGTGGTGATGGGGTCGGGGTCGGGGTCTGCCGGCTGGATGGGGGCGGCGGGGGCCTGGCCCCACGCGGGCGCGGACAGGAGGACGAGGCAGATGACTTGGATGAAGAGCTTCACGAGCTGATTCCCCTGCGGGCCCAAACGAGGGTGGCAACGGAAATCTTACTGCGGTGGGGCGTGGGGTATCAACGCGGGATTTCGGCAGCTGTGGGCGGGGGCTGCGGGCGCTGGTTAGAGGGGGCCGAGGGCGTCAAGTTTCCGGGTGACGAGGTCGCTGAGGAGGGCGGGGTTGGCCTGGCCTTTGGACAGGCGCATGGCCTGGCCGACGAAGAAGGCGGCGACGGTTTTCTTGCCGCCGCGATACTGGTCGACCTGCTTGGGGTTGGCGACGATGACCTCGTCGACGATGGCCTCGATGGCGGAGGAGTCGGAGATTTGCTGGGGTTTTTCGCGCTCGTAGACGGCGGGGAAGTCTTCGTTGGAGCTGAAGGCGGAGTCGAGGAGCTGCTTGAGCTGTTTGGAGCTGATGGCTCCGGACTCGGCGAGGTCGGCGGCGAGGACGAGGCCGGCGAGGGAGACGGGGGAGTCGGCCTGGTCGAGGTTTTGGGCGCGGAGGCGGGGGGTGAGCTCGCTGGTGAGGATGGCGGCGACGCGGCGGGGGTTTTTGGCGATTTTGGCGGCGGTCTCGAAGCCGTCGGCGAAGGCGCGGGTGGCGGTGAGGGTGGCGGCGTCCTGGAGGCTGAGGCCGTAGTCCGCGATGAGGCGGGCGCGGCGGGCTTCGGGGAGTTCGGGGAGGGAGCGGAGGATTTCGGCCTGCCAGGTGGGGCCGACGACGAGGGGCGGGAGGTCGGGCTCGGGGAAGTAGCGGTAGTCGTGGGCGGCTTCCTTTGAGCGCATGGAGAAGGTGCGGCCTTCGGCGTTGTTCCAGAGGCGGGACTCCTGGATGACGCGGCCGCCATCTTCGAGGATGCCGATCTGGCGGTCTATTTCGTACTCGAGGGCGGAGCGGATGTAGCGGAAGCTGTTGACGTTTTTGACCTCGGCCTTGGTGCCGAAGGCGGCGGCTCCGCGGTCGTTCCAATCGGAACGGAGCATGACGGAGACGTTGGCGTCGCAGCGGAGGCTTCCCTCTTCCATGTTGCAGTCGGAGACGCCGGTGTAGAGGAGGATTTCCTTGAGGCGGGTGAGGTATTCGAAGGCTTCGTCGGGGGTGCGGAGGTCGGGCTCGGAGACGATCTCGACGAGGGGCGTGCCGCAGCGGTTGAGATCAATGTAGGTGCGGGAGCTGGAGTCGGGGAAGCCGTCGTGGAGGCTTTTGCCGGCGTCTTCCTCGAGGTGGAGGCGGGTGATGCCGATGCGTTTGGGTTGGCCATCGGCGTCGGGGATGGTGATGGCGCCGTGCTCGCCGATGGGCTTGTCGAACTGGGAGATCTGGTAGCCCTTGGGGGAGTCGGGGTAGAAGTAATTTTTGCGGGAGAAGATGCTGGTTTCGCGGATCTCGCAGCCGATGGCGCGGGCGGCGAGGACGGCGAACTCGACGGCGCGGCGGTTGAGGACGGGCAGGGCTCCGGGTAGGCCGAGGCAGGTGGGGCAGACGTGGGTGTTGGGCTCGCCGCCATAGCGATTGAGGCAGCCGCAGAAGGCCTTGGAGTCGGTGAGGAGCTGGACGTGGACTTCGAGGCCGATGACGGGCTGGTATTTGGCGAGAACTTCGGCGGGGAGGGTGAGGGCGGTGCTCATAATTGACCTTCGTCTAGGAACATAACGTATTTGATTTCGGATTTTCTGTGAGTAGCATGTAGCCGTTACCCGGGATGTCGAGGTCCTCCCGTCGTCGGCGACCCACGCGGCTCGCGAGAGGAAGACGGTTCGTTCGTCGCCAGCTTCAGCGTACTGCTCCAACCAACCTAAAATGCTGCGGCCATCGCCTAGACCGACCTGCACGTTGCCGCGATGGTTGAGGAAGACGTCGGACCAGACGGACTCGCGACTGCTTCGTTGCGTGAATTTCCATTTACGAAGGAGCTTCAGAAGAAGGTCGTGGCCCCGAACATAACCCCAGACAAAGCCGAGGATTACAGAAATGGGGACTAGGCTCAGGAGCCGCACGCGGTGCACCGAAAAGTTGAAGGGAGCCACGCCGTTGCTGGTCAAGGTCACGGACCACTCAAGGGGCAACTGAGCGCCGAATACGGCGAAGTAGCAGATGTATGTAAAGAAGCTGAAGATCAGAGCTTCGATGATTCGTTCCAGCTCAGTCTGCTGAGATCGCGCGGACATCATGCGAACGACCCTCGCGCTTACGAAGCCCGGGAGCAACACGAGCAGGGCTAAGACGGCTTGCAAACCCTGCAGCATTCGCCGTTACTTCCCTGACTTGGACGGGGGAGCAGGCACCTTTACCGGCGCTGGTCGGCGGTAGTTTGGAGGCGGCGGGGGATTGTAACCATCTCGTGCATTCACGTTGTCATTATCCGCTTTGGATGGGGCTGAACTCGACATCTGGCTCACCTCGGGTCTGGACAGAATTATAGCGAACCCCTTTTTGAATCGTGAGGTCTGTCCATGCAGGTCGCCTGCATCTTACCCGCTAAAGGATATGTTTATGGCATTTCGGCTAAGGGCACGGAGGAGCGCGCAGAAGGCTCCGGTGCAGGATACGCAGAAGAACCTGGAGCGGCCGAGTGCTCAGGAGATCTTTGAGCAGGTGGCGAGCAATGCGCGGCAGGAGTTGAAGAGGTCGACGTTGGCGCTGGCGATCTCGGGGTTTGCGGGCGGGATCTTTATGGGGCTGTCGGCGATGGGGAATGCGATTGCGCTGGCGATGCTGGGGACGACCTCGAAGGTCCAGTTTGTCGCGAAGATGTTCTACCCGATCGGTTTTATTGTGGTGATTCTGGGTCGGGCGCAGCTGTTTACGGAAAACACGCTGTACCCGGTGGCGCTGGTGCTGGCGGAGAAGAAGCATTTCTGGAACACGATGCGGCTGTGGTTTACGGTGCTGCCCTCGAATGTGCTGGGGGCGCTGGCGTTTGCGGCGCTGGCGAGCCTGACAACTGCGTTGAGCCCGGATGTGGTCCATGCGCTGGCGAAGCTGGGCTTGGAGGCGGTGCACAGGGATTCGAGCGGGATCTTCTGGAGCGGCGTCATGGGCGGGTGGATTATCGCGCTGGCGGCGTGGCTGGTGTCGGGATCGCACTCGATCACCGGGTCGGTGATGATTATCTGGATCCTGACGTTTGTGGTGGGGCTGGGGAACTTCGCGCACTGCATTGCGGCTAGCGGAGAGGTGCTGACGGCGGTGCTGACGGGGAAGCTTCCGTGGCAGACGTACTTCACGTGGTTGCTGCCGGCGGTGTCGGGGAATATCTGCGGCGGTGTGGGCATGGTGACGCTGCTTGAGTATGGGCAGGTGGTGTACGGGGACAGTGGGGAGCCGGCGCTGCGGGAGAACCCAGCGGACGCGGGGGCGGCGGAAGACAGCGCCGCCTAAGTTCGCCGTGAACTTGGAGGCGGAGCTAGGCGGTCGGCTGGACGGGTCGGCTGAGAAGGTTTTTCGGGAAAAGCTCTGCGACCTTCCAGACTCCGCGGAATCAAAGAGGCGGGAAGACCGGAGGATTCGGCATGGCGAACGAGACGGTAAAGATCGTGCGGTTTCACCGGTTGGGTGGACCTGAGGTGCTCCAGATGGACGAACTGCCGCTGCCCGAGCCGGGCAAAGGGGAGGTGCGGCTGCGGGTGAAGGCGATTGGGCTGAACCGGGCGGAGGTGAGCTTTCGGGAGGGCAGGTACCTCCTGCAGCCGGTGTTACCGTCAAAGATCGGATACGAGGCGTCGGGGATCGTGGAGGCTGCCGGCGAGGGTGTGGACAACGCCTGGGTGGGCAAGACGGCGAGCACGGTGCCGGCGTTTCCGCTGGACAAGTACGGCGTGTACGGCGAGGTGGCGATTGTGCCGGCGTATGCGCTGGCGGTGTATCCGGCGAGTCTCTCGTTTGCGGAGGGCACGAGCATCTGGATGCAGTACATCACGGCGTGGGGCGCGTTGGTGCATCTGGGCAAGATGACGAAGGGTGACTTCGTCCTGCTGACGGCGGCGTCGAGCTCGGTGGGGCTGGCGGCGATTGAGATGGCGAAGGCGGAGGGTGCGACGAGCATTGCGGTGACGCGGACGTCGGCGAAGAAGAGCAAGGTCGAGGGCGCCGGCGCGGATCACGTGATTGCGTCGGACGACGAGGACCTGGTGGCGCGCGTGAACGAGATTACGGGTGGCAGGGGGGCGAGGCTGGTGTTTGATCCGATCGGCGGGCCGATTGTGGAGAAGCTGGCAGCGTGCACGGCGTTCCAGGGAATGCTGTTTGAGTACGGGGCGCTCTCGGGCGAGAAGACGGCGTTTCCGTTGTTTACCGCGCTTTCGAAGTCGTTGACGTTTCGGGGGTACACGCTGTTTGAGATCACGCCTGTGCCGGAGCTGCGAGCGGAGGCGGAGCGGTATGTGTACGACAAGGTGGAGGCGGGGGCGTTTCGGCCGCGGATTGCGAAGACGTTTCCGCTGGACGAGATGGTGGAGGCGCACCGTTACATGGAGTCGAACCAGCAGATCGGCAAGATTGTGGTGATGGTGTAGCGATCGCTTCGGGGAGCGGGCGGCTCCCGTTTTAGGGGAGCCGCCTCGGCTCAGTACAATCAAGGAAGCGATGATTCTTCCGTTTGTCCGCGAGCTGCTTGCGGAGCTTGAGCACTCTGACGCGTTTGAGCGGGTCCGGCGACATTTGAGCGCCGGTTCGGGGCGAAGGCGTGTGTCCGGCCTGACGGCGACGGCGCGGGCGTTGTACCTGCCGATGTTTGTGCGGGCGGCGAATGCGCCCTGCCTGATGATGGTGGCGGACAACAAGGCTGCCGAGGCGCTCTATGCGGCGGTGCTTTCGGCGTGCGAACTGACGGGCGCGCTCCAAGCGTCGCAGGTGCTGCGGCTGCCGGCGCATGATGTGCTGGCGTTTGAGAATCTATCGCCCCACTCGGAGATCCAGGAGGCGCGCGCGGCGACGCTGTGGAAGCTGTGCGAGAGGGCAGCGGGGACACCGCGGCTGGTGATTGCGCCGGTGGAGGCGGCGTGCATGCGGCTGTTTGCGCGGGACCACTATACCGGGCTGGCGCTGCGGCTGAAGGCGGGCGAGGAGCACCTTCCGGAGATGCTGATGGAGCATCTGCTCTCGGTCGGGTACACGAAGGTGGATGTGGTGGAGATGCCGGGGCAGGTGACGATTCGCGGGGGGATCATCGACGTGTACTCACCGGAGCAGGAGCGGCCGGTACGGATTGAATTCTTTGGCGATGAGATTGAGTCGATTCGGACGTTCGATCCGGAGAGCCAGAGGTCGAGCTCGACGCTGGATGAGGCGCTGCTGCTGCCGCTGACGGAGACGCCGGTGACCGAGCGTCTGCTGCAGGCGATCAATGCACGGCTGACGCGGTCGGGAACGGCGGCGGGGGCGGTGATGGAGGGCGGGGAGACGCCGAGCGAGCTGCAGACGCACGTGGCGACGCGGACGGGTGAGGCTACGGTGTTTCCGGGGTGGGAGTTTTTTGCGCCGGTGGCGGGTGCTCCGATGACGCTGCTGGACCTGATGGGGCGGACGGCGCGGGTGTTTGTGGAAGAGCCGGCGATGGTGAAGAACCAGGGCGAGCGCTGGTGGAACAAGGTGGAGCAGAGGCATGAGCGCGCGGGGATCGGGAGCCTAGTACGGCCGGAGGATATTTATCTTTCGCCGTGGGATCTGGACGATCGGCTGCGGGCGTTTACGGGGTGCGATCTCGATCAGCTGGGCGCGGTGGATGTGCTGGACGCGGACCGGAGCGAGCTGAGCGAGGTGGATTTCGAGACGCGGCCGACGATGCGCTTTCACGGGTCAATTCCGGCCTTGATCGACCAGTTGCGGGTGCTGATGGGGCAGGATGCGCGGGTGCTGCTGACGGCTCCGAACCAGGGCGAGGTGGAGCGCCTGGCGGGGCTGCTGCAGGAGTATCAGGTGCCGTACCGGCTGGGGTCGCGCACGCAGACGTCGGGGTCGTCGACGGTGTACTCGGAGTCGAGCTATCTGGCGGGGGATCTGCGGACGCCGGTGATTGTGAAGACGACGGTGGCGGCGGGGGTGCAGGTGCTCGCGCTGGGCGGACGGACGGACGCGGGGACGGCGCGGCAGATTGTGATCTTCGGGGCGCAGGACCTGAGCGATGACGCGGATGTGGCGGCGCGGCCGGCGACGCGAAAGAGGTCGAAGACGTCGGCGTTTGTCTCGGACTTTCGCGATCTGGCGGTGGGCGATTACGTGGTGCATGTGGAGCACGGGATCGCGCAGTACTGCGGTCTGCGGGTGATTGAAGAGAACGATGCGCCGCCGCTCGAGCTGATGATTCTGGAGTTCGCCGACCAGGCGAAGCTGTATGTGCCGCTGACGCGGCTGGACCTGATCCAGAAGTACAGGTCCACCGATACGGGGCCAGCGCCGGAGCTGAACAAGCTGGGCAACCAGCAGTGGGCGAAGACCAAGGCGCGCGTGAAGAAGGCCATGCAGGACATGGCGGCCGAGCTGTTGAAGCTGTATGCGCAGAGGGCGGCGGCGGTGGGGACAGCGTTCTCTCCGGACACCAACATGCAGCGCGAGTTCGAGGATGCGTTCGACTTTACGGAGACGGACGACCAGCTGAATGCGATCGCCGAGATCAAGCGGGATATGGAGTCGCAGCAGCCGATGGACCGGCTGCTGTGCGGCGATGTGGGGTACGGCAAGACGGAGGTCGCGATGCGCGCGGCGTTCAAGGCGGTGCAGGACTCGAAGCAGGTGGCCGTTCTGACGCCGACGACGGTGCTGAGCTTTCAGCACTACGAGAGCTTCAAGAGGCGGTTCGCGAACTTTCCGGTGAATATCGAGATGATCTCGCGGTTTCGGACGGCGAAGGAGCAGAAGGTCATTCTCGAAAAAGCGGAGCAGGGCAAGATTGACATCCTGATCGGGACGCACCGTGTGCTGTCGAAGGATCTGAAGTTCCAGGATCTGGGGCTGCTGGTGGTGGACGAGGAGCAGAGGTTCGGTGTGCGGCACAAGGAGCGGCTGAAGCAGATGCGCTCCGCGATCGACGTGCTGAGCATGTCGGCGACGCCGATACCGCGGACGCTGCACATGAGCCTGATTGGGCTGCGGGATATGAGTGTGATCGAGACGCCGCCAAAGGATCGGATGGCGATCCAGACGATTGTGGCGAAGTTCGACGAGAAGCTGGTGCGGACGGCGGTGGAGATGGAGCTGGAGCGCGGCGGACAGACGTACTTTGTGCACAACCGGGTGGAGACGATCTACGAGCTGGCGGCGAAGATTCGGGAGCTGGCGCCGCAGGCGCGGGTGGTGGTGGGACATGGGCAGCTGCCGGAGGCGGAGCTCGAGCGGGTGATGCTGGCGTTTATGAATCACGAGTACGACGTGCTGTGCGCGACGTCGATCATTGAGAACGGCCTCGACATTCCGCTGGCAAATACGATCATCATCAACCGGGCGGATCGGCATGGGCTGAGCGAGCTGTACCAGCTGCGGGGGCGGGTTGGGCGATCGAACCGGCGGGCCTACTCCTACCTGCTGATTCCACCCGAGCAGCAGTTGACGGAGGTCGCGAGGCGGCGAC
>JAABUX010004243.1_pt1 | contig 18337 bp, 15 predicted proteins | sample 5561851 | NCBI WGS metagenome assembly JAABUX01 (sample SAMN10711883, study PRJNA513361) | rock metagenome | isolation source: Antarctica rocks | place: Antarctica: Victoria Land, Richard Nunatak red sandstone | collected 2016-01-03 | reverse complement strand
TGTTGCCGACCGTGTCCATCTTCCAGGCCGCGTGCAGCACCAGCAGGCGGCCCTGGTCGATCATGATGCGGGCGTTGGCGATCCGCTCGGTGGTCACGCCCTGCTCGGCCAGCGGCTTGCCGAACGGATGACGCTCCAGCGCCCGGCGGCACATCATCTCCAGCGCCCGCTCCGTCAGGCCGATGGTGCGCATGCAGTGGTGGATGCGCCCTGGTCCAAGCCGCCCCTGCGCGATCTCGAACCCGCGGCCCTCGCCGAGCAGGATGTTGGCGGCCGGCACGCGCACGTCCTCGAACACGATTTCGGCGTGGCCGTGCGGGGCGTCGTCGTGGCCGAACACCGGCAGCATGCGCTTGACCGTCACGCCCTTCGTGTCGCGCGGCACCAGGATCATGGATTGTTGGCAGTGCTTGTCCATGTTCGCCGGGTCGGACTTGCCCATGACGATCAGCAGCTTGCAGCGCGAATCGCCGGCGCCGGACGACCACCATTTGCGGCCGTTAACCACGTATTCGTCGCCGTCGCGGACGATGCGGCACTCGATGTTGGTCGCGTCCGACGATGCGACAGCCGGCTCGGTCATGCAGAACGCCGAGCGGATCTCGCCCTCCAGCAGCGGCGTCAGCCACTCGCGCTTCTGCGCGTCCGTGCCGTACAGCTCCAGCGTCTCCATGTTGCCGGTGTCCGGGGCGGAGCAGTTGAACACCTCGCTCGCCCACTGGGTACGGCCCATGATCTCGGACAGCGGCGCGTATTCGAGATTGGTCAGCCCCGCCCCGCGGTCGCTATGCGCGAGGAACAGGTTCCACAGCCCGGCGGCGCGCGCCTGCTTCTTCAATTCCTCGGAGATCGGCACCGGCTGCCAGCGATCTGCGGCGGCGGCGAGCTGGCTTTTATAGGTCGCCTCGTTCGGATGGATATGCTCGTCCATGAACGCCTGCAGCCGAGCGCGCAGGTCCTGAACCTTGGCGCTGTATTCGAATTCCATGTTCCTGCCCCGTCCCGTTTTTCCGGGCCGCGCCGTGACCGTTCGGTGTCCTGCGGCAGCGGCTGTTCCTGAACCGATACCGCCACGAACGGCGACGCGTGGCAAGACCGCGCAACGCTCGCGAAAGCGTGAGATTCGCCGAATGCGACCGGTTCGTGGCAAGGGGTTTAGGAGGGGTCATGCCGATCACCGGAGATTTTCCTGTGCTGCGCTGGGATTGGCTGGTCCAATGCTTTGGAATCTTGCTCGGCACCTTCGTGCTGGAGGACGCGGCCACGGTGCTGGGCGCCATGGACGTCCAGGTCGGGCGGGTGCCCCTTGCGATGGCGTTGGCCGCGCTCTACCTCGGCATCGTGCTCGGCGATTTAGGGCTGTATGGGCTGGGAGCGCTGGCGACGCGGGTGCCCTGGGCACGCCGCTGGGTCGGCCAGAACCGCATGCGGGCAGGGCAGGATTGGCTGGAGCAGCGTGTGTTCAAAGTGGTGTTCATCAGCCGGTTCCTGCCCGGCGCCCGCCTGCCGACCTACACGGCATGCGGCTTCCTCGGCGCGGACTTGCGCCAGTTCCTGCTCGCCGCGGTGGTCGCCACCCTGATCTGGACGTCGATGCTGTTCGGCGTCTCGCTGCATGTCGGCCGCTACCTGGTCGATCATCTCGGCGCCTGGCGCTGGGCCGGGATGATCGGCTTCGCGCTGACCGTCATCCTGGTCGGACGGATGGCGGCCCGGTTGCAGGAAGCGCCGCGATGAGCGGATTTGCCCTGCGCGCGCAGCCCGCCTCGGTCCGGTCCGAGGACCCGGTCATCTCCGTGTTTGAATTCTGGCCGGCCTGGCTGTTCTACCTGCCGGTCATGGTGCAGTGGATTTGGCTCGGACTGCGCTTCGGCGATTTCAGCCTGCCGACCGCGGCCAACCCGACCATCGAGACCGGCGGACTCTGCGGCGAGAGCAAGACCGCCATCCTGGACCTCGTGCAGCCCAGTATGCGCGACAGTTTTGCCCCGTATGCCGGCGTCCTGACCGGTCCGGACGCGCTGCGCGAGGCCGAAACTGCGCTCGCGGCCCGCCCGCTCGGCTGGCCGCTGGTGGTCAAGCCCGACATCGGCTGCAACGGCGCCGGGGTCCGCATCGTCCACGACCCGGCCCAGCTCGCGACCGCCCTGGCCGCCTTTCCGCGCGGCGTCCGCGTCATGCTGCAGGCGTTCGTCAACGCGCCGGGCGAGGCCGGATTGTTCTATATCCGGCGTCCCGGAGAGGCCCGCGGCCGGATCACGTCGCTGACCTTGAAGTCTTCGCCGGTGGTCGTCGGGGATGGACGGACCTGCTTGCGCGATCTGATCGCCGCCCATCCCAGGGCCGGCCGGGTGCCCCAACTCTACCTGCCGCGCCTGGCCGCCAGGTGGGCGGAAATCCCGGCGACCGGAGCCGTCGTGCCGCTCGTTTTCACCGGCAACCACTGCAAGGGATCGGTGTTCCACGACGGCGCGGCGGAGATTACGCCCGCGCTCACCGAGTGGGCGGAGCGCGTGGCCCGCGGCATCCCCGGCTTCCATTTCGGCCGGATCGACCTGCGCTATCCGACCGATGCTGCATTGCGGCGAGCCGACGGCCTCACCATCATCGAAGTGAACGGCGTCGGCTCCGAGGCGACACATATCTGGGATCCGCGCTGCAGCCTCCGCCACGCCTACGCATCGCAGTTCTCGCACTACCGCGCCGCTTTCGAGATCGGCCGGACGATGCGGGCCGCCGGGTATCCGCCGTGCGGCCTGCGAGAGCTGAAGCGTCAGTGGCTGCGGCAAAGGCGGCTGATGGCGTCCTATCCTATGAACGATTAAGGCATTGCCGATGACCGACACCGATCTGTTCCAATCCGTCAAACTGGGCGATCTGCAGCTCCCTAACCGCATCGTGATGGCGCCGCTCACGCGCAGCCGCGCCGGGAGAGGCGACGTGCAAGGTCCTCTGAATGCGGAATATTATCGCCAGCGCAGCAGCGCCGGGCTGATCGTCTGCGAGGCGACCAACATCAGCCCGCAGGGAAAGGGCTACGCGTACACGCCGGGCATCTACACCGACGAGCAGGTGGCTGGCTGGCGGCTGGTGACGGACGCGGTCCACATCGCGGGCGGCCGGATTTTCTGCCAGCTCTGGCATGTCGGCCGGATCAGTCATGACAGCCTGCAGCCGGGGGGCGCGATGCCGGTGTCCGCCTCCGCCATCCGTCCCGACGGCCAGGCCTTCACCGAGGCCGGCTTCAAGCCGCATCCGACGCCGCGCGCGCTGGAGACGAGCGAGATGCCCGGCATCGTTGCGATGTACGCCCACGCCGCCGATTGCGCCAAGCGCGCCGGGTTCGACGGGGTCGAGGTGCACGCCGCGAACGGCTACCTGCTGGAGCAATTCATGCGCAGCAAGACCAACCGGCGCACCGACGATTACGGCGGCAGCATCGAGAACCGCTGCCGGCTGATGCTGGAATCGGTGGCCGCCGTCGTCGACGTCTGGGGCGGCAAGCGCACTGGCATCCGGTTCTCCCCGGTCAGCCCGGCCAACGACATGGGAGGCACGGCGGACGAGGCGCAGCCGCTGTACGACTACGCGACCGCCGAAATTGACCGGTTCGGCCTGTGCTACATGCACATCGTCGAGGGCGCCACGCAGGGGCCCCGCGACAACGCGCCGTTCGACTTCGTGAAGATGCGCCGGGCGTTCTCGGGGCTGTACATGGCCAATAATGGCTACGATTTGCACCTCGCCGAGGAAGCGCGGCGCGAATTGCGGGCGGACCTGATCGCGTTTGGCCGCCCGTTCATCACCAATCCCGACCTGGTGGAGCGGCTGCGAACCGGTGCGTCGCTGGCGCCCTCGGACGACAAGAAGTCGTGGTATGGCGGCGATGGGCGCGGCTACGTCGACTGGCCCACGATGACCCAGCAATCGGGCTTCGCAGCCGGCTAGTCGCCTTGCCTTCCGCGCCGGTTTCAGTCAGGACCCGGCGCGGAACAGCAAGGGCGACCCTCATCGATGGATACGCTGCAGGCAATTGGGATCGCCATCCTACAGGGCGCGACCGAGCTCTTTCCCGTCAGCAGCCTCGGGCATGCGGTGGTGTTGCCGGCGCTACTGAACTGGAAACTGGACGAGCAATCCGCAGCCTTCCTGCCGTTCCTGGTGATGCTCCACGTCGGCACCGCAGTCGCCCTGCTCGGCTATTTCTGGCGTGACTGGCTGGCGCTGGGCTTGGGTGTGCTGGGGTTGTCCGGCGCGAAGCGAAGCCAGGACAGCCGGCAGATGCTGCTGCGCATCGTCGTCGCCACGATCCCCGCGGTGATCGTCGGCTTCCTGCTCGAAAAATACGTCCGCGGCCTGTTCGGCGCGCCCCTGATCGCGGCGGCGTTCCTGGCCGTCAACGGCGGATTGCTGCTGTTCGGCGAGCGCCTGCGCGCAGCCGGGGGCCATCGCAAGCTGGCGAGCCTGTCCGTGATGGACGCCCTGGTGATCGGCGTCTGGCAGTGCGGCGCGCTGATACCCGGCATTTCGCGGTCCGGCGCCACCATCGTGGGCGGCCTGCTACGCGGGATCGACCACGAGGGCTCAGCACATTTCTCGTTCCTGATCGCGACCCCAATTATTATCGGCGCGACCGTGCTGGAAGTCCCGAAGCTGCTGCACGCCGACATGCCGCCCGGCACGCTGCAACTGGCCAGCGTCGCAGCCGTCGTCGCCGGCATCACCGCGCTGCTGAGTACGGCGTTCCTGATGCGCTATTTCCGCAACCATGACGACTGGGCGCTGAACCCGTTCGCCTACTACTGCATCGTCGCCGGCCTCGGCTGCCTCGCGTTCCTGGCGTTCGCTTGAGGCCTTGGTTGCCGCTGGCTTTGCTCGTGGCGGCGGCGCCGATCAACCCCGCCGCGACCCCGATGTCGCGGGACAACCTGCCCTGGTGGCACGCGCGCCACGTCGAGAAGCTGGCCCGGACTCGGCAGGGGCACGTCGATCTCGTGTTCCTCGGCGACTCGATCACCCAGGATTGGGAGCAGGACGGACCGGAGCCCTGGCAGAAGTTCGCGCCGCAGTGGCAGCGCTTCTACGGCGACCGAAATGCCGTCAATCTGGGCTTCAAGGGCGACACCACGGCGAGCCTGCTGTGGCGCATCGAGAACGGCGAGGTCGACGGCATCGGGCCGAAGGTTGCGGTGGTGCTGATCGGCGCCAACAACCTCGGCCGCGCGCACTGGTCGGCGGAACAGACGCTCGGCGGTATCGACGCCATCGTCGCCCAACTGCGCCGCCGCCTACCGCATACGCGGGTGATACTTCTGTCGGTGCTGCCGAGCGAACGGTCGGCGTGGGCGTCGCATACGACAGTCGAGATCAATCGAGGCCTCGCCGAGCGCTATGGCCACGTCTCCGAAGTGACGTTCCTGGACGTGACCGACGTGTTCGAACGCGACGGCCACCTCGATCGCGCCGCCTTCCTGGATGGGTTCCTGACCCCGCCGGACCCGCTGCTGCATCCCACCGCGCAGGCGCAGGCGCGGATTTCGGACGCGATCGAGCCGACGCTCGCGGGGATTATGGGGGATCGTGTGCACCGTTAGGGGGCTCTGCCCTGAGCCCGCTGGGGCCTGAGGCTCCAGCCCCCCATTTCCTAAGCGCCTTCTCTGATTGGCGCTGCGGTGATGGGAGCTATCGGTCACGTCCGTAGCCGCGCGGCGGCTCGATGTCGGCCGGGGCGGCGATGTTGAAATCCGCGGTGTCATCGAGATCATTGGCGGTTGCGGTGTCGCGCAGAGTTTCCGGGAGAGTTGCAAGCCGGTCGGCATACTCGGCCTGCCATGCAAGCCACTTTGCCATGGCGTCTCGCCGGCGCTAGGGCCGGCGTCCGAGCTCGGAGTTGCAGCGCGATCAGATTTATATGATCCAAGGTGTTCCGGGATGAAACTCACGAGAATATGGGGCGAACGACGGGGATCGAACCCGCGACAACCGGTACCACAAACCGGCGCTCTACCAACTGAGCTACGTCCGCCACCAGATCGCGCGGTCTAGAGAATCAGTCCGCCGCCGTCAACATCGGCGCGCGCTGCCCGAAGTGCCGGCGCAACCGGGCCACCGCCTCGTCCAGCACCTCGTCGCGCTTGCAGAACGCGAAGCGGGCGTAGTGCCGGGGCGCCTCGCCCTCGTAGAACGCCGAAACGGGGATCGCGGTCACGCCGGCCTGCTCGGTGATGTGCCTGCAGAATGCGGCGTCGTCGCCGGTGAAGCCGAGCGGGGTGAAATCCGCGGTCACGAAGTAGCTGCCGTAAGACGGCAGCACGGCCATGCCCAACCCGGCCAGGCCCGCCGACAGACGACGGCATTTTGCCTCCAGCGCCTCCGACAGCCCGGTAAAGTAAGCGTCGTCTTTGGCCAGTCCGATCGCGACCCCGCGCTGCAGGTTCGGCGGAGTCGTGAACGTGAGGTTCTGGTGCGCCTTGGCGACCACGGTGGCCAAGGCCGGGCTCGCGATGACGTAGCCGATCTTCCAGCCGGTCAGGCTGAACGTCTTGCCGGCGCTGCCGACGCGCAGGCAGCGGTCGCGCATCCCCGGCAGCGTCATCAGCGGGATGTGCCGCGCGCCGTTGAACACCAGGTGCTCGTAGACCTCGTCGCACACGGCGTAGGCGTCGTGCGTCTGCAGCAGCCCGGCGATGAAGCCCAACTCCTCGGCGGTGAACACCTTGCCGGCCGGGTTCATCGGCGTGTTCAGCAGGATCGCCTTGGTCTTGGGGCCGAACGCCGCCGCCAGTTCCGCGCGCGGCAGCTCCCAGTGCGGGGGAAGCAGGCGGACCAGGCGGGGGACGGCGCCGAGCATGCGGACCACGGGCAAGTAGGTGTCGTACAACGGCTCGATCAGCACGCACTCGTCGCCGGGGTCGAGCAGCGCCATCAGGCTGGCGGTGATCGCCTCGGTGGCGCCGGAGGTGACGACGACCTCGCGCGCCGGGTCGACAGCGAGGCCGTAGAAGCGGGCATTGGCGTGGGCGACGGCCTCGCGCAGTTCCGCGACTCCGGTCAGCGGGGGATACTGGTTGCGCCCGTCGAACAGCGCGTCGGCCGCGGCGCGCACCACGTCATCGGGGCCGTCGGTGTCCGGGAAGCCTTGGCCGAGGTTGATCGCGCCGTGCTGGGCCGCGAGGGCCGACATGACGGTGAACACGGTGGTTCCGGTGGCGGATAGCAGGGCGTTGACTGGCTTCAATGGGGCGTCTCCAGAACAGGGGCGCGACCATAGGGCCGTCGCCGCCGGGCTTCAATTCCTGCCCGTAAAACAGGCAGTACGGTGCTGTCACGCCCTTGTCCGCGGCGAAACGGCCGCCGAGCCCCGGATTGCCGGTTGGCATAGGGCGTGCAACCCTCAACTGCCGCTGCCGTGCGGGCGCGGTATGGGAGCGGCCGGGATATGAAAAAGATCGAAGCGGTCATCAAGCCGTTCAAGCTGGATGAGGTGAAGGACGCGTTGCACGAGGTAGGGCTGCAGGGGATCACCGTGACGGAGGCGAAAGGGTTCGGCCGGCAGAAGGGCCACACCGAGCTGTATCGCGGTGCCGAATACGTGGTCGATTTCCTGCCCAAGGTGAAGATCGAGGTGATTTGCGAGGACGACGTGTGCGAGCGCGCGGTCGAGGCGATCGTCACGGCGGCCCGCACCGGGCGCATCGGCGACGGCAAGATATTCGTCACCAACATCGAGGAGGTCGTGCGTATCCGCACCGGTGAACGGGGCAGCGACGCGATCTAGAGGCGTGTGACCGGCCGCGGTGGCCGGCCGGCCGTTAAAGGGATGGACTCAATGGCGAAAAAGGCTGTGGCGCCTGTGAACAACGTGGGCAAGGTTCTCGAGATGATGCGCGAGAACGGGGTGGAGTACGTGGACCTGAGGTTCACCGACCCGCGCGGCAAGTGGCAGCACACCGCCCAGCACATCTCCACCATCGACGAGGATGCGTTCCGCGACGGGATCATGTTCGACGGCTCGTCCATCGCCGGCTGGAAGGCGATCAACGAAAGCGACATGATCCTGATGCTGGATGCCGAGACGGCGGTGATGGACCCGTTTGCGGCCAAGCCGTCGATGATCATCTTCTGCGACGTGGTGGAGCCATCGACCGGGCAGTACTACGCGCGCGACCCGCGGGCAACCGCCAAGCTGGCCGAGGCGTACCTGAAGTCGACCGGCATCGGCGACAGCATCGTCGTCGGCGCCGAAGCCGAATTCTTCATCTTCGACAGCGTCCGCTTCGGCATCGGCGGCAACTTCGGCAGCTATCACATCGATAGCATCGAGGGACCGGGCAGCAACATGAAGGACTACCCCGAGGGCAACATGGGCCACCGCCCGGCGGTGAAGGGCGGCTATTTCCCGGTGCCCCCGGTCGACAGCGAGAGCGACCTGCGGGCCGAGATGCTGTCGACCATGGGCGAGATGGGCCTGGTGATCGAGAAGCATCACCACGAGGTGGCGCAGAGCCAGCACGAGCTGGGCACGCGGTTCACGACGCTGACGCGCATGGCCGATCAGATGCAGATCTACAAATACTGCGTCCACAACGTCGCGCACAGCTACGGCAAGACGGCAACGTTCATGCCGAAGCCGATCTACGGCGACAACGGCACGGGAATGCACACCCACCAGTCTATCTGGAAAAACGGCAAGCCGATGTTCGCGGGCAACGGCTACGCCGACTTGTCCGAGATGTGCCTGTACTACATCGGCGGCATCATCAAGCACGCCAAGGCCCTGAACGCTTTCACCAACCCGAGCACCAACAGCTACAAGCGGCTGATCCCCGGGTTCGAGGCGCCGGTGCTGCTGGCCTACTCCGCCCGCAACCGCTCGGCGTCGTGCCGCATCCCCTACACCACCAACCCGAAGGCCAAGCGCGTGGAGATCCGGTTCCCCGATCCGTCGGCGAACCCGTACCTCGCCTACTCGGCGCTGATGATGGCCGGGCTGGACGGGATCAAGAACAAGATCCACCCCGGCGATCCCATGGACAAGGACCTGTACGACCTGCCGCCGGAGGAGCTGAAGGGCATCCCGACCGTCTGCGGCTCGCTGCGGGAGGCGCTGGGCGAGCTCGCCGCCGACCATGAGTTCCTGCTGGCCGGCGACGTGTTCAGCCGCGACCAGATCGAGAGCTACATCGAGCTGAAGTGGAGCGAGGTGTATCGTTTCGAGCACACGCCGCACCCCGTCGAGTTCGAGATGTACTACTCCGTCTGACGCAACGTGGCATGCGGCTGGTCGTCCTGCTGTGGCTCGCGGCCGCATGTCCCGTCTTCGCCTGCCAGGTCGACCAGCGCGCCGAGGTTCCGCTGGACGTCGCCGCCGGGTCCATCCTAGTGCCGGTCGTCGTCGAGGGGCGTCCGGCGGGTTTCGTCTTGGACACGGGGGCCGAGCGGACGATGGTGTCGGAAACCGCAGCCGGCCAACTGGGCCTGGCGCGCGACGAGTGGGTCGCGACCACGATGCACGGCGTCGGCGGCGACGTGCGCCGCCGCAACGCCGTCCCGCGCTCGATGGCGCTGGGCGGCGTGCCCCTGCGCCGCCGAACGGTAGCCGGCGACTTGAGCCTGACGGTGGCGGACTTGCCGGCCGAGATCGCGGGCCGGTCCATCGCCGGGCTGCTCGGCGCCGACCTGCTGGCGAGTTTCGACCTCGACATCGATGTGCCGAACCGGACGCTGCGGCTGTTCACGGTGCGCGACTGCCGCGGTGATTTCATCCCCTGGCCGCAACCGCACGGCGTCATTCCGGCGGTGCAGCCGGTGCGCGACGTGCTGCTGCTGCCGGTGACCTTGGACGGCACGGTGCTGCGCGCCCAGTTGGACACGGGTTCGGCCACGACGCTGATCCTGGCGCCCGGTATCGCGCGGCTGAGCTTGCCGCCCGACCCGGCGGGCCCCGCGGTTCGCGGCGTCGGCCGTGACAGCCTGGGCACCACCCTGCACCGGTTCGGCCGCATGCAGGTGGGCCCGGTCGTCGAAACCGACCGCACGCTTCCTTTGGCGCGGGCGTTCGGGCTTCGGGTCGTCGATATGCTGCTCGGGGCGGATTGGCTGCAGGCACGCCGCGTGTGGGTGTCCTACGCGACGAGCCAGGTGTTCGTCCGTCCCTAGCGCGTGCTGGACTGGAGCGCCCGAGCCACCCAATCGGCGGGCGGGGTTGCCCAGCGGGCGGTACGTCCAGCACTGTGCCAAGTTGCCGTCCACAACCCAATGGGGAACGACATGGCCTTGCTGAAATCGGCGATCGCCGCGGCCATCGTCGCGGTTGCGCCCGTCCTCGCCACCGCGGCGCCAGCGCCATCGCCATCGCCCGAACAGGCGGCGGCCCTGCAGCAGCAGGTGCAAACCTGGCTGACGGAGGTCACCGGCCGAACGCTCACGCTGCCGCCCGACCTTGTGCAGATGATCCCCGATGGCGACCATTACCGGGTCATGGTGGCGCTGGGCCATCTCGCCGCCATCGCGCCGAAGGACGCCGTTGCGACCGCAACCGCGCGCATGATCGACGACACACGCTGGCAGATCGACGACCGGACGCTTCCCGCCTCGTTCCAGGTCACGACCAAGCAGAGCGTGCCCGGCGTCCCCGACGCCCCCGACGCGATGGACCCTGGACCGAACCACCGGCACGCGGAGACGATCACCTACGCCGTGACGATCGGCAGCCAGAGCTCTCACGCCATTTTCGACCCGAGCTACGCGGCGACGAGCTCATCGGAGTCCACCATCACCGCGCTGGACGTGCGCACGGAGGGCGTATCCACGCCGTCCTCGCAGCACTGGGACCGCTACGCCGCGCAGAGCAGCCTGCGTCCCACGGCGCCGGGCCGGATCGATGTGCTGACCGACGCCACGATCGAGGGTTTCCGCGCGACCCAGACGCTGCCGGATGGCACGGTGGGTCGAACGGAGGCGCGTCGGTTCCATGTCGTGGGGTCGATGACGGGCTTCGCGCAGGACCGGCTGATGCCGGTGATCGGCGCCGCCCTCCATGCCGTCCGGGCGGCGAATGCCTCGTCCAAGGCGCCCGGCGACCCGGCGGCGAAGGCGGCGGACCTGGCCGGGGGGCGCGACCTGCTGCTCGCCGCGCACGATCTGCTAAAGGGCGGGCGCATCCAGGAGACGGCGGAGGAGGTCGCCTTCGAGGTCGGCACGCACGCCGGGTCGATCGGGACGGTGACGATCGCCTTCGGGGCGGACGCGCCGCAGGATATGCTGACGGGGACGATGACGCTCGGGTTGGACGGGCTGCGGCTGGCCGACTTGCCGGCGGCGTTCGCTGGGTACCTGCCGCAGCACATCCTGCTGACGCCCACGATCGCCAATGTGAGCGTCGCCGATTTGACCCGGATGGCGATGGACACGACCGCGCCGGGCAGCAGCGGCAGGGTGCCGCCCGAGGACACCGCCGCCCTGTTCAGCCATGGCGGGATCGTGTTCGGCGTGGACAGCCTGGCGCTCGACATCGCCGGCACGCAGTTCGCCGGCGCGGGCACGTTCACGCTGACGGACCCGAACACGGTGAATGGGCAGATGGAGATCACCGCCCGTGGGCTGGACGCGCTGATGGCCCAGGCCCAGGCCGATCCGCTGCTGCGGCGGGGGGTGCCGGGGATTATCTTTCTGAAGGGAATTGCGCATACCACGGGCGACCGGTCGGTGTGGCAGATCGCGGTGGCCAACAGGGTGGTGACGATCAACGGGGTGGATTTGTCGGCGTTGGCGGGGGGGATGCGGTAGGGGGTTATGAGTGCGTGGCGAGAAAGTCATAAGACTTCGTTTAGGTGTTTGGTCCCGGAATGAGGTGGACAAAGGCTCCACCACTCCAAGGCGATCGCTATGCCGCCTTCGCCTCCAACGCGATCCGATTCAAGTTCCCCAAGATGTCCCGCGCGGTCTTCAGCCGCGCGGCCACATCCATATCCTGCACGATCGCCAATTTATGATCCGGCCGCAGCCGAATTCCTCCCTTCCGCGACCCAAGCCAGCTAATCAGCCCCCCCGGATTGCGGAACGAGTGCCCCCGGAACGCCAGCACCATCCCCTTCGGCCCCGCCTCCAGCCGCTCCACCCCCGCCTCCCGGCAGGCCCGCTTCAAACCGACCACGTTCAGCAGATTGTCCACCTCCTCCGGCAACGGCCCGAAGCGGTCGACCAGCTCGGCCGCCATCGCCTCGCTCTCCCCGTCCGACGCCAAGGTGCCAATCCTGCGGTACAGCCCCAGCCGCACCGGAAGGTCGCGCACGTAGGACTCCGGGATCAGCACGGGCAGGCCCAGCGAAATGTTCGGCGTCCAGTCCCGGTCGTCCGACTTGCGGCGGCCGCGCTCGGCGCGCATCTCGGATACCGCGTCCTCCAGCATCTGCTGGTACAGCTCGATCCCGACCTCGCGGATATGCCCGGACTGCTCGTAGCCCAGCAGGTTCCCGGCCCCGCGGATGTCGAGGTCGTGCGAGGCCAGGGTGAACCCGGCGCCCAGGCTGTCCAAGGTCTGCATCACCGTCAGCCGCTTCTCCGCCGCGACCGACAGCCGGTGGTTGGCCGGCCAGGTCAGGTACGCGTAGCCGCGCTGCTTGCCCCGACCCACCCGCCCGCGCAGCTGGTATAGTTGCCCCAACCCGAACATGTCCGCGCGATAGATGATCAGCGTGTTGACCGCCGGCATGTCCAGCCCGCTCTCGACGATGTTGGTCGACAGCAGGATGTCGTACTTGCCATCGCCGAACTCCGTCATCACCCGTTCCAGCTCGGTCGGCGCGAGCCGTCCGTGCGCCTCGATCATGCGGGCTTCGGGGACGATCTCGCGCAGGCGTTCGGCCATGCGGCCGAGGTCCTCGACCCGGGGCACGACGCAGAATATCTGGCCGCCGCGGAACCGTTCGCGCTGGATCGCCTCACGCGCCACCACGCCGTCGAACGGCGTGATGAAGGTGCGGACGGCCAGCCGGTCCACCGGCGGCGTCGCGATCAGGCTCATCTCCCGCACGCCCGTCAGCGCCAGCTGCAAGGTGCGCGGGATCGGCGTTGCGGACAAGGTCAGCACGTGGACGTCGGCCTTCAGCGCCTTCAGCTTCTCCTTGTGGGAGACGCCGAAATGCTGCTCCTCGTCGACGATCAGCAAACCCAAATCGACGAACTCGATCCCCTTGGCGAGCAGCGCGTGCGTACCGATGACGATGCCGACGCTGCCATCCGCGAGGCCGCGCTTGGTCTCCGCCATGTCCTTCGCGTTCACCATGCGCGACAGCTGGCCGATCTTGACCGGCAACCCGGCGAAGCGGGCGGTGAAGGTGCGGAAGTGCTGCCGGGCCAGCAGGGTGGTCGGCACCACCACGGCCACCTGCGCGCCGGACATCGCCGCCACGAACGCCGCCCGCAGCGCCACCTCGGTCTTGCCGAACCCCACGTCGCCGCAGATCAGCCGGTCCATCGGGCGGCCGGCCGCGAGGTCCTCCAGTACGTCCGCGATGGCACGCGATTGGTCCTCGGTCTCGGCCCACGGGAACCGCGCACAGAACTCGTCCCACGCGCCCTCCGCCGGCGCCAGGCTCACCGCCTCGCGCACCCGGCGCGCGGCCGCCGTGCGGATCAGCTCGCCCGCCATATCCTGGATGCGCTGCTTCATCTTGGCTTTGCGGGTCTGCCACCCCGCGCCGCCCAGCCGGTCCAGCGCGACGCTGCCCTCCTGCCCGAAGCGGGACAGCATCTCGATGTTCTCGACCGGCAGGAACAGCTTGTGCGCGCCGTCGTACAGCAGCTTGAGGCAGTCGTGCGGGGCGCCGTCGACGCTCAGGGTCATCAGGCCGTCGTAGCGGGCGATGCCGTGGTCCTGGTGCACCACGAGGTCGCCCTCGGCGATCTCGGTGGCCTCGGCGATGAACTGGTCGGCCCGCTTGCGCCGGCGCGGCGGGCGGCTGATGCGCTCGCCCAGCAGGTCCTGCTCGCCCACCACGGCGAGGCCGTCCGCAAGGAAGCCGCGCTCGAGCCCGAGCGTGATGAGCATCACCGCGTCCTTCGGTGCGCGGCGGACATGGGCCCAGTTGTCGTACTGCGCGGCTTTGAGGCCGTTCTCCCGCAGCAGGTTGGCGATGCGCTCGCGCGACCCGCGAGTCCAGGCGGCGATGACGGTGCGCTGGCCGCTGCGGAACCAGGTGGCCGACTGCTCCTTCAGCTGGTCGAACACGTTGCCGCCGACCCGGCTGCCGGCCTGGGTGAACACCACGCCGGGCCGCCCGCCGGCGTCGATCCCCTCGGCGCCCGCTTCGGCGTAGGGGCTGAACTGGAACAGCGGCCCGTTGGACAGCATCTCGTCCCACTCCGCCCGGTTCAGGTACAGCCGGTCCGGCGGCATCGGGCGGTACGGCACCTCGCCGTCCTTGGGCAGCGGGCGGCGCGCCTCGTAGTGGTCGACGATCATCTCTAGCCGCGCCGTCAGCACCTGATCGGATTGATGGTCGAAGCTGACGGCGGCGTCGGGCAGGTAGTCGAGCAGGGTTTCCATGGTGGGATGGAACAGCGGTACCCAGTGCTCCATGCCGGGGTGGCGGCGTCCGTCGGAGATGGACAGGTAGATCGGGTCCTTGGCGGCGCCGGGGCCGAAGATGTCTCGCCAGCCCTCGCGGAAGCGGGTGACGCTGGCCGGGTCGAGCGCCACCTCGGACACCGGGCGGAACGTGAGGCCGTCGATGCGGTCGGTGCTGCGCTGGGTGGTCGGGTCGAAGTGCCGAATGCTTTCGACGGTGTCGCCGAACAGGTCGAGGCGGACCGGGTCGGGCTCGCCCGCCGGGTAGATGTCGATGATGCCGCCGCGGACGGCATACTCGCCGGGTTCCATTACGGTGTCGGCGCGGCCGTAGCCGTTGGCTTCGAGGAACCGGGTCAGCTCCTCCGGCTGGACGACTCCGCCGGTGCGGATGGCGAGGCTGGCGCCCTGGAACACCGCGCGCGGCGGCACGCGCTGCACCAGGGCGTTGACCGTCGTCAGCACCAGGCTAGGGCGTGTTGCCGGTTCCAGCAGGCGGGCCAGCGCTGCGATGCGCTCAGACACGATCGCCGGGTTCGGCGACACGCGGTCGTACGGGAGGCAGTCCCAGGCGGGGAAACGGATGACCTCGACATCGGGGGCGAAGAAGGCGAGCGCCTCGTGCAGCCGGGCCATGCGGGTGTCATCGCGGGTGGCGTGCAGGACAGCACCCTTGTGTTCCGCCCGGCGGCGCGCGAGCAGCAGCGCGTCGTAGCCCTCCGGCGCGCCGAAGACGGTGACGGCGCTCAACGGGCGAGCGCCGCGGCGCGGATGGCTTGGAGCATGGGCGTGTCCACGTCGGTGGGGATCGGCCGCCGCCCGGTCAGCCAGTCGGCGAGGTCGGCGTCGGGCAGTTCCATGACCTCCTCCACCGCGTCCAGCTCGGTTTCGGTGAAGTCGTCGAGCCGCGCCGCGACGAAGCCCCCGACCAGGATGTCGGTTTCATGGGTCCCGCGATGAGTGGCGCGGAACAGGATACGGCGGCGGCGCTGGTCGGTCATGTCGGGGTGATATAGACGGCGAGGTCCGCGGTGTCAGCCCGGATGCTGGCCGTCAGGAATGTTGCGGACGATGTATAGACGATGTATCAACTCAGGCCTCAAGGGAATGGGGATCACTCGTGAGGGTCATGGTCAAGAAGTGGGGCAACAGTGCGTCGGTTCGGATTCCCGCCGCAGTCATGAGGGCCGTCGACCTTCACCTCGACCAGCCGGTTGACGTCAGGGAGGAGCAAGGCCGGATCATCATCGAACCGATCCGGGCCAAGACCTACGACATCATGACTCTGGTCGCCGGAATCACCGACGACAACGTGCACGACATCATCGAAAGCGGGCCAGCGGTCGGACACGAGGCCTGGTGACGCCGGTCGACGCCGTGCCTGAGGCGGGAGATATCATCTGGCTGCAATTCGACCCGCAAGCGGGGCATGAGCAAGCGGGGCATGAGCAAGCGGGGCATCGGCCAGCCCTGGTGCTCAGCCCTGCCAGCTACAACGGCCGATCTGGCCTGATTGTCTGCTGTCCCACGACCACACGGATCAAGGGCTACCCGTTCGAAGTGGCGATCGGGGGGCAACCGCCGAACGTGGTCCTGGTGGACCAGGTGAAAAGCCAGGATTGGCGTGCGCGCAAGATGACGCGAAAGGGACGGGTCAGCCCGGCGGAACTGGCGGAGGCCCGGGCCAAGCTGATCGCACTTATCGGGTAGCGCGGGCTGGCCACCGGCGCCGGCCCTGCCCTATAGCGGCAGGCTCGCCGATAGTCAGACCTGTGGAACCCGATTCGATCACCCCCGTGCTCGCGCCCGTGACCAGCCTGCGCGGTGTCGGCGCGGAGACCGCCAAGCGCCTCGAGCGGCTCGCCGGGCCGCGCGTGCTGGACCTGCTGTTCCACCTGCCGGACGGGGTCGTCGACCGCCGCCCCGCGCGCAGCCTGAGCGACGTCCAACCCGGCGCCGTCGCGACCGTGGAGGTGACGGTCCTGCGGCATGAGGGCACCGGCCGCGTTTGGCGCGCCGTGGTCGGGGACGGGACCGGGTTCGCCGAGGTCGCCTTTTTCCAGCCCTGGCGACTGAAGGAGATGCCGGTCGGCGCGCGCCTGCTCGTCTCCGGCCGCTGCGACCTGTTCGGCGACCGGCTGACGATGCGGCACCCCGACTACATCGTGCCCGCCGACCAGCCGGAGCGCATCCCGGAGCTGGAACCCGTGTGGCCGATGACGGAGGGGCTGCGGCCGGACCTGCTCCGCCGGACCATGCACCAGGCGCTGCTGCTGCTGCCCGACCTGCCGGAATGGCACGACCCGGCGCTGCTGCGGCGCGAGCAGTGGCCCGTCTTCGCCGACGCGCTGCGGGCCGTGCAGGCGCCCGTCGCCAATAGCGGCCAGTTGGCCGAATTAGCGCGGAAGCGGCTGGCCTACGACGAACTGCTCGCCCACCAGCTCGCAATCGCCTGGATGAGGAACCGCGAGCGGCACCGGCCCGGCCGCGCCCTGGCCGGCGACGGGCGCCTGCGCGCAGCAGCCCTGGCGAAGTTCGGCTTCGAGCCGACGCCGTCCCAGCACCGGGCGCTGGCGGAAATCGACGCCGACCTCGCGGCGTCCCGGCGGATGCTGCGGCTGCTGCAAGGGGACGTCGGCTCGGGCAAGACGCTGGTGGCGCTGCTCGCCATGCTGCGCGCGGTGGAGGCGGGCGCGCAGGCTGCCCTGATGGCGCCGACCGAGGTGCTGGCCAAGCAGCACCACCGTACCCTGTCGCGGCTGAGCCCCTGCCCAGTCGGCCTGCTCACCGGGTCGATCACCGGGGCGGAGCGGCGCAACACGCTGCTGGCGCTGGCGAACGGGCGCATGCCGATCGTCGTCGGCACCCACGCGCTGTTCCAGGACAAGGTGGTGTTCCACGATCTCGGCCTGGCCGTGATCGACGAGCAGCATCGCTTCGGCGTGGCGCAGCGGATGCTGCTGGGCGGCAAGGGCGAGCGGACCGACCTGCTGGTGATGACGGCGACCCCGATCCCGCGCACGCTCCTGCTGACCCAGTTCGGCGAGATGGAGGTCAGCCGCCTGCTGGAGAAACCCGCCGGTCGGCAGCCGATCCGTACCACGCTGCACTCGCTGGGCACGCTCGGCGACGTGATCGACGGCATCGTGCGCGCGCTGGACCGGGGCGAGCAGGCCTACTGGGTGTGCCCGATGGTGGCCGAGAGCGCGTTGATCGACCTGGCAGCGGCCGAGGCGCGTTTCGCCACCTTGCGGGACCGGCTCGGCGACCGAATTGGGCTGGCGCACGGCCAGCAGGATCCCGGCGTGCGCGACGCGGCGCTGGCGGCGTTCAGCGCGGGGGAGACCCGGCTGCTGGTCGCCACCACCGTCATCGAGGTCGGCGTCGACGTGCCGGCCGCAAGCGTGATGGTGATCGAGCACGCCGAGCGGTTCGGCCTGGCGCAGCTGCACCAATTGCGCGGCCGGGTCGGGCGCGGATCGGCGCTAAGCTACTGCTTGCTGCTGCACGAGGACGGGCTGACGTACACCATGCGCCGCCGGCTGACCTTGCTGCGCGATACCGAGGACGGTTTCGTCATCGCCGACGAGGATTTCCGCCTGCGCGGCGGCGGCGACCTGCTCGGCAAGCGGCAATCCGGCCAGGTTGCCTTCCGCCTCGCCGACCCGGTGGAGCACGACGGCCTGCTGCAGACCGCGAACCGCGACGCCGCCGTGCTGCTCAACCGCGACCCTAAGCTCGAGAGTCCCCGCGGACTCGCGGTGCGGA
>JAABUX010004242.1_pt1 | contig 18338 bp, 12 predicted proteins | sample 5561851 | NCBI WGS metagenome assembly JAABUX01 (sample SAMN10711883, study PRJNA513361) | rock metagenome | isolation source: Antarctica rocks | place: Antarctica: Victoria Land, Richard Nunatak red sandstone | collected 2016-01-03 | reverse complement strand
TCACGGTCGAGACCGTGACCGCCGCCTTTCGCACGCTCGATCGGCACGAGGTGGTGTTTGGGCCGACGTACGATGGCGGCTACTACCTCATCGGCATGCGCGGCTGGCACGACGTTCTCCAAAATACTCCTATGAGCACGCGTACCGTGCTGGACGACATCAGCGCGCGGGCCGCGGCGTCGGGCCTGTCGGTCGGATGGGTCGAGACCATGTTCGACATCGACGAAGCCGCGGACCTGCCGCGGCTGCGACGTATACTCGCCGCGCGCGCCGATCTACCGGCGACGCGCGCGACATTCGCGGCCTACCGTCTGTAAGCAGCAAAGGCTAGCGATACCTCGAAGGGGTCCGAAAACGCCGCATGCGGCCTCTCAAAGTATTACGAGGATGAACTATTGGCCGCGGCGGGCAGCACGACGCCGATACGCGTGCCGCGTTCCCTGCCTGACGGAGGGCTCTCCGCCCACACGCGCCCTCCGTGCGCCTGCGCCACCGCTTTGACGATGGCCAGGCCAAGCCCCGCGCCGCCGCTCACTTGCGGCCGGCCGCTGCCCCGGTAGTACATCTCGAAAAGCAGGGGCAGGTCGGAGGGGGCGATCCCCTCGCCCGTGTCGGTGACGGTGACGCTGACCTCGGCCCCCCCCTCGCCGCGCGGCGCGGCCTGGATCGTAATCTCTCCGCCCGCGGGGGTATGCTGCAGCGCGTTCCGCACCAGGTTATCCAGGACGCGATCGATCTGCCGCACGTCGACCAGCACGGCTGGCGTCGGCGCGGCGACCGTCACCTCCAGGCGCACCCCCGCCTCAGCGGCCACGGGCGCGGCCCGCTCCAGCAGATCGGAGAGCAGGTCGGCCGTGGGATAGGGCGCCAGGGGTAGCCGCGGCGCCGGCCCCTGCAGCCGGGCGAGCGTGAAGAGGTCGTCGACCAGCGCGGCCAACCGGTCCACCTGCACGTCCAGCGCCCGCAGGTAGTGCGCCACCGTGGCCGGCTCCTCGGCGGCCACGCCGTCGGCCAGGGCGCTAGCCACCGTTTGCAGCGCGTTGAGCGGCGTGCGCAGATCGTGCGAGATGCCGCTGACCAGGTCGCGGCGCGCGACCTCGAGGGCGCGCTGCATCTGTTGCGCCTCGGCGACGCTGACCGCCATGCGCCGCATGTCGGCGGCGAGTGCGCCCAACTCGTCCCCGCTCTCGACCGGCGCCGACGCGTCGAGATGGCCGGCAGCCATGCGCTGGGCCGCGCGCATCAGGACGGCGATGGCGCGGCGGAGCGTGTCGGCCAGAGACAGCGCCAGCGTCAGCGAGATCAGCATCGCGAAGAACAGGAGCATCAGCATCACGTACGCGTCCTGCGTGCTCACGAGCATCAGGCGCGCCGTGAGCAGCACATCGCCGACGGCGACCAGCGCGCCGAGGCCGGCGCTGAAGGCCATCTTGCGCCGGATGGCGCCCAGGCCCACGCGCGGGCCGGCCGCCAGGGCCAGCGTGCCCAGGAGCAGGGCCAGGGCCGCGGTGACGAACAGTAGGGCAATCGTGCCCAGGGGCTCACGGCCGGGCGGGTGGTAGAACCAGAGGAAGACGCCTTCGCCGGCCACCAGGACGCCGATGCCGGCCAGACTATAGAGCAGGCTACGCCCCCAGAGACGAGCCTGTTCCGCGTGCGGCGGCGGCGGAGCGAGCGTGGCGTCGGGCGCTTGCCCGTCCGTCACTGATCGCCCTCGAGCTTGTAGCCGACGCCCCAGACCGTCTTGACGTAGCGCGGGTGGAGCGGATCGGGCTCGATCTTCTCGCGCAGCCGGCGCACATGCACCGTGACCGTGCTAGCGTCGCCGACATAGGTGTAGCCCCACACCTGGTCGAGCAACTGCGCGCGCGAGAAGACCGCGCCCGGGTGGCGGGCTAGAAAGAGCAGCAGGTCGAACTCCTTGGCCGTGAGCGCGAGCGCCGTGTCGTCGTGCGTGACGCGGCGCGTGCGCGGGTCGATCGCGAGGCCGTCATACCGTAGCGGGCCGCCGCCCAGGGTTCCGGGGGACGGGGCCGTCCGGCGCAGAAGGGTCTTGACCCGTGCGACGAGGGCGCCCGGCCGCACGGGCTTGCTCACGTAGTCGTCGGCGCCCAGCCCCAGCCCCAGCACCTCGTCGGCCTCCGTCCCCTTGGCCGTGAGGATGAGGATAGGCACAGTGCTTTGGGCGCGCAGCCGGCGGCAGACCTCCAGCCCGTCCATATCGGGCAGCATCAGGTCGAGGACCACCAGCCGGGGATCGTCGGTCGCCGCGAGCGCCAGGGCCGATGCGCCGTCGGCGGCGACCTTCACGCGAAAACCCTCGCGGCGCAGGTAGCGCGCCACGACCTCGCTGACGATGTCCTCGTCCTCTACCACCAGGATTGGTTGATCGTCCGACCGCGTCACGGCGCCCTCTCATCCGTACCCCATCGACATCGCGCGATGGGTGACACATGTATCCTTCACCAGCATAACGCCACCATCTTACGCATTCGTGACAAGGATTACGAAAGTCTTACAGCCTGACTAGCTAGGCCATCACTCCCTGCGACACACCAAGCCAGCGCATGAGATCACCGGCGGGCAGCGGAGGGCTCAGGTAGTTGCCCTGCGCCTCGTCGCAGCCCAGGTTCGTCAACAGGTCCCATGTGTCCGCGTCCTCGACACCCCCGGCCACGACGCGCAAGCCCAACCCATGGCCCGCGTCGATGGCCGAGGAGACGATGGCCAGACCGCCGCTGTTCTCCGTCGCCCGCCGCATGGCCGCTGCGTCAATCTTGAGCTCGTCCACGGGCAGTCGCGTGAGCGAGGCCAGCGACGCACGCCCCCCATCGTTAGCGTCCGCGGAGATGCGGACGCCGAGCGTGCGCAGGCGGGTGAGCGCCGCGAGGGCGCGCGCCGCGTCCCCCGTGGTCATGCTCTCCGCGATGGCGTCCCCCCTGACCTCGACCTGCAACCGGGAGGGCCGCACGGCATGTTGGGCCAGCAGCCCAATGATCGTGTCCGGCAGGCGTGGATCGCGCAGGGTGAACCGGGAGAGGTTCACGGCCACGCCGAGCGGAAGGCCCGCCCACTCCCAGCGCCGGCATTGCCGGAGCGCCGCGTCCAGCGTCCAGCGCGTCAGCGCCGCGCTCAGGTCCGCCTGCTCAGCCCGCGGGATGAATGGCTCGTCCGGGAGGAGTCCTTGCTCCGGGCGCCGGTAGCGCGCCAGGGCCTCCACCCGCCGCACATCGCCCGTCGCGATGTCGACCGTGGGCTGGTAGTGTAGCAGCAACCCGTCGTGCGCGATGGCGTGGCGCAACACCTCGCCAAGGGCCTGGCGATCCGGACTGTGCCCGTCCGGGGCGGCGTAGACGGCGAGATTGCCGCCGGGACGCACGGCGGATCGCTTCGCCGTGTACATAGCCGCATCCGCGCGGCGCAGGAGGGCCGCGGCGTCCGTGCCATGCGCGGGATAGAGCGCGACGCCGACGCTGGCCCCCACGACGAGGCGGCGCCCCTCCACCACGGCGGGCTCCGCTAGCGCGGCGAGGATTTTGCGCGCGGCTCGTGTCGCCCCGCCCCCGTCGTCGCCCGGCAAGAGCGCGACGAACTCGTCGCCCCCGAGGCGCGCGACTGTGTCGCGCTCGCGCAGCACAGTTCGTAGGCGTGCCCCCACCTCGCGTAAGAGCAGATCGCCCGCGTGGTGGCCCAGCGTGTCGTTGATCGTCTTGAAACTATCGAGATCGATCAGGAGTAGGGCCAGGGACGTGTTATCGCGACCCGCCGCGCGCAGGGCCTGTTCCAGGCGGTCGTGCAGCAGGGCACGGTTCGGCAGACCCGTGAGGACATCATGCAGGGCCTGGCGCCGCAGCGCCTCCTCCGCCCTCTTGCGCTCCATGAACTGGCCGATGTGGGCGCCGATCGCGATCAGCGCCTGCACCAGGTCGGCGTGCGGCGGCCGGATGTCCCTCCCGACGAACTCCATGACCCCCTGGACGGCGCTGGCGATTGGGATAGGGATTCCGATGGTCCCGTATAGCCCCTCGATGGTGGCCAACGGGGCGCCCGATCCGGGGGTAGCCGCGCCCATGCCGGCCACCCAGGCGGGCGCGCCGCTGGTCCAGACGCGGCCCGGGACGCCAATGCCGGGGGCGCAGGCGGCCCCCGGAGCAAGCGCCGCGAACCCGGCGCTCTCGCTCGACGGGCGGCGCCAAAGCGCTTCGCAGCGGAGGATGTTGTCGCGGTGGTCCACACTCCAGAAACGGCCCACCTCCCATCCGGCGCCATCGCAGATCACTTGCAGCAGGTGTGGGACGGCATCGCCGAGCGTGGCCGCCGTGGCCAGGACGGTGGCCGCGGTATTCTGCAGCGTCGCACACTCCGCTTTCACGCGCAGGATCTCCATGGCCTCCCGATGCGCCGTGATGTCGATGAAACTGACGATGACCGGCCCTTGCCCATCTCCTGGCGACCCAGCCCCGTCCTCCCGCACGGGGACGGCGTCCACCTGGAGCCAGCGGGGCCGGCCGTCCGGCCGTGTCGTGTGGACCATCGTCGCGCGCATAGGGCGCCGCGTGCGCAAGGCGGTCCCGATCAACTTCTCCCCCTCGTGGGGGCCCGCGCCGTCCGCGTCGATTGCCCGCCAGAGCACGACCGAGGACGGCTGCCCGCGCATCTCGTCGAGGCGCACGCCCAGGATCCGTTGCGCCGCGTCATTGGCGTCCACAAGCTCCCCCCTGCGATTCAGGACGACGAGGCCGCAGGTCATGTCTGTGTAGAGTGCATGCACGCGCTCCGTTTCGTGCGCGCGGTGGTCGTGGCCCGTCGGTTGCGCGCTGCCGCCTGGTAGGTGCGGAGCCATATCCGAGGACTCCCCGAAAGCGGGCACGATCCCATCATCGGCCATGCCCGCGACATCGGCCTGGACAGCATTGCGTTGCAGGTCCGACGACGGGTGATGCGACGCGACGCGGGCATGCGCGCCCGCGTCGCCCTGACTGGCCCACTCCCATGATTCGCCGATGCCATCGGGCAAGGGCGTCAGATCGTCCGACAAGGGGGGGAAGGTTGTGCGGTCGGCGCCCCGGCGCCGAGAGTCGATTCCGCGCCGGTGTATGATGGACGACAGCCAGGAACGCGCCATGCTCGTACCGTCGTCGCCAGAGCCTTCATTCATATCCACCGCTTCATCCTCAATCTCTGCAAGAACCGCCTCTTACGCCGGGTCGGGGTCCGCGCGGCCATGTCGCGCGTACCTTCATAGTAATACAGACATCTTACGCGCGTCTTACGACGCCGTGGAGTTGTCACTGTATCTCTACCTTTCCCTGTGCTGTCTCTCCTGCCGATGACTGCCCGGCATGGCGCCTTTTCAGCGGCCAGGCGCCTGGCCGCGCAGAGCCGCGAGGATCGCTGACGGTTCCAGGCGCTGCGTGGCGTCCGCGTCGACGAAGGCCAGCCGAACCGTGCCATCGGACGCAATAACAAACGTCCCGGGCATGGGCAACTCCCACGACGCGTCGCCATTGTAGGCAGGTACATCCGACCCGATTGCTGTGTAGATCGAACGTGCGGCCTCGGAGAGGGCGAAGACCAGCCCGTAGCGCCGTGCCACGCGGTTCCCCATGTCGCTCAGCACCGGAAAGGTCAGTCCCTTCTTCTCGGCGCTGGTTAGGGAGTGGTCGGGCGTCTGTGGCGAGATGGCGACCAGCGTCGCGCCCAACGCCGTTATCGCGGGCAAGGCAGCCTGATACGCCCGCAACGTGAGGTTACAATAGGGGCACCATTCGCCGCGGTAGAAGGTCACCACGACGGGGCCGTGCTCTAACAGGGTCACAAGCTGCACCGTCTGCCCCATCACGTCGGGCAGGGCGAAGTCGGGCGCCTGCTCACCTGCCTTCAAGGACCGGGCGGCGACGCCGGAATGGATGATCCGCGCGGTCTCAGCGCCGAGGGCGGCCCCAATCTCGGGCGGGACGCGGCCGCTCATGTTCTGCTGAAACGTCTGGATCTGTCCGGCCAGTGTTGGTGTCTCTGTGCTCGCCATCGTTCCCCCTCCATCTATCTGTATCGGACCAATTAGTCCATTATAGCATGAATGGACCACATGGTCCAGATATGATTGTTATATGATAGACTGGAGGTATGGCAACGGAACCAAAGACGCGGCGCGGGCAGGCCAGCCGTGAGCGCATCATCGCCACGGCTGCGGCTCTGATGTTCGTGCGTGGCGTGCGCGCTACCAGCCTGGACGATGTGCTGGCGGCGGCGCGGGTGAGCAAGGGCCAGCTTTACCACTACTTCGCCGACAAGGACGACCTCGTCCGCGCCGTGATCGCACGCCAAACAGCGCAGGTGCTCGACGCGCAGCGGCCCTTGCTGGACCGGCTCGACTCCTGGGTGGCGATCGAGGACTGGTTCGGCGCGCTGGTGACGCTGCAGGACGCGCAGGGCTGCGTGGGCGGCTGTCCGCTGGGCTCGCTTGCCAGCGAACTGGCCGATCAGGACGAGGAGGCGCGCCGCGACCTCGTGCGCTCCTTCGACGTCTGGGAAGGCTACCTGACACGGGGTCTGGAGGCGATGCGCGTCCGTGGCGAACTGGCGCCGGCGGCCGATCCGGCCACGTTAGCTGCGGCGACGATGGCGAGCATCCAGGGTGGTTTGTTGTTGACGCAGACGCATAAGACCGTACGCCCGTTGCGCCTGGCGCTCGACGCCGCGCTACGCTACCTGCGAGCCTTCGCGGCGACCGGCGCTACTAGAGCACTGAATGCTGATGCTACCAGCGATAGTACGAATAGGGCATAGCCAAACCGATCGTACGCGCCGATGCTCTAAAGAGGTAGTGAATGAACATAGTAGGCAGCATGTCGAGGACGCGTCCCATGAAACAACACACGCCGGTTCGTCTCCCGCGGCCACGCGCGCGCTCCACCCGTGACAGCAGCTCTGGCGCTACATCCGCTGATAATGATGCGCTGCTGGGGGCGATCCACGCGCTGGCCGAGGCCGTCGAAGCGAAGGACCCCTACACGGCGGGACACACCTGGCGTGTGACCCGCTATGCTCTCTTGCTCGCCGATCACCTCGCCCTCTCCGCCGCGCAGCGGCGCGCGCTCGCACTGGGCGGCGTGTTGCACGACCTGGGCAAGGTGGCGATCAGCGAGGCGATCTTGACCAAGCCCGGACGCCTGACGGAGGCGGAGTTCGCGCACATGCGCACGCATCCCCTGATCGGCGCCCGCATCGTGCGCCCACTGGCGGCGTTGGCCGCGGGGGTCCTGGACTGCGTGGAAGGCCATCATGAGCGCTGGGATGGACAGGGGTACCCGCACGGGCGGGTGCACGAGGACATCCCGCTGCTCGCGCGGATCATGGCGGTGGCCGACACGTACGACGCCATAACCAGCAGCCGTCCCTATCAGAAAGGGCGCTCACCCGCTGAAGGGGTGGCGGAAATCGCCGGCCAGCGCGCGCGGCAGTTCGATCCCGACGTTACCGACGCGTGGCTCGCGGTGGGGGCGAGCGGCCTCCTTGATCAGCTGTGGCGGCACAGCGCTGCCGGTCCCTTGCTCTTCTGTGTGTTCTGCGATGGCTGGATTGTGGAGCCGCACCCCGGCGCCGGGTCCGCCTTGCATGTGGCCGCGAGGCTCACAACCGATTGCCCGACGTGTCAGGTCCGCTTTCAATTGGCCGTGCGCAACGGGCGCCTGGAGGTCGTGCAAATCGTCGCGCTCTCCTCGAAGGAGCTCGCCTATATGGCGGCGTTAGCGCCCCATGACCTGGCGCACTACCTCGCGCAGGTCACCGAGCGCATGGCCGCCGCAGGCGTGCGCGATCCGGCGGACCTGCTGCGGCATGTGCGGGAGGGGAAGCCGCTCCAGGCGTCCAGAGAGACACTGCGGCAGGTCGCGTAGCGCTGTGTGACCCTGCTCACACAAACGCCCGCGCCTATCTCGCCGGCGTATCAGCGCCCCTGGAGGGTGGGCCGCGTCATGGCGCCCTGTATCGAGCTCCAGCCCTACAGGGATGAGCGCCCACCGTCGCGCGGACATAACGAGTCGTCTCCTTGTGCCGCTTTACATGCCTGTCGTGGACCGTGCCGCGATCTTCAGCGGTGGCGCGTAAGCCTTTTGTAATATTATCATGCTACGATGGATTTGAGTAGTCCGCTGACAACAAAGGGGTGCACCTCGAAATAGTGGGACGCGGCCTGCGACGGCGGTCGCAGGGCAGATCAACGCCGACTGCGGTCGGTTGTCGCCCTGCGACGTAACGCTCCGACGCGCTCACCCTGGCACCGCAGTGCCCGTGGTCTGCCCTGCGACCGCCGTCGCAGGCGTCTCCCGCGCAATCCCACTATTTTAAGGTGCACCCCCAACAAAGGCGATCGCACCACACCTGCTACAGGCCGCGGCCGGCGTTATGGCGCTGGCATTGGCTGCGTACAAGGACATCTATCGATGCGCAAGATAACAAACGTACTCCTGGTTATGGCCGGCTGCACCGCCCTCACCCTCGGTCCGGCGTGGACGCCGCGCCCGATCACGGCCGTAGCTAGACGCGCGTCCACGCCGCCGGCGCCGGCGCTCGCGGCGCCCCTGGTCCGTAGCTTCGCGGACGGCAAGCCCAACGACGACATCGCCGTGATCCCACGCGCGCGGGCCATCGTTGTCGCCCAGGCGGCAGGGCAGCGGGCGCTGGTGCTCGACGAGGCGACGGGGCGGCAACTGGCCGTCATCCACGTCTTCACGGGCGCGCGTCATGTGGCCGTCGACACGGCGCTGCGCCGCATCTACCTGCCCGACGAGTACAGCGGCACGCTCTTCGTCGGGCGCTATGGCGACGGATGGACCCATCTCCACGTCGCTACGATTCGGCTGGACCAGCAGCGGCCCCACGCCGCGGCCGTCGATCCGCGGACACATCGGGTCTACGTCACGAACGAAGCCAGCGGTACGGTCTCGGTCGTCGACGGCGGGGCGCGGCGCGTTGTGGCGACGGTCGCGGTTGGCCGCGGACCCGGCGGCATCGGCGTCGATCCGCGTTCCGGGCGTATCTACGTCGTCCTCGTGCGCGAGGATCGTGTCGTCGTGCTGGACGGCGCCACGCGGCAGATCGTGCAGGCGATCCCCGTGGAGCGGTTCCCCACGCACCTGGCCGTCGACGACCGGACGGGGCGCGCCTTCGTCGTCAGCACCACGGCGGGCGCCCTCTCGCGCATCGATGGCGCGCGGGGAACGGCGGCGGCGCCTCTGGCCGTGGAAGCGCACCCATACAACGTCGTCGTCGATAGCGCCCGCGGCCTCGTCTTCGTGGCCGGTACGACGACGCCACAGATCATTGTCGTGGACGGCCGGCGTCTGTCCGTACGCGGCGTGCTGCGCTTGGACATGATCCCCGGCGCGTTGGGTCTTGATACAGTCCGCCAGCTCCTTGTCGTCGGCGGCGCCTACCGCCCGCGGGTCGAGGAGTTCTCCTATGGCAGTCTGTGACATGGCGCTGGTGGGTCATCGCTACTGGTCATAGGGGCATGCTGGGCCATCAACCACCCACTGAGGCGCGGTGTCGTGGATCGAGGGAATGAGATGGGATGTTAGAAGGAGAGAGGGGAGAGATGATGTACGCGATACATGCTCAGAAGCGCCGGAGCGCGGTGCGAACGGTTATGCTGGCGGCGCTCGGCCTAACGATAGCGGCGGGCTCCGCCGGTGGGTCCTGGTCTCGCGCGTTGGCGGCGCCCGCCGCGGGCTCCGTGACACGCCTGGGCGGCTTCCGACAGGCCTCGACGCGCCTGTGGGCCGCGGGGGGCAAGCCCGTGATGTTCTTTATGGGCGCGCAGTTCTGCCAGTTCTGCGCGGCTGAGCGCTGGGCGTTCGTCCGCGCGACGGAGCGGTTCGGCCGCTGGTCGGGTCTGGAACCGACGAGCAGCAGCGGCGGCACAGGCGGTGTGCCCACCTTCGATACCCTCCACGCGACCTACCACAGCGCGCTGATAACGGTGCAGACGCGCGAGATCGCCGATTTCCATGGACGGCCCCTACAGGCGTTGAGCGCGCAACAGGGCGCCTACGTCAATGCCTATGACCCCTCGGGCGGCTTTCCGCTCATCGTGATCGCCGGGCGGTACGTACAACTCGGCAACGGCCCCAACTATGGTCCCCAACTCTTCATCGGCCGCTCCTTCACCGCGGCGCATCACCTCGTCTACGACCAGCCGGCCAGTGTGCAGGCCCGCGCGGTCGCCCACGAAGCCAACATCATGTCCGCGCTGATCTGCGCCAGTATGGGCGCGCGGGCCCGGACGACGGGCGCGTGCCATGCAGCAGGGGTCCGCGCTTTCCGCGTGGGGCAATAGGAACGGAGGGGCTGATGAGACACGTCGATACGGCGCTCCGCCTGGTCTTCAGGGGGCACGGGTATGTCGTGGCGGCCGTGGTCACGACCCTGATCATGGGCGCGTTCTATGCCTGGGCCGGACAGCTTGTCACGTTCTACCTGGACGGCAGTGTCTACGTCGACCCCGACCCGGCCCACCTGGCGGCGCTGGCGGCACTGGCGCTGCTCACCGGGCTGGTGTTGCCGGTCCAGGTGTTCGCGGCGCGGCGCGGCGCGTGGGGTGTCCGGCAGGCCGGTACGGGTGTGATGGGCCTCGTGGCAGGGATCGGCTCGCTGACCTGCTGTTCCCCCTTGCTCATCCCCGCGGTCCTCGCGCTCGTGGGCTTCTCGGGCACGACGCTGCTGACGGTCAACGCCACACTCTACCGCTATTTCGCCCCGCTCGCGCTCACGGGCGCGGCCTTCCTGCTGCTCTCCTTTGCATTCTCGGTGCGCGATATCACGCGGGCCTGCGCGCTCACCCATAGACGCGCGCCGGCTCCGTGATGCGCCGCGCACCACCACAACCGGCGCCCTCACAACGCACCGAAGCCATCGCACACCTCCAGGGTACCGTACCGGCTAGCCCTGGCGGCGCCTCACTCCCACCACATCGAGCCGCCCGCGCGCGACCTGGAAGCGGATCAGCGCCGTCGCATGGCGCGCGTCATAGCGCCAGCCCGGCGCGTCAGCCGGCGCGTGCGTGACCAACTCCCTCCCCTGGAGTCCCTGGAGACCGATCAGGAGGGCGCCTTTGTGCCACGCCCGCGTGCCGCGCCTGTTCTTCGCACCACGACCATCCTTATCATATGTTCATGTTTCGCGCGCTGTCCGTACTGTACGACTCCTACGACAAGAACTCGTCCTGGAGGTGGAGCAGGCGCCGCTCGGTGACGTCACGGACCACAACGACGCCCCGGTGCTCATCGCCGCCATCGCGGATCGGCTGCCCGTTCGCTTCGAAGTAGCGCGGGCTTCCCTTCCCAGCGGGGTCTCCGGGCGGCATGCTGAATTGCATGCTGAACGCCTCGCCCCGTGCGGCTCGCTGTTGCGGCGTCGCCTCGGGCGGCAGCGGCTGTCCTTGCTCATCGACCAGCATGACCGCGCCTGCGTCGCCGAACAACCGCTCGTAGGCCGCATTGGTGAGTATGGGCCGGCCAGCGGAGTCGACGACCAGCACGGCATCTCCGACGCTGGCCAGGATCGCCGCCAGCCGCGCCCGCTGCGCCTCGAGCGCCGTGGCCACCTCCCGCAGTTCCACGTCGCGGGCATTGGCGTCGTCGTTGGTGGTGTGTAACTCCTCGATGGTGGCCTGCAGTTCCTCGTTGAGCGTCTCGAGCTCTTCGTTGGTCGCCTGCAGCTCCTCGTTGAGCGTCTCGACCTCCTCCGTCGCGGCTTGCGCCTCCTGCGTCCCGGCCAGGGATGTCTCGTTGACGCGGCGCAACTCCGCGAACGCTTGGTTCAGGCGCCGATTCGCGGCGAGAAGTTCACGATTATTCGTGGCCACCTGCTGTGCCTGCACCTGCAGGCGCTCCATCTCCTCCTGCTGCCGCGCGTGAGCCTGCTCCATCTCCCCCACCTGGAGCCTGTGCGCCTGCTCCGTCACGGTGGCGTCAGTCACCAGGACCATCACGAACGCGACGGACCCACCTTCGGCGGCCACATCATGGGGATAGCAGGCGATCCGGATGTAGCGCATCTCGCCCGTGGCCGCATCCAGCCGCACGGCCTCGTCCATGGAGGCGGGCGCCGCGCCGTCGAAGGCCGCGTCGATGGCGGCGCGCAGCGGCGCGGACGGCACGCCTTGGGCCAGATGGATGATGTCTTCGCCAACCGCCGCCTGGTGGATGGTCAACAGGTCGAGGGCGGCGTCGTTGATGGCCCGCACGTCGTACCGCCGGTCCACCACCACCGCGCCCAGCGGAAACCCGGACAGCGCGCCCTCCACCGCCTCGACACTCTCCGCGCCTGGCGCGTCCCGTGGCCCGCCACGGACCTCTCTTCTCGCGGCCCCTGGGCGGCCAAGCGTCAAGCGCACAGGCGTCGATAGCGTGGCGGCCGCGGCCCGCGCCGGCGGAACCACGATGCGCTCACCTTGGCGGCGGTAGATGTTGAGCTCCGGATGGACGGGCGCGAACCACGCGGCCAGCAAGCCCGTCGCCTCGGCCGTGCCCAGCGCGAGGAGGCCGCCGTCGCGCAGCGCGAAGGCGAAAAGCTGTAGGGCGCGCCGCTGCAACTCAGGCGTGAAATAGATCAGCACGTTGCGGCACAGCGCCAGGTCAATGCGCGGAAAGGCGGGGCGCTGCCCCAGGTCGTGCTGCCCGAAGACGACCAGGCCGCGCACGCGCTTGACGACCTCGTACGCTCCGTCGATCCGCGCGAAGTAGCGCGCGATCAGGTCCTCCGGGAGGGTCGAAAGAGCGGAAGCCGGGTAGGCGCCCCGCCGCGCGAAATCAATGGCCGTCGCATCCAGGTCCGTGGCGAAGATGCGTACCGTGAACCGGTCCAGGTCGGCGCCCAGGACCTCGGCGACCAGGATGGCGAGGGAATACGCCTCCTCACCTGTCGCGCAACCGGCCGACCACAGGCGCAACTCGTTCCCACGCGCCCGCGCCGCGTCGATTAATGGGGGCAGCGCCTGTTCCCGCAGATAGGAGAACAACGCGGGGTCGCGGAAAAACTCCGTCACTTTGATGAGGAAGCTGCTGATCAGCCGCTGGTACTCCTCGGGATGGTCGTGCAGGTAGGCGCGGTAGTCGGCCAACGTCCCCGTACGCGTGGCGGCCATGCGGCGTTGCAGCCGCCGCCCGATGGTCGGCGCCTTGTAGCTGGTGAAGTCGATGCCGCTGCGGGCGCGCACCTCCTCGAGAAACGTCCGCAGCGTCGCCTCTTCGTGGGACGGCCCCAGTATTGGGGCGTCGGTCACGAGGTCGTGCAGCAGCGGCCCGATGTCCTCCAGGTTGGCGACGACGTCCACCGTCGTGGGCGCCAACGACCGGGGCATCGCGGGATAACTGGCGGTCTCCGGGTTCTGGATCACCACCGTGCCGCCCGCCTGCTTGACGGCGCGCGCGCCGGCCGCGCCATCCGAGCCCGTGCCGGTGAGCACGACGGCGACCAGCCGGTCGCGGTACGCGTGCGCGGCGCTGCTCAGGAGCAGATCGATCGAGGGCTTGGGGCGGCCGGCGCCCTCAACGGCCACACCCACCTGGCCATCCGTGATCTCGACGTGCCGATCGGCCGGCACGACGAACACGACGCCCGGTTCCAGGGGCTCGCGCGCGGCAATCGTGCGCACGGGGAGCGGGCTGCGCCGCGCCAGGATGTCGCCGAGATGGCTGGGATGCGCGGGGCTGAGGTGCTGGGCAAGCACGATCGAGGCAGGGAAGCCGGCCGGTAGCGTCGCCACGAGCGTCGAGAGCGCGGAGACACCGCCCGCCGACGCGCCGATCACGACAAGGTAGGGCTCCCGTTGCTCCTCCGCCATGGTCCACCGCCTTTCTCGAATGCCCGGCGGCGCCTGCCGAGCCTGTTGCCTGTCCACCCTCGGCGCTTCTCCTAATTGTCCATGATTCCGCGCGACGCGGGGGCCGGAACTGCTCAGGAATGTACGGAATAATGCACGGAAGTTTCCTGTGGCAGCGCAGAGGCAGGACGTGTTACTATGGTGTGACGCACGGCCGGCGTCGAACAGGTACACAGGCCATGCCGCGACAAGCGACGTGTGAGGAGGGGTTTGACGCATGGCGAGGCGGTCCTCGGACTTTGGGGATCTACTGAGGCAGTATCGCGTGGCGGCCGGCTTGACGCAGCAAGCGCTGGCCGCGCGCGCGCGCGTCGGCCGGCGCACCATCAGCGATCTCGAGCGCGGCCTGTTTCACAGCCCACAGCGGGATACGGTCGCGCGCCTGGCACAGGCGCTGGACCTCTCGGCGCGGGACCGCATCGGATTCGAGGCTGCGGGACTGCGCCGGCACGGTCCCCCCCTGTCCCGTGCGCCTCAGACCGGCCACCCGCACAACCTACCGCCGCAGCTCACCGGGCTGGTTGGGCGGGAGCGCGACGTAGACGTTGTGACGGCCCTTCTGCGCCATGACGGTGGACGCCTGCTCACCCTCACCGGCCCCCCTGGCGTCGGCAAAACCCGCCTAAGTCTGGGGGCGGCGGAGCGCCTTCTTGATCTGTTTGCCGACGGCGCGTTCTTCGTCGCGTTGGCCCCGGTCACCGATCCCGACCAGGTCGCCTCGGCCATCGCCGCGACGCTGGGAGTACGGGAGGAGGGCGGTCGATCGGTGGTTGAAAACCTATGCGGGCGCCTGCGCGCGCGGCATATGCTGCTGGTGCTGGATAACTTCGAGCACGTCGCGGCGGCGGCGGTCCTGGTGGTGGACCTGCTCACCGCGTGCCCGCGGCTCACCGTGCTGGTGACCAGCCGGGCGCCCTTGCATGTGCGGGGCGAGCAGACGTTCGCGGTGTCGCCGCTGACCCTCCCCGATCCGGCCTACCCGCCGCCGGTGGATGCCCTGACACAGTACTCCGCGATAGCGTTGTTCCTGCAACGGGCACGGGCTCGCGCGCCAGACTTCGCACTCACTGTCGCGAACGCGCCTGCCGTGGCCGCGATCTGCCGGCGGCTGGACGGACTACCGCTGGCGATCGAGCTGGCGGCGTCGCGCATCGCGCTCTTGCCGCCCCAGGCGCTGCGCGCGCGGCTGGAGCGCCGCCTGTCCCTGCTGATCGCCGGGGCGCACGACCTGCCGCAGCGGCAACAGACGTTGCGCGCCGCCATCGCCTGGAGCTACGACCTGCTGGATGCGGATGAACGGGCGCTGTTCGCGCGGCTGGGCAGTTTCGTAGGAGACTGTACCCTCGCGGCGGCCGCGGCGGTATGCGGGACGACGGGTGATCGCCAGGACGCCGTGCTGGACGGGCTGGCATCGTTGATGGACAAGAGCCTATTGCGGATGGAGGCGACGGGGCACGGGGAGCCGCGCTTCGGGATGCTGGAGACGATCCGGGAGTACGCGTTGGAGCGGCTGGCGGCGAGCGGGGACGAGGAAGAATCGCGGCGGCGACACGCGGGATATTACCTCGCGCTGGCCGAGGCGGCGGAACCCGAGCTAACGGGACCCACGCAGGGGCTGTGGCTGGAGCGGCTGGAGGACGAAGGGGACAATCTGCGGACGGCGCTACGGTGGGCGCGGGAGAGCGGGGAGATCGACACAGGGTTGCGCCTGGCGGGGGCGCTATGGCGGTTCTGGTATGCGCGCGGCTATCAGCGCGAGGGGCGCGGGTGGTTGGAGGACCTGCTAGCGATGGCCGCTAAAGGACCCGGCGGCCTATCGAGGGCGGTCCAAGCGAAGGCGCTCAACGCGGCGGGCGTGTTGGCCTATTATCAGGGTGACTGCGTGCGAGCGATCGCGCTGCACGAGGACAGCCTGGCGCTGCGCCGAGAGCTGGCGGACAAACAGGCGATCGCCTCCTCGCTCCACAACCTGGCGAGCAACGTCGCATTGTGCGGCGACCACGAACGTGCCGTGGAGCTGTACGAGGAAAGCCTGGCCCTGTCGCGGGAATTGGGCGCCAAACTGGCCATCGCCGCCACGCTCAGCAACCTGGGGGACATTGCGCGCGCGCAGGGCGCCTACGGGCGCGCGACCGCGCTGTCGGAGGAAAGCCTCGCCTTGATGCGGGAGTTGGGAGATACGTGGGGTATCGCCCTCCTGCTCACCAATCTGGGCCGCGTGGCGCGCGAACAGCGCGACTATAGGCGCGCGGCCGTCCTGTACGCGGAGAGCCTGACGCTGTACCGGCAGTTGGGCGACAAGTCGGAGGTCATCGCTTGTCTACAGGACGTGGCCGATCTGATCTATCGGCAGGGGCAGGCGGAACAGGCCGCGCGCCTCTACGGCGCTGTCGCGGCCGGGCGTGACGCCAACGGTCACGCCCTCTCGTCCATCGACCAGGCTCGTTTCGAGCGTGATGTGGCCGCCCTTCGTGCGACACTGGGCGTTGACTCCTTCACGGGAGCATGGATAGAGGGCCGCTCGCTGCCGCTTGAACAGATCGTGGAGCAGGCGCGGGCGGTGGTCGAGAGGTCGCCCCGTGAGGCGCGAGAGGGAGCTTTATAGCCCCACGCCGGCCGCCGCTCCGCTGCCATAAGCATCGGCGGCGGGCAGCGCGACACTTATCGACGGCTGAGCGTCGCGCGCATCAGGGTCGCGTCGCTCAACGAGTAGTAGAGCCAGATCGTGGCGCCCTGCTCGACCGCCGAGGCCGCGAAGGCGATGTCGGTCGCGTCACCCTCCGGGGGCGGTGGCACGATCACGGGCTGCTCGCAACGATCTACGACCGTCTGGAGTGTCGCATCGAAGGCCACCCAGCCGATACGCCATTTGGTATCCCGCGTCGCGCCGTTGTAGAACATGACGGGGCGCTCCGACTCCTGGCCGACGACGGGCCCAGTGCTCAAATGCCAGGCGTCGAAGTGATCCGGGCGCGCGGCAAAGGGCGGGGTGTCATAGGTCCACGGGCCGTCGAGCGTGCGCGACGAGGCGAGCCCGATCTGGGAGCGATCGTCGGCGGCGTACTCGATAAAGAGCCGCCAGCCCCCCGCGGCAGCCGGCACGATCTCGGCTTCCTTCGTGCTCTGATAGCGCGTGGAGGGCGGTAAGACGGGTCCCCGTTTCACGAGATGGGCGAGGTCGGGACCGGCCGCGACAAGCAGTTGCCCGGTCGTTGTTTCCTGGTTCCACCCCGTATAGAACACATAATAGTCGTCGCCCTGCCGCGCGACGGACGGATCCTCGCAGCCGTCGCGGTCCTCCGCGCCAGGCCCCGGCGCGAACACCGGCTCCCGATCCATGACGAAGCGCGCCCCATCAGCGCTACGTCCATGATAGATGCGCGCGACCTTCTGTCGGGGATCGTCCGCGTGGTTGACCGCGCGCACCAGGAGGTGGTATGTCCCCTCCTCCCGCCAGACATAGGGGCTGAGCACATACATATCGGCGAGGGGCGCCGCACGCTCCAGCGTGACGGGGATGGTCTCCGCAAGCTCGAAATCGTTCATACGCCGTGCCCCATGTGGCGCATCAGCCCCCCCTTGATGGAGATAGTGGTCCCCGTGGCGTCATCCGTGTCGCTCGAGGCGAGATAGACGGTATCCTCAACCTGACGCCGCGTCTCCGCGACGCCGCCGCGGTCATTGATGACGCCCGCGACGGCGCGCGCGGCCGATGCCGGACCCGGCGCCGGTGACGAGGGCGACGTGCCCGGCGAGCTTCGCCGGGACGTGACGGACGGGAGTCGCATAACTCATGATCACTTCCTCTTGTTGGACGCCATACCACAGTCGCCGGCATCCTTACCTGCCTCGTGGGCGCCCACGTTGCAAGTATAGCTGTCACGTCTTACGGATCGGTGACGAATGTTACGAGAGTATTACAGTGTCGAGATGACGCCGCGCCGTCACTATCGCTCATTTCATCGATCGTGATCCGCGTCCACAAAGATTTAACTCTTCCGTAATCTTCGTCACCATTCCGTAAGACCACCCGTGCTATGCTCGACCATGGGTCTCCCGCCTACCCCTGTTGTAGACCGCTGGTGGCCCATGACACCCGCCCACCGACGGGCTGGGCGGGCCATATAAGGAGGCAGTGGCATGACGAACGACATCGATCGAGTAGAGCCCAACAACCGCGATAAAACCTACAGCCGGCGCGACGTGCTCAAGGGCACTCTGGCCGTCGGCGCGGGCGCGCTGGCCATATCGGCCCTCGGCAGCCGCTTCCTGGCACAGACGGCCGAGGCCGCGGACGGGATGAACCTCCACGCCGGCGCCGTGTATGCGATGACCAATCAGATCACCGATAACGCCGTGGTCGCCTTCTACCGCGCCCCCGACGGTAGCCTGACCCTGGCGGGCACGTTCGCCACTGGCGGCCGGGGCAGCGGTGGTTTCGATCAGTCCCAGA